>JAABUM010000664.1_pt1 | contig 57899 bp, 47 predicted proteins | sample 5559161 | NCBI WGS metagenome assembly JAABUM01 (sample SAMN10711868, study PRJNA513369) | rock metagenome | isolation source: Antarctica rocks | place: Antarctica: Victoria Land, Siegfried Peak nord
ACGATTGCCTCGCCGCGCTGCCGGACCGTCCTCCACCTCGCGCCACGATACTGCCGCCGTCCCCACCCGCCGACGCACCCACGCTGCGCGCCGCCTAACCCCACACACTATTGCGAAATGCAGCACTTAGAAACGGACCAGGTCGGCCACGCGCACCGGCAGGCCGGTCTGCATCGCGCGATTGGCGGCGATGCCGGTCAGGATCGAGCGCACGCCATCGAGCGGCCCCGCCGCGCGGTGCAACGGATCGGGCTGGCGCTCCGGCTCGAAGAGATCCGCCAGCAGGCGCACATCGCCGCCGCCGTGCCCGCCCTGCCCCGTCTCGTAGGGGACCGCCACCGGCTTCCCCCAGAGCGGCTGCACGATGATCTCCGGGCGTGCGGCCGCGCGGAGCGGTTCGCCGCCGCGCAATTCGGGCATGTTGAAGTCGTCGGGTGCGCCGCTGACGTAGGGGCTCTCCTCGACTTCGAGATCGAGCCGCCCCCTGGTGCCGTTGAAGGCGACCCGGAAGCCCTCGCGCGGGGAGTAGGCGGTGAGGTGGTAGGACATCGTCACGCCATTCTGGTAGCGGACGAGCACGGCCATGTCGTCCTCGATCGAGATGCCGCTGCCGAAGACCGACTGATCGCGGTGGTAGCCGTCCTCATGCTCGGCGTTCAGATAGAGCCCTTGCAGGCGCTCGCTCCCCGCCAGATCGAGCGCGAACGGGTCGTCTGCCGCGACCGCGCTGCCGTGCGCCCGCTCGTAGAAACCCGTCACGCCGCGCTCCTCCGCGTTCTCGCGCCCGTAGAACTTCAGGTCGCCGAACGCGAAGACCGTCTCCGGCCCGGAATCGAGCCACCAGTTGACGAGATCGAAGTGGTGGGTCGCCTTGTGGACCATCAGGCCACCGGAATTGCGCTTGTCGCGATGCCAGCGGCGGAAGTAGTCGGCCCCGTGTTGCGTATCGAGCAGCCACTCGAAATGGACCGAGATGACCTTGCCGATCACGCCGCTTTGCAATAGTTCCTTGACCTTGCTGGCGCGCGGCGCGTAGCGATAGTTGAAGGTGACGGCGAGCTTGCGCCCGGTGCGCCGCTGCGTGTCGAGGATCGCCTGGCACTTCTCCGCGTCCACGGTCAGCGGCTTCTCGGTGACCACGTCGCAGCCCGCCTCCATCGCCGCGATGATGTAGCGATGGTGCGTCCGATCCATCGAGGTGACGATCACCGTCTCGACGCGACGCTCGGCCACCATCCGCCCGAACTCTTCCGGCTTGTAGGTCGGGATCGGCGTCAGGCCGTAGCGCTCGGCGGCGATGTGGTTGTAATAATCCATCCGCGTCTGGTTCAGATCGCAGAAGCCGACGACCTCGGCGTGATCGTTGTACTCCTCCCAGAGCGCGGTGCTGTACATCGCCGACCGCGCCCCGAGGCCGACGATCGCGTAGCGCGTCCGTTCCGTCATCGCGTCCACCCCATCCGACCCCACAACAAGCGCCCCACCATCCAACGCGGCGCGTATCAATCCTGGCCCCAGCCGAGCGGCGGGCGGCGCGCGGGAGTGCGCCGCCCGCCACAATCCTTACGCCTCGACCTGCTTAGCGTAGCGCTCCGCGTCGTCCTCCGGCTCGTAGCCGAGCTGCTCCTGCGTCGGGCCGATGTCCCAGTAGCGTCGCGTGTTGCCGGAGATCGCGTAGAAGATCCCCCAGGTCAGCGGCGTCTCGATCCCGCGCCAGATGAGCTGCGCCATGTCGCGCGGCGAGAGCCAGGTGCTGAGGCTGCGGACGTTCTTCGGCTCCGGCAGCCAGGAACCGATCCGCAGGCAGATCACTTCTAGACCATGCTCGTCCACGTAGAAGCGGGAGAGCGCCTCGCCGAACGCCTTGGACGCGCCGTAGAAACCGTCCGGGCGCACCGGCATGTCCGGGTAGCAGGGGCGGCCCTTGATCTCGTTGTAGCCGGTGACGTGGTTGGTGGTGGCAAAGACCATCCGCTTCACCCCCTCCTCCCGCATCGCCTCCAGCACGGTGTAGATGCCGACGATGTTATTGTGGAGCGCGTCGTCCCACGGCGTGCTGACCGCTGACGACGCGGCGAGGTGGACCACCGCATCGGCCCCGCGCACCGCCGCGCGCATCGAATCGAGATCGCCGATCTCGGCCTGGACGATCTCCTCCCCCGCACGCGCCGGGCCGACCGGCTTGCCGCCCGGACGTTCCTGCAGGCGCAGCGCATAGCGATCCTTCAGCAAGTCGCGCAGCGAGACGCCGATCGTGCCGCTCGCCCCGGTGACCAGTACCTTCTTCATCGTTCCCCCCAACACACACTGTCATCACCCCAGGGCGCGACTATAGCACAGCCCTTCTGGCACTGGAATTGCACCTATGTGGCCCGGTACAGTGAGCATCGCGCGCGAATCGGGAGAGGGACCGGGTGGCACAGACAGAGCAGTTCGATGAATACGCCGATTCGGCCAGGGTCGCCGGCCTGCGCTATAGCAACGACGATCGCCCTGGCATCACCCGCCGCAAACGGGGCGATGGCTTCACCTATCTCGACCCGCACGGGCAACCCATAGATGACGCGCGCACGATACAGCGCATCAACGCCCTCCGCATCCCGCCCGCCTACACCGCTGTCTGGATCGCGCCCGATCCGCGCGGCCACTTGCAGGCGACCGGGCGCGACGCACGCGGGCGCAAGCAGTACCGCTACCATCCGCGCTGGAGTGCGGCGCGCGACGAGACGAAGTTCGAGCGGATGATCGACTTCGGCAACGCCCTGCCCACGCTGCGTGAGCGCACGCGACGCGATCTCGCGCGGCATGGCCTGCCGCACGAGAAGGTGCTGGCGACCGTCGTGCAGCTCCTGGAGAAGACGCTGATCCGGGTCGGGAACGAGGAATATGCGCGCGAGAACAAGTCGTACGGGCTGACTACGCTCCGCAATAAGCACGTCAAGGCCACCGATTCGCGCCTGCGCTTCACCTTTCGCGGCAAGAGCGGCATCGAGCATCGAATCACGCTCCGGGATCGCCACCTCGCACGGATCGTCAAGCAGCTCCGCGACCTCCCCGGCCAGGAATTGTTCCAGTACATCGATGACGATGGCGCGCACCAGTCGATCGATTCGGCGGACGTGAACGCCTACTTGCATCAGATCACCGGGCAGGAGTTCACGGCCAAGGATTTCCGCACCTGGGCCGGGACCGTCCTTTGCGCCGTCACGCTGCGCGAATTCGACGCCTGCATGTCGGAGACCGAGGCGAAGAAGAATGTCGTCGCCACCGTCAAACTCGTCGCGGAACGGCTCGGCAATACCCCGGCGGTCTGCCGCAAGTCGTACATCCACCCCGCGATCCTGGCGAGCTATCTCGATGGCTCGATGCTCCGCACCTTGCACGATCTGACCGAGGAGACGTTGAGCGCCAAAGTGGCGGGGTTGGAGGAGGAGGAGATGGCCCTGCTCGCCCTCCTCGATCATCACGGCACCGCCGTCTCCTGAGACATTACGGGGAGTTGGTACGATACTTGCACCATTCGCCGTGCGGTCGCTGACCGTCAGATGGCGCGCGCGAAACACCAAGGTCACGATTGCCCGCGTCAGCGATGACAACGACAAAGCCGAAGGAGTGAGCGCACCATGACGACGGCACCGAAACGCGAAGAGGCCCGGCGCGGAACCCCGTCCCCCGACGCAGCCGCCCGCGTGGTCATCGCCGCAGCACGGCCCCACCTCAGCGGGGGGCGCTACGCGATCAAGCGGATCGTCGGCGATCGGCTCCGCGTGACGGCGGACATCCTCAGGGAAGGGCACGACACGCTGGCCGCCGAGGTCCGCCACCGCCTCCTGCCCGACGGTGCGTGGCGACACACGCCGATGACCTACGCCTTCAACGAGGACGAATGGTCGGCGGAACTCACGCTCGAAGCGATCGGCCTCGTCGAATACACCGTGGCCGCCTGGACGAATCGCTACGCCTCCTGGGCGGAGGAGTTGCGCCGCAAAGTCGGCGCGGGGGTCAACGTCACCTCGGAGCGCCTCGAAGGGGAGGCGCTCGTCCGCGACACCGCCGCCCGCGCGACCGGCGCTGCGGCGACCCGGCTCGCCGCTTTCGCGGAGCGCCTGCGCCTCGCCGATGATGGTCCGGCGGCGGTGCGCGTCGCCGCCGACCCCGAGCTGCTGATCCTCGCCTTCGACGCCGAAGAGCGCGACGACTTGACCCTCTACCGCGAGACATTGACGGTACGTGTCGATCCCGAACTCGCGCGTTTCGGGGCGTGGTATGAGATCTTCCCGCGCTCGCAGGGGACGATTCCGGGGCAGGGCGCGACCTTCAGCGAGGCGCTGGGCCGCATCCCCGACATCAAGGCGATGGGCTTCGATATCCTCTACCTCTGCCCGATCCACCCGATCGGCCTCACCAACCGCAAGGGCAAGAACAATACCCTCATGCCCGGCCCGGACGATGTGGGCAGCCCCTGGGCGATCGGGAACGCGGATGGTGGTCACGACGCGGTCAATCCCGACTTGGGGACGATCGATGATTTCGATGCCTTCGTCGGCGCGGCGAAGCGGGCCGGGCTGGAGGTCGCGCTCGATATCGCGATCCAGTGCTCGCCCGATCACCCCTACGTCCGCGAGCACCCCGACTGGTTCCGCCGCCGCCCGGACGGCACGATCAAGTACGCCGAGAACCCGCCGAAGAAGTACGAGGACATCGTCGCGCTCGACATGTGGTGCGCTGATTACGTCAATCTCTGGCAGGAGTTGCGGCGCGTCTTCTTCCACTGGCTCCATCATGGGGTGCAGATCTTCCGCATCGACAATCCGCACACCAAGCCGATCGCCTTCTGGGAGTGGCTGATCGCCGAGGTGAAGCGCGAGTATCCGAGCGCGATCTTCCTGGCCGAGGCATTCACCCGCCCGAAGCGCGTGCAGGAACTGGCGAAGGTCGGCTTTACGCAGTCGTACCACTACTTCACCTGGCGCAACACGCGGCGGGAGTTGGAGGAGTACCTGACCGACCTGACCCAGACGGAGCAGGCCGAATACCTGCGCCCGAACTTCTTCACCAACACGCAGGATATCCTGACGGAGTATTTGCAAACGGGCGGGCGTCCGGCGTTCAAGGTGCGCGTGGCGCTCGCCGCCACCGCCTCGCCAACCTACGGCATCTACAGCGGTTTCGAACTGATCGAGAACACGCCGCTGCATCCCGGCAAGGAGGAATACCTCGACTCCGAGAAGTACGAGGTGCGCGTGCGCGACTGGCACGCGCCGGGCAACATCGTCGGCTACATCCGCCACCTGAACGAGATTCGGGCCGAGAATCCGGCCCTGCGACTCTGGACCAACCTCGCCTTTCATAGCGCCGACAATCCCGCGATCCTCACCTACAGCAAGGTCGATCTGGCGACGAATAATCGTCTGCTGATCGTGATCAATCTCGACCCTTTCAGCAACCAGTCGGCGTGGATCGGCCTCGCCGGGGCGGCGCTCGGCATCGATGAGGGGAGCTACTACGTGATGCACGATCTGATCACGGGCGCGCGCTGGTCGTGGCAAGGGCTCTACGGTTGGGTGAATCTCGATCCCTTCAACGAGCCGGTCCACATCTTCCGCCTGGAAACGTACTAGAATACACTTTTATCCGTGCGGCGGGCGCGGCATAACGCGCCCACCGTATGGTGCGGGTCTACGCAGAAATGAGACGAGGGATAGGCGATGGTAGAAGCGGTCGTGACAACCGGCGCGGCGGTGGTCGATACCACCGATTCGGCATCCGACTGGTACAAAGATGCGATCATGTACGAGGTCAGCCTGCGCTCGTTCTTCGATTCTTCCAACGACGGCAACGGCGATTTCCTCGGCCTGCTAGGCAGGCTCGATTACATCCAGTCGCTCGGCGTCAATTGCATCTGGGTCCTGCCGTTCTATCGCTCCCCCCTGCGCGACGGCGGCTACGACATCGCCGACTTCCGCGAGATCCACAGCGATTACGGCACGCTGGACGACTTCAAGGCGTTCCTCGACGAGGCGCATCGGCGCGGCCTGAAGGTCGTCACCGAGCTGATCATCAATCATACCTCGGACCAGCACCTGTGGTTCCAGGAAGGGCGCAAGGACCCGCACTCCCCCTACCGCGATTACTACGTCTGGAGCGACACCGACCAGCGCTACCAGGACGCGCGGATCATCTTCACCGACACCGAGCCGTCGAACTGGACCTGGGACAACGTCGCGGGAGCCTACTACTGGCACCGCTTCTTCAGCCACCAACCCGACCTCAACTTCGATAACCCCAAGGTCATCGAAGAGGTTCTGGCGCTGCTCGACTTCTGGCTGGAACTGGGCGTCGATGGCCTGCGCCTCGATGCGATCCCCTACCTCTTCGAGCGCGAGGGGACGAACTGCGAGAATCTGCCGGAGACGCACGCCGTCCTGAAGCAACTCCGCGCCCACGTCGATGCCAACTTCACCGGGCGGATGTTGCTGGCCGAGGCGAACCAGTGGCCCGACGACGTGCGCCCCTATTTCGGCGACGGCGACGAGTGCCACATGGCCTTCCACTTCCCGGTGATGCCGCGCATCTTCATGGCGATCCGCCAGGAGGATCGCAAGCCGATCGTGGAGATCTTGCGGCAGACACCGGAGCTACCGGAAGGGTGCCAGTGGTGCCTTTTCCTGCGTAACCACGACGAACTCACCCTAGAGATGGTCACCGACGAGGAGCGGGACTACCTGTACTACGAGTACGCGAAAGAGCCCCGGATGCGCCTCAACCTCGGCATCCGCCGACGGCTCGCCCCGCTGGTCGACAATAGTCGCCGCCGGATCGAGACGCTGCACGCGCTGCTCTTCAGCCTGCCGGGGACGCCGGTGATCTATTACGGCGACGAGATCGGCATGGGCGATAACATCTACCTCGGCGACCGCGACGGGGTCCGCACACCGATGCAGTGGAGCGCCGACCGCAACGCCGGCTTCTCCCGCGCCGACCCGCAGCAACTCTACCTCCCCCCCATCCGCGACGCCGTCTACGGCTACGAGGCGGTCAACGTGGAAGCGCAAGAGCGCACCCCCACGTCGCTCCTCGCCTGGATCAAGCGCCTGATCAAGGTGCGGCAGGATTACGGGGTCTTCGGGCGCGGCTCGATCACCTTCGTCCACCCGGAAAATCGCCACATCCTGGCCTTCCTGCGCGAGTACGAGGGGCGCACGATTCTCTGCGCCTACAATCTCTCGCGCTTCTGTCAGCCTGCGGAACTCGATCTGTCGGCCTACAACGGCAGCCGGCCGGTCGAATTGTTCGGGCGCATCCCCTTCCCGAAGATCGGCGATCTCCCCTACTTGATCACCTTCGGGCCACACGGCTTCTACTGGTTCGAACTGCGCGCGATGGAGGACTGATGCGTTTCCCCGGCGTCCAGGGTGCCCCCCTGCAACTCGACCCCGGCACGCGCGATCTGGCGGCGGCGCTGCACGATGAGACGACCCGCGCCGCCCTCGTCGCGCAACTCCCCGCCTGGTTACGCGCCCGTCGCTGGTTCGGCGGCCAGACCCGGCAGCTCAGCGAGGTGCGGATCGAGGGTTGGCTGTCACTGGACGCCGGGGAGGACGCTTCGGCGGTCCTCTGCGCCATCGCCGCGACCGATCGCTCCGGCACGACGACGCACCATCCGCTTTTCCTGGCACGCGACGCGAGCGGCGTTGTCGGCGAGGCGCTCGATCGGGCGGCCACGCGGCGGCACCTCCTTCGCATCCTCCTCTCCGGTGAGGAGGTTCGCGGCCACGGCCTGCGCCTGCGTGGCGAGCCGACCGGCACGCCGCTGGCGCTCGGCGCACAGCCGACCAGCCGCCTGATCGGCGCGGAGCAAAGCAACAGCTCGATCGTCTACGACGAGACGGCGATCCTCAAGATCTATCGCCGCCTCGAAAGCGGCCCCAACCCGGAGGTCGAACTCGGGCGTTACCTCACGGGCAACGCCGGACTGACGGCGATCCCGGCGGTGTACGCCTCCGGCAGCCTGCTCGCCGATCCGGCGTCCGGCGGCGAGTTGCCCGCCGACTTCGCTGCGGCGCTCCTGATCCTCCAGGCGTTCGTGCCGAACGAGGGCGACGGCTGGGCCTGGGCGCTCGACCGCGCGAGCGCGGCCTACGCCGCCGCGCCGCCGCCGGAGGCGCTCGCGGGCTGGCTCGCCGCCGAGGGGACGACGCTGACCGAAGCCGCCGCCCTCGGACGGGTGACGGCCCGGATGCACGCCGCCCTGGCCGGGGCGACCGGCGACCTTGCCCCGCTGGAAGCGACGGCGGCGGACCTCGCGGCGTGGGCCTCCGGCGTGGGCCAGGAGGCCCGGGAGACGACGCTGGCGATCGCCCGGGCGGGGTGGTATGACGACCCCGCACTCCTGCGGTCGGTGGAGGGCGCGCAGGTCTTCGCCGCGCCCGAGGTCGCGTTTGCCGGGCTCCAGACGCGCGTCCACGGCGACTACCACCTGGGGCAGACGATTCGCGGCCCGGAGGGCTGGATGCTGCTCGACTTCGAGGGCGAGCCCGCGCGCACGCTCGGCTGGCGACGCCGTCATCAGCACCCGCTGGTCGATGTGGCGGGCATGGTCCGCTCCTGGGACTACGCCGCGCGCGCCGCCATCGACAACGATCCGGCCCGTGCGGCACTCGCCGGTGCCTGGGGGGCCGCCGTGCGCGCGCGCTTCCTCGACGCCTACTGGGCCGAGGCCGACACCGCCCCGCAGCCCTTCCTCCCGACCAACGCCGCCGATCGCGAGGCGCTCCTGCGCCTCTTCGAGTTGACGAAGGCGCTCTACGAGGTGCGCTACGAACTCAACAATCGGCCCACCTGGATCAATATCCCCGGTGACGCCGTCGTGGCCCTGCTCGCGGGCGGCCTGTAGCCGATGGAAGATCGCCACATCGCCCCACCGGGCGATTCCGACCGCTCGCGATGAACGTGACGCCGCAGACCGGCCACCCCAATCCGCTCGGCGCGACCTGGGACGGGCAAGGGACGAACTTCGCCGTCTACAGCGGCGGTGCCGAGTCGGTCGAGCTCTGCCTGTTCGATGCCGCAGCGGGCGCGACCGAGATCGCCCGGTTGCCCCTCCCCGCGCGCACGAACGATGTCTGGCATGGCTATCTGCCGGGGATCGGACCGGGCCAACTCTACGGCTATCACGTCACCGGCCCCTATGCGCCACGAAACGGGCGGCGCTACGATGCGCGCAAGCTGCTGGTCGATCCTTACACGCGCGCCATCACCGGGCCGACCGCCATCAGCGACCCGCTCTTCAGCTTCGCGCCCGAGGGCGACCCCGACCGCGATCTGACGTACCGCGCGGTCGATAGCGCGCCGTACGCCCCGAAAGGGGTGGTCATCGATCCGGCCTTCGACTGGGGCGGGGATCGCCCGCCGCAAACATCGTGGTCGCGCACCGTGATCTACGAGGCGCACGTCCGGGGGCTGACGCTCGCCAACGAGCGCCTGCCAGCGGCGGTGCGCGGCACCTACGCCGCGCTCGCCGAACCGGCGATGCTCGACTATCTCCTCAGTCTCGGGATCAGCGCGGTCGAACTCCTGCCGGTCCACCAGTTCGTGGATGACTGGCATCTCACCACGCAAGGGCGTCGCAATTACTGGGGCTATAACACCCTCGGCTTCTTCGCGCCGCACGGACGCTACGCGGCGAGCGGCACGCGCGGCGAGCAGGTGCCCGAGTTCAAGCGGATGGTGCGCGCGCTCCACGGTGCCGGGATCGAGGTCATCCTCGATGTCGTCTACAATCACACCGCCGAGGGGGGCCGCCACGGCCCGACCCTCGCCCTGCGCGGCCTCGATAACGACGCCTACTACCGGCTCGAACGGGGCGCACCAGAACGCTACGTCGATTTCACCGGCACCGGCAACACCGTCGATGCCCTCCAGACGCCGACGCTGCGCCTGATCATGGATAGCCTGCGCTACTGGGTCGCGGAGATGCACGTCGATGGCTTCCGCTTCGATCTCGCGCCGACCCTCGCGCGCGGGCCGGGCGACGAGCCGCTCGGCAGCGCCTTCCTCGCGGTGGTGGCGCAAGACCCGACGCTGGCGAACGTCAAGCTGATCGCCGAGCCGTGGGACATCGGGCCGGGCGGCTATCAGGTCGGCGCGTTCCCGCAGGGCTGGAGCGAGTGGAACGATAAGTACCGCGACACCATCCGCCGCTTCTGGCGCGGCGATGGCGGGCAGATCGCCGACCTCGGCTTCCGCCTCACCGGCAGCAGCGATCTTTTCGCGCACAATGGGCGCGGACCAGCCGCCTCGCTCAACTTCGTCACCGCGCACGATGGCTTCACCATGCGCGATCTCGTCAGCTACACCGCGAAGCGCAACGAGGCGAACGGCGAGGACAACCGCGACGGCAGCGACAACAACCTCAGCGCCAATCACGGCGTCGAGGGTCCGACCGACGACGCGGCGATCCGGGCGCGGCGGGCGCGTCAGATCCGCAACTTCCTCACCACCCTCGCCATCTCGCAGGGGGTGCCGATGTTGCTGCACGGCGACGAGGTCGGGCGGACGCAGCACGGCAACAACAACACCTACTGCCAGGACGACCCGATCGCCTGGCAATGTTGGGAGTTCGACGACGAGGCCCGCGCGCTCCTCGCCTGGACCCGCCGTGTCCTCGCCCTGCGCCGCGCCCATCCGATCCTGCGCCGTCGCGAGCACTTCCATTACCACGCCCCGGACGGCACGAGCCAGACCGAGATCGTCTGGTTCGGCCCGGACGGCGCGGAACTGAGCGGCGAGGCGTGGCGCGATCCCGAGACACGCACGATCGGGCTGTGGCTGAATGGTGCCGGGGCCGACACGCGCGACGCGCAAGACCGGGCCGAATTCGACGATACGCTCCTGCTGCTGCTCAACGCCGGGGCGCGCGCGGTCGAGTTCCGCTTGCCGCAGTACGACCCGGTCGGCTGGCGCTTCGTGCTCGATACCGCCCTGCCGGAAGCGCAGGCCGGTAGTGTCTGGCAGACCGACACCTATCCCCTCGCCGCAAGCGCGGTAGCGATCCTGCGACATCCCCTGTCAGGTGCGAGATGAGCGGGACGCGATCCGGGCCGGGCAGCCGCTCCCACACGAACAGGACGTATCGCTGAGACGCACCGCCGTTGGACGCGCGAGCGCGGCACGGCGTAGCACGATGGAGACGATATGATGATGACCACGCACGATCCGATGCACGCACCGGCGCTGATCGACGTGCTCCTCGCGGGGACGATCGGCGACCCACACGCTTTCCTGGGGATGCACCTCGTCACACTCAGCGCCGCAGAAAAGACCGCGACGCCCGCCATCGAGACGCCCGACGGTGCCGCGATCGCCAAACCGGCGCGGCGCAAAGCGGCCCCGAAGAGCGCGCTCGTCGTCCGCACCTTCCTCCCCGGCGCGGACACGGTCGTCGTCGTCGAGCGGGGCGGTCGCAACGCGCGCGTGACCCTGGCGAAACTCGACAACGCCGGGATCTTCGCCGGGACCGTCCCCGGTCGCAAGACTCACTTCGCCTACGATTTCGAGGTGACGCGGGGCGACCATACCTGGCAGCAAGGCGACCCCTACCGTTTCCTGCCCACCGTCGGCGAGCTGGATACCCACCTCGCGGGCGAGGGGAACCACCGTCGCCTCTACAACGTCCTCGGCGCGCACCCGCGCCAGCTCGGCGACGTGAGCGGCGTGTCATTCGCGGTCTGGGCACCATCGGCGCGCGGCGTCAGCCTGATCGGCGATTTCAACGGCTGGCACGCGCGCGCCCTGCCGCTGCGCGCCATCGGGAACTCCGGCATCTGGGAACTCTTCGTCCCCGGCCTCGTCCCCGGTGAAGCCTACAAGTACGCCATCCGTGGCGCGGACTGGGTCGAGACGCAGCGCGCCGATCCGGTCGCCTTCGCCAGCGAACTCCGCCCGAAGACCGCCTCGGTGATCGCCGATCTCGACCAGCACCACTGGGGAGATGCGGATTGGATGGCGGCGCGCGTGGCACAGGATCACGCCACCGCGCCGATGAGCGTCTACGAGGTCCACCTCGGCTCCTGGCGCAGGCACGACGATGGCTCCTGGCTCTCGTACGGCGAACTGGCCGATCAGTTGATCCCCTACGTGCGGGGGCTCGGCTTCACCCACATCGAACTCCTGCCGATCGCGGAGCACCCCTACGATCCCTCCTGGGGCTACCAGATCACCGGCTTCTACGCCCCGACCAGCCGCTTCGGCACGCCCGGCGACTTCCAGGCGTTCGTCGATCGCTGCCACCAGGCCGGCATCGGCGTCCTCCTCGACTGGGTGCCGGCGCACTTCGCGGTGGACGCGCATGGCTTAGGGCGTTTCGATGGCTCGTTCCTCTACGAGCACGAGGATTGGCGGCGGCGCACCCAGCCCGATTGGGGCACCTTCGCGTTCAATTATGGGCGCAACGAGGTCCGCAACTTCCTCCTGGCGAATGCCCTCTACTGGCTCGACAAGTACCACATCGATGGTCTGCGCGTGGACGCGGTCAGCGCCATGCTCTACCTCGACTACAGCCGCCGCGAGGGCGAATGGACCCCGAACCGCTACGGCGGGCGCGAGCACCTGGAGGCGATCGACTTCCTGCGCGCCTTCAACGATCTCGTCCGCGACGAGGGGCAGGGCGCGATCACGATCGCGGAGGAATCGACCTCCTGGGGCGGCGTCTCGCGTCCGACCCATACCGGTGGCCTCGGCTTCAACTTCAAGTGGGACATGGGGTGGATGCACGACACCCTAGAATACCTCGGCAGCGACCCGATCTACCGGCAGTTCGAGCAGAACAAGCTCACGTTCCGGCAGATGTACGCCTACACCGAGAACTTCATCCTCTCCCTCTCGCACGATGAGGTCGTCCACCTGAAGCGGTCGCTCCTGATGAAGATGCCGGGCGACGAGTGGCAGAAATTCGCCAATCTGCGCCTCCTCTTCGCCTATCAGCACGCGCAACAGGGGAAGAAGCTGATCTTCATGGGCGGCGAGTTCGGGCAGCGCGGCGAGTGGAACCACGACGCCGCGCTCGATTGGGGTTCGCTCGGCTATCACTTCCACGCGCAGACCCGAGAGTTGGTGCGCGATCTCAATCTGCTGCATCGGGCCGAACCGGCCCTGCACGCGGCGGACTACGATCCGCACGGCTTCTTCTGGCTCGACTTCCGCGACGCGCAGCAATCGACCCTCTCCTTCGTCCGTAGCGCGCCGCAGGGGGCGGACGGGGTGAGCGACTACATCGTCTGCGCCTTCAACTTCACCCCGCTCCCCCGCCACAACTACCGTATCCCGGTGCCGGAGGCGATCACCTACCGCGAGATCCTCAACACCGACGCCACGAGCTACGGCGGCGGCGGGGTCGGCAATCTCGGCGCGGCGCAGGGCGAGACGACCCGCCACCACGACCATGCCAATTCGATGCTCGTGACCTTGCCACCCCTCGCGGCGGTCTTCTTCAAGCCCGACCGCGCGGCGATGACCAACGGCGACGAATGGGCGGCGGACGCGAGACGGAGAAGACGAACGTGACCGAGCAACGGCGTTCCAGCGGCATCCTCCTGCACCCCACCTCCCTGCCCGGAGAGTTCGGTATCGGCGAACTCGGCCAGGAAGCGCGGGATTTCCTCGACTTCCTGGTCGCGGCGGGGCAATCGCTCTGGCAGGTGTTGCCCCTCGGCCCGACCAGCTTCGGTGATTCCCCCTATCAATCGTTCTCGGCGTTCGCCGGGAACCCGTTGCTCCTCAGCACGGACGCGCTGCTGCGCGACGGTCTGGTGACCGACGATGACGTGGCGGCGCTGCGTGCCCTGCCGCAGGATCATGTCGATTTCGGCCCGCTGATCGACGCCAAGTTCGCGCTCCTGCACGTCGCCTATGCGCGGGCGCAGGAGCAGGCCGGCGCGAAGACCGGCACCTGGGACGCCGCGTGGCTCGAAGAGTACGCCCTCTTCATGGCGCTGAAGGATCGGCATCACGGGGCGGTGTGGAATACGTGGGCACCCGAGCTGGCGCGGCGCGATCCGGCGGCGCTCGCCCAGGCCCGGCAGGAACTGGCCGACTCCATCAGCTTCTACCGCTTCTGCCAGGAACGCTTCTTCGATGAATGGGACGAACTGAAGCGCGAGGCGCATGAGCGCGGCATCGCGATCATCGGCGATCTGCCGATCTTCGTCGCCTACGACAGCGCCGACGTCTGGGCGCATCAGGATCAGTTCTCGCTCGATGAACAGGGCCGCCCCACGGCGGTGGCCGGGGTGCCGCCGGACTATTTCAGCGCGACCGGGCAGCTCTGGGGCAATCCGCTCTACCGCTGGGAGACGATGGCGCGCGACGACTACGGCTGGTGGATCGAGCGCCTGCGGATGGCGCTGACACAGTTCGATCACGTCCGCATCGACCACTTCCGTGGTTTCGCCGCCTACTGGGCGATCCCGGCGGAGGACAAGACGGCGGTCAACGGGCGCTGGCAACCGGGGCCGGGCGTGGACTTCTTCGAGGTCGTGGCGCGCGAACTCGGCGAACTCCCGATCATCGCCGAAGACCTCGGGCTGATCACCGAAGACGTGGCCTCGCTGCGCGACCGCTTCAACCTGCCGGGGATGAAGGTGCTCCAGTTCGCCCCATCCGACCCGCAGAACCCCTACCTCCCCCACCAGTACGCGCCGAACTACGTCGTCTACACCGGCACGCACGACAACGACACGACGCGCGGGTGGTGGGCGACGGCCACGCCGGACGAGCGGACCTTCCTGACGCGCTACCTCGGTACCGCGCCGACCGATGACACGATCGCCTGGGAGTTGATCCGCCTCGCGCTCGGCTCGGTGGCGCGCACGGCGGTCGTCCCGCTGCAAGACCTCCTCAATCTCGGCAGCGAAGGCCGCATGAACACCCCCGGCAAGGAGCAGGGCAACTGGGGCTGGCGCTTCGACGCCATCATGTTGACCCCTGAGATCGCCGCCCGCCTCCGCGACCTCACCGAACTCTTCGCGCGCCTGCCGGAGCAAGCGGCGGACAAGACGGTCAGTAAAGACCCGGCGATGCGGACACGCTGAGCAACGCGAATCGTGGGGGCGGGCGCGATCCTGGTGATCGTGCCCGCCCCCTTTTCGTTATGACCGATTATCGTGCCTACCCGAGCAACGCGGCGCTGTGCCCCGGAATCGTCACCCGCTCGCAGTCGATCGCCAGCGCGCGCCCGTTCCCGCCGTAGTGCGATTGCCCCATATGCAGCAGCGGCGAGAGCGACGACGCGCCCGGCACGGTCAGCGTCGCATCGGCACCGAAGTTGACGACGAGCGCCCGCGTTGCGCCCCCCGCCGTGAACCAGAGCGCCAGCGCCTTCCCCTTCGTCGTCGTCTCGATCGGCGGGCGGTCGCGCCGCGCCGCGACCAGGGTCGGATCGGTGGCGCGCAACCGCAACGCATCGCGGTAGAGATCCTGCGTGAGCAGGCCGATCCCATACGCCGCCTCATCGAGATCGAGGACCGAGCGCCGGAAGGTATCGGGCGACTGCGGATCGGGGATCCGCTCGCGCACGGCGGGGTCGCTGAACTGGGCGAACCCGGCGAACTCGCGGCGGCGTCCCTCCGTCACCAACCGCCCCAACTCGTCGTTGTGGTCGGTGAAGTAGAGGAACGGCGTGGACGCTAAAAACTCCTGTCCCTGGAAGAGGAGCGGCGTCTGCGGCAACAGCAGGAGGAGGAGCGAGGCGGCCAGGAAGTCGGCGTGCGCGGCGGTGACGTTGAGCCGCTGCCCGAACGCGCGATTGCCGATCTGATCGTGATTCTGGATGCAGTAGATAAAGCTCGACCACGCGGCGTCGCGCGCCGGGATGCCCTTCTCGAAGAGGAACCCCTGCGCGATCCCCCGCGCCAACTCTGCGGTCGTCCCGGCATACTCGGCCAGATACCCCTGCCGCTCCGGCTGCAAGATCGTCCGCACGCCGTGGTGGAAATCGTCGGCCCAGGCCGCGTCGAAGCCGTAGCCCCCAGCCGACGTGGGCAGGAAGTAGCGCCCATCGTGCTCGTCCGTCTCGGCGGTCAGGTAGGCGCGCGCGGCCCCTCGTTTCCGCGCCGCCAACGTGTCGGCGATCTCGGCCAGGACGTGGCGCTCCGACTCGTCGATCATCGCGAAGCTGGCATCGAGGCGGAAACCATCGATGTGGTACTCGTGGACGAAGTGCAGCAGATTCTCGATCACGTAGCGGCGCACCTCCGCCGAGCCGACATCGTCGTAGTTGACCGAATCGCCCCACGGATTCCTGTGCTTGCCCGTGAGGTAGTGTTCGGAGTAGAGTCCGGCGTAGTTGCCGTCCGGCCCGAAGTGGTTGTAGACCACATCCATGATCACCGCCAGCCCGACGGCGTGCGCCGCATCGACCAGGCGGCGCAGCGCCTCCGGTCCCCCATAGGGCGCGGCGGGGGCGTAGGGCATCACCCCGTCATAGCCCCAGTTCCAGCGGCCCGGAAACGATGACACCGGGCAGAGCTCGAGCGCGGTGACGCCGAAACCGCGGATACGCGGCAGTTGGGCGATCGCCGCGTCGAAGGTGCCGCCAGTGGTCAGGGTGCCGATGTGGCACTCGTAGATCGCCACGTCGGCGAACTCGGGCGCGACCCACGCCACATCGGTCCACGGGAACGCCGCAGGGTCCACGACTTCGGAGGGGCCGTGAATCCCTTCCGGCTGACCCCGCGAGCACGGATCGGGGAACGGACCCTCGCCGTCGAGGCGGTAGCGGTACCGCGTCCCCACGCCCGCGTCGGCCACCGTGGCGACGCGGTACTCGCCGTCGCGCGCCAGCGGGACGACCCGATCGCCGTCGGGGAGGTGCAGGATCAGATCGACCTCGCGCGGGCGCGGTGCCCACACGCGAAAGCGTGTGCCGTCGGGGGTGACAACCGCGCCGAGGGTCGGCGTCCAGATAGCGGATTGCGGTGTGGTACTCATGCCCTCGTAGTCCCTCTACTTCGAGTTGCTCGTTGTATTCGTATCTGTGGCAATCAGGATCGCGAACGGGAAAGAGGCGAAAAGCGCGGCGAGCGCGAGCGCCCCGCCCTGCGTCGTGACCGTCTCGCCGGTGAAGGCATTGCACCACATCCCGCCATCCGGCAGCGGGAGCGTCGTATCGCCCCAGATCGCGCCGAGCGGCGCGGCGGCGGCGAGCCCGACGAGTTGCGTTGTCAACCGGGGCACGGCGACCACGAGCCGCGTGCCGCCCTGCCGCCGCACGAAGGCAAAAACGTTGGCGGCGTGTTCGCCGGTCGCGTCCAGCGCCGCGTACGAACCCGCCTCGAAGAGGGCCGGATACTCGGCGCGCAACGCCAGGAGCCGTCGCGTCACCCATAGCTTCGTGGCCGGGCTGGCGAGATCGGTCGGCACGGCGTCGGGGAGGGCGCGCAGGAGCCGTTCGCGCTCGTCGTAATCGACCGGGCGGCGATTGTCAGGATCGGTCAGGCTACGATCCCACAACTCGGTCCCCTGGTAGAAGTCCGGGAAGCCGGGCGCGGCCCCCTTGATGATCAGCATCCCGAGCGAGTCGCGCAGCGCCGCCGCCTCGATCAGGGCGACGAAACGCCCCACCGCCGCGGTGAAGCCATCGGCCTGCTCCGGCGCGAGAATCGCCGTCAGGAAGTCTTGCGCCGCCCCCTCGACGCGCTCATCGGTATTGGTCCAACTGGTATAGGTCTTCATCTCGCGCATCGCCTTCGTCAGGTACTCGGCGACGCGCGCGCGATAGACATCGTCCACCGCTACTCCCGCCTCGGGCCAGGAGGCGATGAGCGCCTGATACAGTAAGTACTCGGTATTCGGGTCGGGGACAGGCTCGCCGACGATCGTCGTCCGGTATGCGGCGTTCAGTTCCGCCCAGCCGTTCACTTCCGTGCGCCAGAGTTCGAAAACCTCGCTGAGGACGTGGAGCCGGGAGCGCGCGTCTTCGCTACGCTTGGTGTCGTGTGTCGAACTGCCGGACATCGCGCGCGGCCACTCCCTTGCGCGCGCCGTGAACCACGCCTGCACCTCCTCCGGGGCCGCCCCGAAGAGCGACGGATCGCTACCGACCTCATTCAGCGATAGCAGCCGATTGTAGCGATAGAAGGTCGTATCCTCGAAGCCCTTCGCCATCACCGGGCTGGACAGTTGCTGGAACTTGCGCCGGAACTGGAGGCGCTGCTCGTACTCGGACGGATCGAGCGTGCCATCGAGCAGCAGCACCTCGGCCAGGAAGTCGATCGCCTCGACAGAGAGGTTGCGATCGTGGCGGCGCGCGCCGGTCACGACGGTCTCGATCAGTTCGCGGTCGTCCGGGCCGGCCTGCCCGTCGGCGGAGTAGGTCCGATAGACCGGGAACGCGGCGAGGGCCGCTTCGATCGCGTCGCGGAGCGCGCGCAGGGTGTTGTCGCGCTGCCGCCGGTCGCGCTGCGCGATCGTGTGCAACGCGGTGGCGAGGACGTTGATCTCCCCCGCGAACGAGATCCGCGCGATCTGCTTCTTCGCGTCGTCGCGCAACTGGCGGAAGCGCACCGGCTGGCCGATGAAACGCTCGTAGGTCCGCGTCATCTCCAACACCGACCCGCGCTCGATGAAGAGGCCGTCATTGTGCGCCATGAAGTCGTAGCCGGTCGTCCCGGCGACCGGCCAGTCGGCGGGCAGCGGCTCGCCCTCTTCCAGGATCTTCTCGACATAGATCGGGAGATCGTGAGCGGTCCAGCGCGCCGCCGCCTCGCGCAGTCGCTCGCGGAGGCGCTGCAAGTAGGCACCGGGATCGAAGAGCCCATCGACGTGATCGATCCGCACGCCGGTGACGAGTCCCTGCTCCACCAGCGACAGCAACAGGCGGTGCGTCTCCTCGAAGACATCCTCGCGCTCGACGCGGATCGCGGCGAGATCGTTGATGTCGAAGAAGCGCCGGTAGTTGATGTCCTCGCCGGAGACGCGCCAGAAAGCGAGGCGGTAATGCTGCTGGATCAGGAGCGCTTCGAGCCGGTCGAAGCTCGCCGGGTCGGCAACGTCGCCGTTCAACTCCGTGAGCCGCGATTGCACGTAGTCGGCCAGCGCGGGCTCCTGGGCGAGCAGGCGGCGGAATTGCTCCAACAGGCGCTCGGCATCATCGCTCGACGCCGAGCGCAACCCGTCCAGCAGGCTCAGCAGCTCGCCGAGCGCCGCCGGATCGGTCAGCCGCGCCCCCAGATCGAGCTGGGGCAGGCCGATTACATCGGGGTAACTCGCCGGGACGAGCGGCAGATGGTGCTCGTAGTAGGCGAGCGCCAGATCGTGTTCCTCCAGGATCAACCGCAATTCGCCCGCTTCCAGCGCCGCACCGAACGGCTGGCCGAGGATCGGATAGACGACGACCCCCGAAGGGAGATGCGGCTGTGTCGCCCAGTTGATGTCGAAGAAGTTGGCGTAGCGCGAGTTCTCGCCGTAGCGCAGCAGATCGCGCCACCAGGGGTTGGCGCTGGTGGCGAGCCCGACGTGGTTCGGCACCATGTCGACGATCAGCCCGATATCGTGCGCGAGCAACCCCTCGCCGAGCGCGTAGAGCGCGGACATGCCGCCCAACTCGGGATTGATCTGCCCGTGATCGAGGACATCGTAGCCGTGCGTGCTCCCCGGCGCGGCGGTGAAGATCGGGGAGCAGTAGAGGTGCGAGATACCGAGCGCCGCGAAGTACGGGAGGCGCGCGCGCACGTCGTCGAAGGTGAAATCTTTGTGGAGTTGCAAACGGTAGGAGGCCAGCGGTGTATCGTAACGGCGCGTGGGCGTCTGCCCCGCTGACCGTGCGGTATCAATGCTCATCAGTTCTCGAATTCCTCACGCTCATCGGGCGCGCGCTATCTGCGACCGCCACACCCGGATCGAAGATAAACATGCTCCGCTGCCCGCCGATGCAGATTTTATGCCGCCATGCATGAATGATGGTGTACGCCCGGCGGCAGATCGTTGAAAGGTCTGTGCGGCACTGCGGCACGACGCGATCCGTCGCGCGAGGTCGCCGCGTCCCACGATCAACTCCGATCCGCAAAATCTCAGCAACTCCTCAGGGATACGGAGGCGATTGCTTTCCCTGTGGTCACTGATTCCAGCGCGATCCGCCCATATACCAGGCTACCCGCACAGCGCCCCCCACGCACCCAATCAACTGATTGATTATTTTGCACCGCCGTGATAGTATTCAATCAGTTGATTGATTGGAATGATCGGAGGGAGCCGATTCGATGGACGAAGACCAAGTGGTAGTGCATGACGCGGAGCAGGGCACACTGCTCCACTCCCAGGGTCACACGCGCGTCGCAGACACGAGGCGGCGCGATCTCATGGCAGCGACGCAGGCGCTGATCGCAGAGCGCGGACTCGAGGGCCTGCGAACGCGCGATGTGGCGGCGCGCGCCAGCGTCAACATCGCCACGCTGCATTACTACTTCGCGACGAAAGAAGCGCTGATCGCTGGTGTCGTGACGCATATCAGCGAGCAGTTCCGCACTGTCCATGCGCCACACCTCCACACTGGCGAGGGCACGCCCCTTCAGCTGCTGCGCCAGGAGTTTGCCGATACACGCTTCTACCAGATCGAGCAGCCCGAGCTCTGGCTCGCGATCAACGAGCTTGCTATCCGCGCCCTGCGTGACCCCGCGATCGCCAGCATCCTGCGCCGCCTTGAGCAGCATTGGTACGTCAGTCTCGACACGGTCATCGCGGGCGGGATCGCAGCGGGGGTCTTCCGCGCCGATCTCGACTCGGACACGGTGACCGACATCCTGCTCGGCTTCTTCCGTGGCAACCGCCTCCCGATCACCGATCCTTTCGCCTACGACCGCGCCTGCGCCGCCCTCGAACGCTGGATCGTCGCACCCGAACATCTGGCTGCTGCCGCCCCCGTCGCGGCGCACGACAAGGAGTAGAGACAAACGATGGCCCAAAACGCACAGAACGCAAACCCCGCCTGGGACACAGCACAGCAGGCACCCGATCCACGCCGTTGGCTCACCCTCGCCGCCGTGAATTTCGGCCTCTTTATGGCCTTGCTCGACGTGACCGTGGTCAACGTGGCGCTGCCGAACATCGCCCGCACGTTCGGCACCTCGTTCGCGGATCTCCAGTGGGTGATCGCCACCTACACGCTGACCTATGCCGCCCTCATCCTCACCGCGAGCAAGCTCGGCGATCTCTTCGGGCGCAAACGGCTCTTCCTGGCGGGGCTGGCCGTCTTCACCCTCGCCTCGCTCGCCTGCGGCCTCTCGCAGGATGTGACGCAGCTCCAACTCGCGCGCGCCGTACAGGGGGTCGGCGCGGCGATGCTCACGCCGATCGCGGGCGCGATCATCGCCGCCACCTTCCGTGGCCGGGAACTGGGCACCGCGTTCGGCATCTATGGCGGCGTCTCCGGCATCGCGCTCGCTTGCGGGCCGATCATCGGGGGCCTGCTCGTGAAGTACGTCAACTGGCAGGCGGTCTTCTTCCTCAACGTACCGATCGGCATCATCGGCATCGTGGTCGTCTTCACGGTCGTGCGCGAGTCGTACGCAGCGGGGCGCGGCCGGCAGATCGACGTGCCGGGGGTCATCCTCAGCATCGCCAGCCTCTTCGCCCTCACCCTCGGCCTGATCAAAGGTGCGGAGTGGGGCTGGACCGACGCCCGCACCCTCGGCGTCTTCGCGGCGGCCGCGCTCGGCTTCGTCGCGTTCCTGGCGGTGGAGGCGGCGACGACCCGTGCCGGGCGCGACCCGATGGTCGATCTCTCCCTCTTCCGTAACGCCTCCTTCAACGTCACGGCATTCGTCACGCTGGTGGTGAGCCTGATCTACGCCGGGCTCCTCCTGATCCTGGCGCTCCTCTTCCAGAATGTGCTCGGCTACGACGCCCTCGGCACGGGGCTCCGCTACATCCCCTTCGTGATCGGCAGCATCGTCGTCGGCCCGCTCGTCGGGGCCTTCTCCGACCGCATCGATCCGCGCATCCGCTTCGGCGGCTCGCTCCTCATCTTCGGCCTCGGACTCCTGCTCATGGCGCGGCTCGGGGCCAGCGACGATTGGACCGCCCTCCTGCCAGGGCTGATCGTCGCCGGGATCGGCGGCGCGGCGATGCAGACCCAGATGAGCGCGGCGGCGGTGGACAGCGCGCCACGCCACCGCAGCGGCATGGCGACCGGCATCAGCGGCACGATGCGGCAAGTTGGCAGCAGCATCGGCGTGGCCCTGCTCGGCGCGATCTTCAGCAGTCGCTACGGCCACGCCCTGCCGGACACCCTCGCGGGCGCGGGGGTGCCAGGGCCGCTCGCCACCGCGCTCACCGACGGCACGGCGGGCAACGCCTCGTTCGCCGGACGGGTGCCGCCGCAGGTGCCGTCGCAGTTCGCGGCGGCGGTGCAAGGGGCGACGCACGCCGCCTTCGTGCGGGGCTTCGACGATATGATCCTCGTGATCGTCGCCCTCGTCGCGCTCGCGGTCGTCGGCTCGATCCTCTTCCTGCGCGCCAGCCAGATGGGCGGCGAACCGGGCGTGCCGCAGCCAGCGGCGACACCGCCTACGATCGCATCAACCACAACGGCGGACTAGTCCGCGCACCCACGCCGGTCGATCCGGTCCCGCGCGCGGCCCTGTATAATCGGGCGGCTGTTACGGCGAAGCAACGGACGGACCGAGAAAGGGCGAAGCGATGGCGACGATGACCGCTGAGGAGATTCAGGCGCTGAAGGAACAGGTGATCCGGGAGGTCGAGCGGATCGCGCCACAACTGATCGAGACGAGCGACTGGATGGCCGACAACCCGGAGATCGGCCTGCAAGAGTTCCAGGCGGCGGCCAAGCTGACCGATATGCTGGAGGAGTACGGGGCCACGGTCGATCGCGGGATCGCCGGGCTGCCGACGGCCTTCGAGGCCCGCCTCCCCGGCAATAACCCCGATCAGGACGGCAAGGTGACGATCATCGCGGAGTACGACGCGCTGGCCGATGTCGGCCACGGCTGGGGGCATAACATCATCGCCACGGCGGCGATCGGCGCGGGGATCGCGCTCTCCACCCTCGCCGGGAGGCTCCCCGGCTCGGTCGTCATCCTCGGCACACCGGCGGAGGAATCGGGCGTGCCGAACGCGGGCGGCAAGATCCCGGTGCTGGACCACGGCCACTTCGCGGGGGTGGACGCGGCGATCATGGTCCACCCGATGACGGAGGATACGATCTCGCTCAGCTCCTCGCTCGTGGCGCACGGCCTCGAATTCGAGTTCCACGGTCGCGCGGCGCACGCGGCATCGAACCCGCACGAGGGGCGCAACGCCCTCGACGCGATGCTGATCTTCTTCAACAGCGTGGGGCTGCTGCGCCAGCAGGTCCGCACCGATGCGCGCATCCACGGCATCATCACCTACGGCGGCGGCGCACCGAATGTCATCCCGCCGTTCACCTCCTGCCGTTTCCGCGTGCGCGGCACCGAGGCGGCCTACTGCGAGGAGTTGGTGGGGCGGATCGTCGCTTGCGCGGAGGCCGGGGCGAAGGCGGCGGGCTGCACCGTGGAATGGCGCGAGTATCTGCGCCCTTACCTGAACATGATCCCGAACCACACGATCGGCGCGTCGTTCCGCGAGAACCTGGAGGCGATCGGGCGCGATGTGCTGGACGAGCGCCCGAGCGAGGGATCCGGCTCGACCGACTTCGGGAACGTCAGCCAGATCGTCCCCGCCGTCCACGCCTACCTCGGCATCTGCGGGCCGGAGGCGGGCTGGCACTCGAAGGAGGTTGCCGCAGCGACGAAGACCGACCGCGGCCACGCCGCGATCCTCGCCGGGGCGAAGAGCATGGCGATGACCGCGATCGATCTGCTCGTCAACCCCGATCTCCGCGCCGAGGCGCGCGAGGAGCACGCCCGGGCGGTAGCGAGTCGTTAGTCGGCAGTCGGCAGTCGGCAGTGATAGCACGGTGCCGGCGGAGGGAATTGCCCTCCACCGGCACCGTGTATGGAATACGAACCGCCGACTACGGACCGTTCTCTCTGCCGACTGCCGACTACAACTCCCCGCCCCCCGCGATGATTTGCAGCGCCTCAAGCTCGGGGGCGACCCCTTGGAACTGGGCCGGGGAGGGCTCGATGTGGGTGTAGCGGACGATCCTGGCGCTGTCGATGATGAAGACGGCGCGCTGATTCGGCAGCGGGCCGCTGTTCACCGCGACGCCGTAGTCCTGCACCGCCTTATGGCGGAAATCGCTGAGCAGTGTCACCTTGCCCGCCGCCTCGCACTGCGCGGCGAACTGTTGCAGCGACGGCACCTGATCGGTGCTGACGCCGACGATGCTGGCATTCAGCGCCTTGAACTTATCGACCGCCTGCGCGTGCTCGACGATCTGCCGCTCGCAGGTGCCGGTGAACGCCTTGGGGAAGAAGAAGAGCACCAGGTTCTGCCCCTGGAAATCGCTCAGGGAGACTTCCTTGTTGCCCTCGCCGTAGAGCGTGAACTGCGGCGCTGCCTGACCTACCTCGACCATACCATCCTCCATACCGACATACCAAGAAATCGTTCGCCTTCATCCTGGCCGCACGACCATCGCGCGGCGATCGGGCACCAGGAACGGGAACGCTTGAAGCGTACCCGACGCACGCTCGCGCCGTACCACCGGCACCTACCGCAATTGTGACGCCCCGATACGATCGCTCTTGCAACCCGCGCGCCCCCGCGAATATTCCTGAGCGCGGCACGTCACCGTGGCGTGCTAGACTCGCATGGTGACACGATGCCCTGATGTGGCACCATGCAAAGCGGCGCGGATTAGGATGAGGAGAAGGCCAATGACCGGCACGACACAGCCGATCCGCTGGGGGATCCTCGGCACCGGCAACATCGCCAAACTCTTCGCCACCGGCCTGGGGAGCGCGCCGGGCGCGACGCTGGCGGCGGTCGGCTCGCGGACCCAGGAGAAGGCGGACGAGTTCGGCGACCGCTTCGGCATCCCGCGTCGCCACGCGAGCTACGCGGCGCTCGCCGCCGACCCCGACCTCGACGTGATCTACGTCTCCACGCCGCACACCCTGCACCACGACGCGACGATCCTCTGCCTCGCAGGGGGCAAGGCGGTCCTCTGCGAGAAGCCGTTCGCCCTGAATGCCCCACAGGCGGCGGCGATGATCGACACGGCGCGGGCGCGTGGCCTCTTCCTGATGGAAGCGATGTGGAGCCGCTACTACCCGGCGATGGTCCGCGCGCGCGAACTCCTCGCCGCCGGGACGATCGGCGAGCCGCGCATCCTCCAGGCCGACCTCGGCTTCCGCGCCCAGGTCAACCCGCAGGGGCGGCTCTTCGATCCGGCGTTGGGGGGCGGCGCGCTGCTGGACATCGGCGTCTACCCGGTCTCGCTCGCATCGATGGTCTTCGGCACCCCCTCGGATATCGTCAGCCAGGCGACGATGGGCGAGACCGGCGTCGATGAGCAGAACGCGATCGCCCTGCGCTATCCGGGCGGCCAGCTCGCCGTCCTCTCCTCCGCGATCCGCACCAGCACCCCGCACGAGGCGACGATCATGGGGACCGAGGGGATCTTGCGGATCGGCCAGGACTGGCACAAGTCGAACTGGGTCGGCATCACAAGGACCGGGCAGCCGGAGGAGCGCACGTCCCTGCCGATCGAGGGGAACGGCTACAACTACGAGGCGAGCGCGGTGATGGACTGCCTGCGCGCCGGGAGACTGGAGAGCGCGGCCATGCCGCTCGACGAAACCCTAGCGATCGTACGCACCCTCGACGCGATCCGCGCCCAGTGGGGTTTGCGCTATCCCGGCGAGTAACGCCGGCATACCCCAGCCACACGCCCGGTCGGCACCGCTCATCACCGGGCTGCGCGCCGCCCACGGCCTCGTCCCGCCCCTGTTGCTCGTCGCGGTCGCGCCGATCGCCAGGGACAACCGGCACACGCGGGCCAGCGCGGAATAAAGCCGCCGACCCTGGCGTGGAGAGAATATCGCGTTGCGGCATAGTTCCTGCCCGATCGGGGAGCGAATGCGACGAACGCGGCAGCCGGTGATCGGCAGCCTGCGTATGAACAGGAAAGGGGAGGAGAAGCAGATGACGCTCTTATCGCTCGGCGTCGATGAGGTGCTACAGACGACCCGCACCGTCCGCAAGCGCCTGGATCTCACCCGCCCGGTCGAGCGCGAGGTGCTCGAAGAATGCCTGGCGATCGCGCAGCAGGCTCCGACCGGCTCGAATTCGCAGACGTGGGGCTTCATCATCGTCACCGACGCGGAGAAGCGTAAGGCTCTGGCCGATCTCTATCGCCAGGGCTGGGAGCCGTACAACCGCGCCCGCAGTCGCGCCCCCGAGCACGGCGACACGTCCGCGCAAGACCGCGTGCGCGACTCCGCGACGTACCTCGCCGAGCACATGCATGAGGTGCCGGTACTGGTCGTACCGGTCATCAAAGGGCGCACCGATGGCACACCGGCAGCGCGGCAAGCGGGGGTCTGGGGCTCGATCCTTCCCGCCGCCTGGAGCTTCATGCTCGCGGCGCGCGCGCGCGGCCTTGGCACCGCCTGGACCACCCTGCATCTGCCGCACGAGGAAGAAGCCGCCGCAGTCCTCGGCATCCCCTACGGCGAGATCATGCAGGCGGCGCTGATCCCGACCGCCTACACCATCGGGACGGACTTCAAGCCCGGCCCGCGCGCCCCGCTGGAAACCTTTGTCCACTGGGAGAAGTGGTAAGCTGCCGCAGCGCAGGGGCGCGGCGGCACGAGGAGGGGTGATGGCCGACGAGCACGACACGGCGCATCGGGGCGAGATGGCGCACACGATCGAACAGTTCAAGACGCGGGAAACCTTCGAGAAGCACGTCCGCAACCAGATCGCCGAGGTGAGCGCGGGCCACGCCGAACTCTTCATCGACATCGAACCGTTCCACCTCAACGGCAACGGCACGCTGCACGGCGGCATGTACGCCACCCTGATCGACAACGCGATGGGCTTCGCGGTGGCCGATCTGACCAGAGTGCGGATCGCCACCACGCAGATGAACGTCCACTTCCTCGCGCCGATCAGCAGCGGGCGGATCACCTGCACCGCCGATGTGGTCCACCGCACGCGCCGCACCGCCACCGCCGAGGCGAAGGTCCGCGCGGCGGACGGCACCCTGCTGGCGATGGGCACCGGGGCGTTCCGCGTCTTCGAGCAGCAGGGCACGCCGATCTTCTGAGTTGCTGAACCACAAGCGATTCGGGACACCGACCGCGCCGGGCGTCAAACCCCGGCGCGGCCCGCTGCGTGCGCGATCAGCACGCGCACATGCCCGCCGAACGGGCGAAAACGCGCGTCGCGCGTCTGCCCCCGGTGCCAGCGCGCGTAGATCTGTTGCAGGATCACGGCCAGCTTGAAGTAGGCCAGCGTCAGGTAATAGTCGAGCGTGCCGAGATCGCGCCCGCTGAGCGTCGCGTAGCGCGCGGCCAGCGTCGCCCGATCGCGGAAGCCGGCCTGATCGGTCACGGTGGGGAGGATCGCGCGCAGGGCGGGCGGATCGCTCGGCTCGACCCAATAGCTGAGGCTGACCGCGAGGTCGAAGAGCGGATCGCCGATCGTCGCCATCTCCCAATCGACCACCCCGACGATTCGACTGAGATCATCCGGGTCCAGCAGCAAATTATTCAGCTTGAAATCGTTGTGGATCAGCGTCGGGGTCCGTTCCGGCGGGAGTTGCGCCGTCAGCCAGGCGACGAGCGGCGCGACGTGCGGATCATCATCGGTGCGCGCCGCCTCGTAGCGCCCGATCCAGCCGCGCACCTGCCGGGCCAGGAAACCCTCCGGGTAGCCGAGATCGCCGAGCCCGGCACCCTGCCAATCGACCGCGTGCAGCGCCGTCAGCGCCACGACGAACGACTCGGAGATCGCGGCGGCGGCATCCGCCGGGGCAGCGGCGGGCAAATCGGTGTCCAGCACGATCCCCGCGCGCCGTTCCATCACGTAGCAGGGTGCGCCAACAATCGCCGGGTCGTCCGCGATCGCGAGCGGACGCGGCGCGAGCGGGTAGACCGGCGCGAGGCGTTCCAGCAGTCGCGCCTCGCGTAGCATGTCGTGCGCCTTCGGTGGCAGCGGGCCGAGCGGCGGGCGCCGCAACACCGCCGCCCACGCCCCGATTTGCAGCAGATAGGTCAGGTTCGAGGCCCCGGACGGGAACTGCCGCACCGCCAGCGGCCCCGCAGGGAGATCCTTGATCCGCTCGCGGAGAAACGCCGCCACCCGCTCCGCATCGAGTTCTTCGCCGGGACGGACCGCGATCGTCCCCCGTTCCACGTCCATCGTCGCACCTCCCGCTGTCCGACCACCCACCCCGCTCGGCCATTATGCCGCATCGTCGCAGACGATATCGTGCGGGTCGGTTGGACAGCGATGCTCGCCCGCCATCGCCGCACCGTGCGTCCCGAAATAGCGCGACACGGCTCATTCCTATGCCACCGCCCGCCGACTGAGCAGACCCCGCCGCGCGGTGCTACACTGCCCGCGTGGCCCGACGCGGCGAGCCGTGGGTAGCCCGCCGCGCGCATGAGGAGGAAATGATGACCAGCACCACGACGATCAACCGCCCCGCCGTGCCAGCGGCGCTCGAAGAGACGCGCATCGTCGCGATCCTGCGGCGCACGGATGCCACGAAGGCGATCGAGACGACCCGCGCGATCCTGGCCGGTGGCGTCCGCGCGATCGAGGTGACCTGCGACAGCGACGGCGTCCTCGACATGATCCGCGCGATCAGCGCCGAGTTCGGCGATCGGATGCTCGTCGGCGCGGGCACCGTGCTCGACCTGGAGACGGCGGAGGCGGCGCTCGACGCGGGCGCGCGCTACATCGTCAGCCCGCACACCGACGCCGACCTGATCCGCCCGCTCGCGGAGCGCGGCATCCCGGTCGTCCCCGGCGCATTCACCCCGACCGAGGCGCTGACGGCCTGGCGCGCGGGCGCGGTCGTCGTCAAGCTTTTCCCGTCCGGGCCGGTCGGGCCGGGGCACCTCAAGGATCTGCGCGGCCCCCTGCGCCAGATCCCCTTCCTGCCGACCGGCGGGATCACCCTCGGCAACGCCGCGTCGTTCATCGACGCCGGAGCCTGGGGGCTCGGTATCGGCTCGGCGCTCGTCGATGCCCCGCTCGTCGCCGAGGGGCGCTTCGATGAACTGACCCGGCGCGCGGCGGGCTTCATCGCCGCCGCCGCCGCCGCGCGGGGCCAGCGATGAGCGGCTCCCCCGACATCGTCACCTTCGGGGAGACGATGGTCCTCTTCCTGGCGGAGACCGCCGGGCCGCTGCGCGAGGCGACCCGCTACGGGCGCTTCATCGCCGGGGCGGAGACGAATGTGGCGACCGGCCTCTGCCGCCTCGGCCACAGCGCCGGGTGGATCAGCCGCCTCAGCGACGACGAACTCGGGCGCGCGGTCGCCTTCCGCCTGCGCGGCGAGGGGGTGGACATCTCGCGCGCCAAGGTCGACCCGGAGGCCCAGACCGGCCTGATGATCCGCGAACGACGCGAACTCGGCCCGCTGGAAGTGATCTACTACCGCAAAGGTTCCGCCGCCAGCCGCCTCACCCCGGACGATCTCGACGCCGAATACATCCGTGGGGCGCGCTATCTGCACCTCACCGGCATCACCCCCGCCCTCTCGGCGACCTGCCGCGCGACGAGTTTCGCCGCCGCCACGATCGCGCGCGAGGCGGGTGTGCCGGTCGTCCTCGACCCGAATCTGCGCTTCAAGCTCTGGAGCCGCGAGGAGGCGCGGACGACGCTGCGCGAGCTGACGCAGCAGGCCGACATCCTCCTCCCCGGCCTGGAAGAGGCGGAGTTCCTGACCGGCGAATCGGACCCGGACACAGCGGCGCGCGCCTTCCTCGACCTGGCCCCTTCGCTGAAGATGGTCGTGATGAAGCTCGGGGCTGAGGGCTCGATGGTGGTCACGCGCGAGGAGCGCGTCCACGTCCCGGCAACGCCGCTGCCGCGTGTGATCGACCCGGTCGGCGCGGGCGACGCCTTCGCCGCAGGCTTCTATGCCGGACAGCTGCGCGGCTTCGGCCTCGCCGAGACGCTCGCGGTGGCGAATCGCTGCGGGGCGTGGGCGACCACCGCCCCCGGCGATGCCGATGTCTTCCCCCGCTGGGACGAGGTGGCCTCCGCCGCCGCCATGCCCGACGTCCGGCGCTAGCACGGAGCGGGGCACGGCAATGTTGCCGCGCCCCGCTCCTCTTCCTTCAGCACCGATATGCCCGCCAGCAAGACGGACGCACGCGCCGCCGTTTACTATACGGGGATTCCCGGCGTGGAGTGTGGCGCGGGCAGGCCGGGATCGGGCGCTTCCACCGGCGCTTCCTCGGTGCCGGGCAAGGTACGTGGCGGCAACGGCTGCGGCCCATCCTCGGGGTTCGGCGCGGTGCTCGGATTCGGCGGCGGGGCCAATGGGAGATCTGTCGCCGGAGTTTCGCCGGGCGCTTGCCCTGGCTGCGGATATTCGCGCATGGTACGCTCTCCCCTCACGATCGTGCGTAATTACTGCCTGGCACAGGCGTTGCGTTGCTGTTACGGATCCGTTTCGCGCGCCGCTGCGGTTGGATGGAGCAAGAGCCGTGCCAATCGAGCGCGCCGCGATGCCGTAGGAGCGCCGAAGTCCTCGTAGGGAGCGACGATGTCAGGGGAACGACCCCACCCGAATCCCGATAGCCGCAGGAACGAGCAGGCGACGACCCGGATCGCGACCGGTGCGCCGTCTGCCGCCGGTTCGGCGCTCGTCGGTGGTCGCTACGCCCTCCACGAGTTGCTCGGCGAGGGCGGCGCGGCGCGGGTCTATCGCGCGCAGGATACGATCCTGGGGCGCACCGTGGCGATCAAGCTCTTGCGCGAGGAGTATGGCAGCGATCCCGAATTCGTGGCGCGCTTCTATCGCGAAGCGCGCGCGGTCGCGGCGCTCTCGCACCCTAACATCGTCGATATCTACGACTACGGTGCCCACGACAACACCTATTTCATCGCGATGCAATACATCGCAGGGGCCGATCTCAAGACGATCCTGCACCGTAAGGGGCAGTTGACCCCGGAGCAGGCGGTCGCGATCGTCGATGGGGCGTTGCGCGGTCTCGGGGCGGCGCACGAGCGGGGGATCATCCACCGCGACGTGAAGCCGCAGAACCTCCTCGTCCGCGCGGAAGATGGGCTGGTCAAGCTGACCGACTTCGGCATCGCGCGCGCCCTCGGCGGCGCACAGGTGACCGCCGCCGGGCACACCTTCGGCACCGCGCACTACATGGCCCCCGAGCAGGCGAGCGGCGGCGAACTCAGCCCGGCCACCGATCTCTACGCGGTCGGGGTCGTCCTCTTCGAGGCGTTGACCGGTCGCCTCCCCTTCGATGGCGACTCGGCCCTCCAGATCGGCGTGCAGCACCTCAGCGCCACACCGCCACTCGTGACGGCGTTCGCGCCCGGCGTGCCGCTCCCGCTGACGCAGGTGGTCGCGCGCGCGCTCGCCAAAGCGCCGATGGAGCGCTTCGCCACGGCGGCGGCGATGCGTCAGGCGCTGCACGCCGCCCTGCCAGAAGGACCACCGAACGCGGCGCTGGTCGCGGCGGCGGCGGCCCCGACAGGGCCGACCATGCCCCTGCCAATCATCCCTGGCCCGGCGGGGCGGGGCGGGGCGCCGGTCCCACCCCGGTTCGTCCCGACGGCATCGCGCAGAAAGTATCTCGTCCCCGCGCTCGGTGTGCTGATCCTGATCCTGCTGATCGGGATCTTCGCGCTGGCACGGAACTTGACGGCTCCTGCCGCCGTCGCGAACCCCACCGCAACAGTCCAGGCGATCGCGATCGCGCCGACACCGCGCCAGACAGCACCGCCGCCGACCCTCACGGCCACCGCGCCCGCCGCGCCAACGAGTCCGCCGCCGATCGCCCCGGTGGTCGTGCCGCCGACGGCCACCGCCGTTCCACCGACGGAGGAACCGGTGCCGCCCACCCCGACAGTGCCGTCAACGGTCCGGCCAACCGTCGCACTCGTCGCCACGGCAACCGCCCTACCCACCGCGACAGTTCCTGCACCAACCGCGACCACGGCACCGCGCCCGCCGACAGCCACCGCAACCGCCGTCCCCCCCACACCCACACCAGGGCGTGGCAACGGCAATGGTAACGGCAACGGCAACGGGAATGATAAGAAGTTACAGGTGCCAGCGTTCGATCCGGCGCAATTCAAGGGGGCGTACCGCCGCGACGATGGCAAACTGTACGGCCTGCCGAATGCGGTCCTCTACGGCGCGGGCACCAATTACGGTCAGGGCAGCTTCGCCTTCCGCGCAACCAGCGTGCCGGATGGCGCACTTCAGCTCGCCATCACCGGCCTCGACGATGAGCGCACAGAGCGATGTCGCCTGCAAGTCGTCCTCAACGGCACCACGCTCTTCGATGCCGCCGATACCTTCCCCAACACCCCCGCCTCGGATAATGGCGAAGGCGGAAAGTCGCGTTATTGGGGTACCATGACAATCGCCGTCCCGGCGGGGTTGCTGCGCGAGGGGGACAACACCCTGGTCCTCCGCAACGCGACACCCGGTCCAGGAATCGGCATCCCCTACATCCTGATCAACGATATCGCGTTCGCGACCGGGCGTTAGCGTGCCACGCGACGATTGATCGAGGGACGTAGTTCAGGCGTGACAATCCCGGCACGGCGCACGGCTCACGCTCGGGCGAGGTTCCTATCCAACACGGTCGCCAGGAACAGGAGGAGCAGGAGGCCGGTGAGCCCTATAATCGTCCGCGTGCTGCCCAGATATTGCAGGAGCAGGCCGGTCAGGAAAAACCCTAGCGAGTGTGCTCCCAGCGCGACGAGGCGCGTGAGGCTTACCACCCGCCCGCGTAACGCATCCGGGGTGAGCACGGCGGAGTAGGAGGATGTGGTCACCACGTACAGCGTGTCCACGGCGTAAAAGAGGGCCGTGATCACGGCGAGGGGCGCGATGGTGCTCGCCTCCGCATACGCGCCGAAAATCACGAAGCTGAGGAACGTCGTGCCGAGCAGCAGTTGCCCTGTCCTGAAACGGCTGTGGATGCGCGCGGCCACGAAGGAACTGACGAGGCCACCGCACGCGCCGAGGGTGAAGATCAGGCCGATCGCGAGTGCTGAGGCTCCGTGTTCCCTGACGACGACGACCACCAACAGATACAACCCGGCGATGACGAGGGTGCGCCCCGCCGTGACGAGCGTGAAGAAGCGGAGGGGCGGCTGACGCCACAGCCATACGGGGGCTTCGCCGATCTCCCGCCGCACCGCCTTACGTGCTTGCGGCACCGCCATCCCGAGCCGGGGCATCGATGATGAAGATCGAGAACGCATCGAGGCCATTAGGAGAGGGCGTCGAGCGCGAGGACGATCAGCGGCACGGCGATCCCCGAAACCTCCGTCCCCGGCCACGACCCGAGCTGGCCGACCCACGGGAGCATGAAATTCCGCTGTCGCCACAGTGATGGAGCCATGCAACAAGGGTAGCAGAGCGACGAGAGGCGGGGCGGGGCGAGGGATGATCCGCGCGTGGTGACAGCGATGCGGGCGGGGCGCGTACCCGGGCGTTGTACGCAAGCGTCTGTAAGGAGCGCTGAACGCTACGCTTCGGGCGGTAACTCCTCGCCTTCGGCACTCGCGGCGGGCGCGACCACGTCCAACTCCGCCATCGCCCCTTCGACCAGCGCGTCGTCGTCGGGCGGTGGCGGTGCCGCCGCGTCCGCCAATTGCAGCTGGGCCAGGAATTCCACATTCCCCGCCGGGCCACGCAGCGGCGAGGGGACGAGGCCGTGCGTGACGAAGCCCTCGCGGCGGGCGGCGGCGAGGAAGCGGTGCAGAACCACGCGGTGCGTCGCCGGGTCGCGCACGACGCCACCCTTGCCCACCGCCTCGCGCCCCGCCTCGAATTGCGGCTTCACCAGCGTCAGCGCCTGCCCGGCAGGCACGAGGAGACGGCGCATCGTGGGGAGGATCAACGCGAGCGAGATGAAGGAGACATCGGCGACGACGAGCGCCACCGGTTCGGGCAGGCTTTCCAGGTAGCGCGCGTTCTGGCGCTCGATCGTGACGACGCGCGGGTCCTGGCGCAGTCGCCAGTGGATCTGCCCACGCCCGACATCGACCGCGTAGACGCGCACCGCACCGGCCTGGAGGAGGCAATCGGTGAAGCCGCCGGTGCTCGCCCCCAGGTCCGCGCAGACCCAACCGGTCGGATCGACAGGGAAGCGATCGAGCGCGCGCTGCAACTTCTCGCCGCCGCGCGAGACGAAGCGCCCGCCGCCGGCCACCTCCAGCGCCCCCTCCGGCAGCGGCATCCCCGGCTTATCGACGATACGCCCGCCGACGCGCACCGCACCGGCCATCACCAGCGCGCGCGCCTGACTGCGGGATTCCGCCAGCCCGCGCACCACCAGCGCCTCGTCCAACCGCTCGCGTCCCGCTTTCGCCACGTTCCCCCGCGATGCCTCGCCGCACCGGCCAGCCCGCCACCCACGACATGTGGCGTCGGCGCGATCAGCGCCCGGCCTCGGTCCCTTGCGTGAACCTATGGAAGCGCGCCATGTGAACGTGGCAGATCGCGATCCCGAGCGCGTCGGCGGCGTCGTCGGGGTGCGGGATCGTCGCCAGGCCAAGCAGGATGCGGACCATCTCTTGCATCTGCGGCTTGTCGGCCTTGCCGTACCCCGCGACCGCCTCCTTGATCTGCGCCGGCTTGTACTCGGCCACCGCCAGCCCTGCCTGCGCCGCCGCCAGCAACACCACCCCGCGCGCCTGCCCGACCGCGATCGCGGTCGTCACGTTGCGCCCGAAGAGGAGTTGCTCGACGGCCACCACATCGGGACGATACTCGGCGATGATCGCGCGGACCCCGTCGTAGAGCCGCACCAGCCGATCGGGCATCGGCTCGTTGTTCGACGTGCGGATGACGCCGTACGTCACCGCGCGTGGCTCATCGGCACCGGACACCACGCCATAGCCGAGGATAGCCGTGCCGGGATCGATCCCCAGGGTGATCACGATGAAGTACGAAGTGAGAAGTACGAAGTACGAACGAAGTCAACAAAAGGCTGTAGGCTTCGATTATCGCCACAAGCCAGTTCGTACTTCGTCGTTCGTACTTCGTACTTCACGAAACCTGCGCCATGATATCGTCCGAGACTTCGAGGTTGGAGTAGACCTCCTGCACGTCATCCAGGTCTTCGAGGCGCTCGATCAGGCGCAGCGTCTTCAGCGTATCGGCCTCCGGCAGATCCATCATCGACTTCGGCTGCATGACGATCTGCGCGTCCTCGATCTCCAACCCTTGCGCCTCCAGCGCGTCCTGCACCAGCTTCAGTTCGGTCGGCGCGGTGATGACGTCGATCGTCGGATCCTCTGCGGCCTCGGCGTTGTCGGTGCGGATATCCTGCGCCCCGGCATCGATCGCCTGCAACGTCAAATCATCCACATCGGCACCCTTGGTCTTAACGGTGATCTGCCCGACCTGATCGAAGAGGAAACCGACCGAGCCACCCTCGCCCATCGTCCCGCCGCCGCGCGCGAAGACCGCGCGCACCTCGCCGACCGTACGATTGCGGTTATCGGTCAGCGCCTTGACCATCAGCGCGATCCCATTCGGGCCGTAGCCCTCGTAGTAGATCTCATCGTAACTGCCGCCGCCACCCTCGCTGCTCGCGCGATCGAGGGCGCGCTTGATGTTCTCGTTCGGCATATTCTCGGCGCGCGCCTTCTGGATGGCGATCCGCAGCCGGAAATTGGAATCGGGGTCGGGCAGGCCCAGTCGCGCCGCGACGGTGATCTCGCGCGCGATCTTCGTGAAGGTTTGCCCCCGCTTGGCGTCGGTGACACCCTTCGCCCGCTTGATCTGCTTCCATTTCGAATGCCCGGCCATCGTTCCTACTCCGTCTCCCCACCCCCGCGCCACCGCAGACGATTCGGGCGCGTGGACCCTGTAATCGCGTCTCAACCGCTGTCCAGTATACCATCGGCCCCGAAACGGGGGCGAACGCACGCCGGGATCACCCCTGACGCGGGGCGCTTGCTATACTCCCCCGCATGAGCGACAGCGAAGCGACGGGGACGCTAGTGACCACGCCCATGCAGACGCAAACGGCGGGCGCGAGCGGGCGCGAGCGCCGCACCCTCGCGTTGCTCCTCCTCGGCGCGCTGCTGATCCGCCTCCCGCTCCTGCTGACGCCGGGCTTCGATGTCGTCGCCTACAAGATCTGGGCGCGCGTCGTCGCGCAGGTCGGCATCGGCGGCGCTTACGGCGCGAGTTATCCGCCCGAGCCGGGGAGCGCGCCCTACCACTATCAGCCGATCTATCTCTACGTGCTGCGCGTGGTCGGGCTCCTCTACGGCGCGCTCAGGCCAGGCGGCGACTGGCACGATCAACTGCTGGCGGCGCTGCTGAAGCTCGGCCCGGTCCTCGTCGAGGTGGCGCTCGGCGCGATCGTCTGGCGCATCCTGCGCGCGCGGACGACGCCGCAGACCGCGTTGTGGGCCACCGCCGCTTATCTCATCACCCCCGGCCTGATCTGGAACACCGCCTACTGGGGCGGCATCGACGCCTTCCAGGCGCTCTTCATCCTCCTCGGCCTCTGGTCCGCGAGCGCGGGGACATTCACTGCATCCTGGCCGCTGGCCGCGCTGGCGGTGGGGGTGAAGCTGACCGCCTTGCCGGGGGCGCTGGCGGTCGCGCCCGCCGGGTTACGCCGCCTGAAACCGCGCGGGATCGCCCTCGCGATCCTCGCCACCGTCGCCGTGATGGCGCTCGTGATCGCCCCGATCGTGCTGCGCGGCCAGACAGTCGCGATGTGGCGCGGGATGTTCGACAACTTCGATATCTACGCCGAGACCTCGTTCAACAATCACAACCTGTGGTGGCTCGTCACCCGGGGCGGCGGCGCGCGCCCGGACACGACGGTCGCCTTTCTGGGGCTGGACTACCGGCAGATCGGGCGCGCGCTCTTCCTCATCGCCGCCCTCCCCGCGCTGATCGCCCTCTGGCGCGCGCCGAATGACCACCCGCGCCTCTTCGCGGGCAGCGCCTACCTCACCTTTGCCTTCACCACGCTGACGACTGGCGTCCACGAGAACTGGGGTTACACCCTTTTCGCCCCGTTGCTGATCGCCGCCGCGCTCGACGCGCGCTACCGCCGCCTCTACGCCTTCCTCGCCATCACCTTCCTGCTCAACCTCTTCCTCGAGGACCCGCCGCTCCATCGCTTCGTCGCCGACTGGATGGCTGTGCGCTACACCATCCGCGCCCTGCGCCTGCTCAACTCCGCCGTGCAATGCGGGCTGCTCCTCTGGTGGGGCTGGCTCCTCTTCGGCTCGCTCTTCGCGCGACGGCGGCGCACGACGCCGGAGCTCGCCACGGCGACCGACACGCTTTAACGACGACGGGGCGAGCCGTTGTGGTCCGCCCCGCTATCGCGGCAACGACTACCGCTTCTCGTACAACTCGTCCCAGCGCGCGTGTTCGTCCTTCGCCGCGCGCAGCAGCTCCGCGTCGGTGAAGAGATCGAGCGCGGTCAGCGCCATCGCGGTCGAGACTTTCAGCATCTGGTCGTAGCCATACTCGGAGCACGACGCATCCACCACCTGCTGCGAGTGGCCGGGGATCGGTTCGCGGCTGATCGCGAACGAGCCGGTCACCGCCGGCATCAGGTAGGAGATGTTGCCGAAGTCGGTCGAGTACGGCCCGCGCTCGCGCTGATCGCGCGCGTTGACCTCCAGGCCCACCCGGCGCATATTCTCCTCGTAGACCCGCCCGACCGGGTACGAGGGGCGCATATCATAGAAGGTCGGGCCATCGGCGTTGATATCGACCGTCGTCTCGGTCATCAGCGCCGCCCCCTGCGCCACCTGATGCACCTTCTTGACCAGCACATCCAGATAATCGCGATCCCCGGCGCGTACGGAAATCTTCGCCGCCGCGCGGTGCGGGACCACGTTCGTCGCGTCGCCGCCATGCGTGATGATCCCGTGGATGCGCGCGTCGGTGCGCGTATGCTGGCGCAGTGCGTCGATGCCCGTGAAGAGCTTGATCACGCCGTTCAGCGCGTTCGCCCCGTTGTAGGGATCGCCCGCCGAGTGTGCGGGCTTCCCATGAAAGACGAACTCGAACTGCGAGACGGCCAGGCAAGTGCCGCCCGGATAGGCGGTCGCGGAGCCGGTCCGGTCCCCGGCGTGGTGGACCATCAGGGCGGCATCGACCCCCGCGAAGATCCCCGCATCCACGAGGAGGATCTTGCCACCACCGCCCTCTTCGGCGGGGGTGCCGATGATCTGGAAGGTGCCGTCGAGCTGGTCCAGCACCTGCCCGAGCCCGACCGCAGCGGCGAGCCCCGACGCGGCGATCAGGTTGTGTCCGCAGCCGTGGCCGATCGCCGGGAGGGCGTCGTACTCGGCCAGCACCGCGACGGTCGGGCCGTCGCCACGCCCGCGCTTCGTCGCCCGGAAGGCGGTTTCCAGGCCACCGAGCGGCTTCTCCACCTCGAAGCCCTGCGCGCGCAGCGCATCGGCCAACAACTGCGAGGCGAAACGCTCCTGGAAATTGATCTCCGGGCGCTTGTGGATCCGATCGGCGAGCTCGATGATCCCCGGCGCGTGCTCGTCGATCGCCCCGGCCACCTGCTCGCGTAAGGAATCGCGCTGCGTCTCGTCCATGCTCATATCCTCCGTTACGTATGATGATGCGGCGACGCGGTCGAACGGCGCGCTAGAGGGTGTTAGGCACCTGTTAGTGATGACTGTGCATCCAATATACAGGAGGGAGGTGATGGCGAGCGCATCGCGCCTGCTAGCGGGCCGGTACGGCCCGCTGGTGCTCGTCTGGGGTGGCAGGTCCACGTAGCATCGCCTCCACGACGAAATAACGGCACCATAATCGACAACCGGCAACCAGGGGTGCCTAACACCCTCTAATCGGACGGCACCTCGCCGAGGGCGCGCGCGAGGCTCCGTTCGAGCGATTGCTGGCGCACGGTGACGGTCACATCGCCGCGCGTCCGTTCCAGCACGCCGCGCAGCATGTCGGTGGTGCGGCGCAGGCCATTGGTGACGGCGTCCGGGAAATCGACCGTGACCAGCAGGCTGTAGACATCGTCCATCGTCGCGAGCGCCCATTCCGCTGGGGGCACCTCCCCGGCGCGCAGGCGATCGAGGGCGTAGCGGCGCAGCTCGCTCGCCGCCTCGCCGAGACCGTTGAGATAGACCGGATCGGCCACATCGAGCTCGGAGGGCGTCGGCAGCGGTGCTCCGCCGAGCCAGGCGAGGAAGACCCGCGCCTCGACGAACTCTTTCTGCGCGTCCTGCACGTACCCCGCCCAGTAGATCGACGGCTGCTCGCGCAGGGTCGTCGCCAGCGAGGCGAGGCGCACGCGGGCTTCGTCCGCGAGGCGTCGCCCGCCATCGAGATCGCCGCGGTGCCCGGCCCGGATGCAATTCGCGCAGAGGCGCACGATCTGGCGGCTCTCGCCCAGGGCGCGCTCGCGGGCGGCGTTGGTCGCTTCCAGGCGGGCCAGGAGCTGATCGCCGATAGTTGGTAGCCGCTCGGGCATGGAGACCTCCTCCGATCGACGCATTCGTCAGCCCTACAGAGCGCGCACGATAGCACGCGCCGCCCAACGAGGGCAAACGCCGCGCCATGCCACAGCTCTCCCTTGCCAAAGGATGGCACGATGGGCGATAACTCCCCCGATGACCGCGCAACCGGGGCCGACACCCCGACGCCGCACGGCGAGAGGGCGACAGGGGATACGGCATGGCCGACGGCGACACCACACGCACCACCTTCGGCCTCTACGATCTGCGCGTCACGGTCGCGGCGATCGAGGGGCGCGCGGTCTGCGGGCTGCGCGTCGGCGACTACTTCGAGCTGACCGAGAGCAGCCGGGTGCGGATCCCTGCCGGGCGGCACTTCTGCCTCTACGCCCTCGCGGCGGTACTGCCGCTCCTCCCGGCCAAGCAGCGCGCGCTCGACGAGGCCGATTGGCTCTCACAGGACAATCTCGTCGCCTGCCCCGACCCGGAGGAACGGCTGATCATGCGGATCGAGCGGATCGGGCGGCGCGAGTTGCGGACCGAGGAGTTGACATGAGCGGCGGGTCACCGCGCCTCCACGAGCGGATCAGCATCGCCTTCCAGAGCGACAAAGGGGTCGGCGAGTACGCCGAACTCGGCGCGCTCGTCGAGGGCTACGGCTTCGGCACGGTCAGCGTCTACGCCGACCTGATGTTCCAGCCACCCCTCCCCGCGCTGCTGCTGATCGCCGGGGCGACGCGGCAGATTCGCCTCGGCCCGGCCTGCCTGAACCCGTACCTGACGCACCCGGTCGAGATCGCCGGGCAGATCGCCGTCCTCGACGCCGCCAGCGGCGGGCGCGCGTACCTGGGCCTGGCGCGCGGCGCGTGGCTCGGTTCGCTGGGCATCGACGACCCGGCCCCGCTGACCACGATGCGCGAGACGGTCGCGATCGTGCGGCAACTCCTGGCGGGGGAGCGCCGCGACTTCGCGGGCAAGCACTTCCGCCTCAGCGCCGATCACGTCCTCCAATACCCGATCGAGCGCCCCGAAATCCCCCTCCTGATCGGCACCTGGGGGGCGCAACTCGCCGCCTTCGCGGGCGAGATCGCGGCGGAGATCAAGGTCGGCGGCTCGGCGAATCCGGCCCTCGTCGCGACGATGCACGAGCGGGTCGCTCAGGGCGCGCACCGGGCGGGGCGCGACCCGCTGGCGATCGGCATCTGCCTCGGCGCGGTGACTGTGGTGGACGAGGACGGTGCGCGCGCCCGCCAGAAGGCGCGCGAGGAAGTGGCGCGCTACCTCCCGGTCGTCGCGCCGCTCGACCCGACCGTCAAGCTCGATCCCGAGCTATTGACGCGGATCGCGGCGCTGGTGGCGCAGGGCGACGTGGCCGCGGCGGGCGCGCTCGTCCCCGATGAAACCCTCGATCTCTTCGCCTTCTCCGGCACGCCGGAGCAGATCATCGGGCAGACCGAGGCGCTACTCGCCGCCGGGGCGGGGCGGGTCGAATTCGGCACGCCGCACGGCCTGACCGCGCGCGACGGCCTGCGCCTCCTCGGCGAGCGTGTCCTGCCCGCGCTCGCGCGGTAAGGCGATGCCAGCATCGGACAGGCCCGACCACCCCGCCCTGATCGTCATCGCCGGGCCGACGGCGGTGGGCAAGACGGCGGCGGCGATCGCCGTGGCGCGGCGCTTCGGCGGCGAGATCGTCTCCGCCGACTCGCGGCAGATCTACCGGGGGATGGATATCGGCACCGCCAAGCCGACGCCCGAGGAGCGCGCCGCCGCGCCGCACCACCTCCTCGATATCCGCGACCCCGATCAAGATTTTTCGCTCGCCGACTATGCCGCCGCCGCGCGCACGACGATCGCGGACATCCAGGCGCGCGCGCGCGTACCGATCCTCACGGGCGGCACGCCGCTCTATGTCAACGCGATCGTGGAGGGGTGGCGGATGCCACAGGTGCCGCCCGACCCGGCGCTGCGCGCGGCGCTCGAAGCCGAGGCGGCGCGCGACGGGCTGGCCCTGTTGGAGACGCGCCTCGCGGCGGTCGATCCGCTCGCGGCGGCGCGCGCGGCGGGGAATCTGCGGCGGATCGTCCGCGCGCTGGAGGTCTACGAGTTGACCGGCATCCCGATGTCGACCCACGAAGGCAAAGAGCCGCCCGCCTACCCGATCCTGCGAACGGTCCTGGGCCTCGCCCGCCCGGTCCTGCACGCGCGGGCCGACGCGCGCGTGGACCGGATGCTCGCGGCGGGGCTGGTGGCGGAGGTGCGCGCGCTCCTCGACCGGGGGTACGACCCGGCCCTCCCGGCGCTGAGCGGCATCGGCTACGCCGAGATCGTCGCCCATCTGCGCGGCGACCGCGATCTGCCGAGCGCGGCGGCGCAGATTCGTATCGATACGCACCGCTACATCCGCCATCAGGAGACCTGGCTGCGTCGCCAACGCGACGCCGCGCGCTTCGATGTGGGCACCCCAGGCTGGCTTGCAGCGTTAATGGAACGTGTGGGTACGTTTCTGGCGGTAGCCTGAGCATACCCGACGACGTATACCGTAGAGCACGCCCGAATCGTGCGGCAACGCCGCCCAACGAAAGGATGCACGAATGCCGTTTCTTCAGGGTCGTCGCCTGGCCCCGCCCCTCGCCGCCCTCTCCGTGGCGTTCACGCTCGGCCTCGCCGCGTGCGGCGGCGGCGATCCGACCGCCACGCCGCCACCGCCCACCCTCGCCGCGACCGTCGCGCCCGCCACCACGGTTGCCACCGCCCGACCGGCGACGGCAACAAGCGTGCCGACGCGCCCGTCGGCGAGTGGCATCGCCGCAACCGCCACACATCCGACCGGCGGCACGCCCGGCACCCCGGCGAACGCGACCCCAAACCCGGTGGCGATCACCGCCGCCTACAGCAACCTCCAGAAGCAGTCGTCGTATCACCTGGAGATTCGTGCGGAGGGGATCGGCACCCTCGTGCCGCTCGGGATCGGCAACACGCTCGTCTACACGATCGACGCCAATGGCGGCAACCAGAAGATCATGATCGATGACGGCAGCGGCACGAAGCAGGAAGGCTACAAGGTCGGCACCAAATACTATCTCGTCACGAACGGCGTGGCCGCCGAGCAGACGAGCCTGCCGCTGATCTTCACCCTGCCGGACATCCTCTACAACAGCCTGACCGCGCCGGGGGTGATGACCTTCACGACGGCGGGTTCCGAGCAGGTCAACGGGCGGCAGACGACGAAGTACACCGGCAGCGGACAGGTCGCGCGACTCGCCGCCAATCCCATCTTCGCGCTCGCGCTACCGAACGCACAGGGCGACATCAGCGGCCCGCTGTGGGTGGACACCACCGGGAACTTCCTCGTCGCCGGTGATCTCACGATCAACCTCACCGCGCCCCAACCAGGCACCGCGCGACTGCGCCTCGACGTGACCCAGGTCGGACAGGTGGGACCGATCACCGCGCCGCGCTGACCGGCTCGCTACGGTATAGCAACGGACAAAGGCATAAACTGAATGGAAGGCCGGGGCGTGGTGGTACGCCCCGGCCTTCGCTATAGCCCAGGATCGTCGCGCGCGACCACGCCCCGCTCGGGCGTCCGCGTCATCCCCCTCGAATAGGAGTTCCGCCGACGAGTAGGCGCTGTTGCGCCACTCGTCGCCCTCCTTGGGCCAGACGGAGAGGCAACGCGCGGTAAGTGAACCCGATGGTACTTGCTACGTCGGCACCACCCTCGGGGACAAGTATCGGCAAGCCGCCGACGTAGCCGCTACTGTAGCAGGATCAGCGGGACGATACGGGGGCGCTGGCGCACCTCTGCCCAGAGGGCGCGGGCCGCCGCCGCCGCGAACCAGCGCGCCGCCACCGCTTGCTCGCTGGGTCGCTCGGCGACTGACAGGGCCGCGAACTCCTCCCACACGCGGGTCGCCACCGCCCCGAAGATCGTCTCGGCGCGGGCGGCGTAGAGGAAGCCGTAGGCGGCGAGTTCCGGCCCGGCCAGCAGCCGCCCATCCGCCAGCGCGATCGTCGCCGCGACGGTGACGACCCCGTCGCGCGCCAGTTCGCGCCGCTCGGCGATGATCCGATCGTCGAGGATGCCGACCGTGTTCCCGTCGATGTAGATCGGGCGCATCGCCGTCTGCCCGATGATCCCGCCGCCTGTCGGCCCGAACGCGAGGATCGCCCCCAACTCCGCCTCGATGATCCGCGACGACGCGATGCCGGTCTCCTCGGCCAGTTGCCGATAGAGGGCGAGGTGGCGCGGCTCGCCGTGGAAGGGGACGACGTAGCGCGGACGGGTCAGCTCGATCATCTGCCGCAACTCGTCGCGCGAGGCGTGGCCGGAGACATGGACGCGATCGATCGCGCTGTAGATCACGTTCACCCCGAGCGCGAAGAGTCGGTCGATGATCCGCAGGATCGCCGTCTCGTTGCCGGGGATCGGGCTCGCGGAGACGATCACCGTGTCGTTCGCCTGCGGCACGATGTGGCGGTGCTCGCCCCTGGCGATCCGGCTCAGGACCGCCGTTTCCTCCCCCTGGCTCCCGGTCACCACGTAGACGATCCGCTCGTCGGAGAGCCTGGCGACCTCGTACCGCCCGAGCAGTGTCCCGGCGGGGGGGCGCAACACCCCCAATTCGAGCGCCAGTCCGACGTTCTTCTCCAGGCTGCGCCCGACCGGTGCGACCTTCCGCCCGAAGCGCGGCGCGAGGTCCGCGACCTGCTGGACGCGCGACAGGAGCGAGGCGAAGGTGGCGACGATGATCCGCCCGGGTGCTGCGGCGAAGATCCGGGCGAATGTCTCGTCCAGCGTCCGTTCCGGCGGCGTCACGCCGGCCGACTCGATGTGTACGCAATCGGAGATCAGCACCAACGGCGCGCGGCGTCCGAAGTCCGCCAGCCGGGAGAAGTCGGGCGGCGGGCCGACGACCGGCGTGCGGTCGAGCTTAAAGTCGCCGGTGAGGACGACCAGCCCGGCGGGCGTGTCCACGCCGAAGCCGACCGCATCGGGGATCGAGTGCCCCACCCGAAACGGGGTCACGGCGAAGGCACCGGCCACGATCGGCGCGGACGCATCCGCCATGAACGGGCGCAGATCGGCGGTGGCGAGGAGTTTCGCCTCTTTCAGCTTGCCCCGGATCAAACCGAGGGTGAAGGGGGTGGCGTAGATCGGCGGGTTACCGAGTTCGGCGAGCAGATAGGGCAGCCCCCCGATGTGATCCTCGTGGCCGTGGGTGATGAAGATCGCGCGGATGCGGTCGCGCTTGTCGCGCAGGTAGCCGATGTCCGGCAGGAGCAGATCGATGCCCAGGTACTCCTCGTCCGGGAAGCCGATCCCCACATCGACGATGATGACGTCCTCACCGTAGGCGAGGACGATCATGTTCTTGCCGACTTCCCCGATACCGCCGAGGAAGGTTACCTGCACCTGCGCCAGCGCCGCAGCGGTCGTCAAGCCAGCACCTCTCTCGCACCCTCCCCCACGGCAGCGCCCGATCTTCAGGTACGCCTGTACGCGCGTTCGCGGCTGACGAGCACAGCGCGACGACGGCGAGGCCACGATACGCAACCATGCGACCGAAACGCCGCCGCCCCGCCACCGAAGGACGAGGCGGCGGCGGGCGGCGGCACACGCGCTCAGAAGAGCCGCGTTTGCTCCGGCCGCGGCTGCTCCGCCTGCTCGGCGGCCAGTTGCCCCTGGCGCATCTCCGCCAGGAAACGCGGCAACTTCAGGAAGTCCGCCTCGATCGTCGCCTTCAAGGCCCCCTGGTGCAGCGCCGCCGCCGGGTGGTACATCGGCACGATCAGCCGCCCGCCGGCCGTCTTCGGCTGCCCATGAATCTGCGAGATCCGCCCGCCGGGAAACCAGCGCTGCATCGAGAAACGCCCGAGGGTGACGATCATCTGCGGATCGACGAGTTCGATCTGTCGATCGAGGAACGGTCGGCAGGCCGCGATCTCGTCCGGCAGCGGGTCGCGGTTGCCGGGCGGGCGGTGCTTCACCACATTGGTGATGTAGACATCGCCGCGATCGAGACCGATCTTGCCGAGCAGTTCGGTCAGGAATTGCCCGGACGCCCCGATGAACGGCTTGCCCTGCTGATCCTCGTGATGACCGGGAGCCTCACCGATCAGCATGATCTCCGCCGGGGTCGGCCCCTCCCCCGGCACGCCGTGCGTCGCGCCGCGACAAAGCTCGCAGGCGGTGCAGGTAGCGACGAGTTGGCGCAGCACGACGATCTCGGCCCCGGCAGCCTGGATAGGATTCGCGGACAAGATGACCCTCCTGTGAGTGGGCGGAGTAGGCGAGTGAGAAATATCCACGTCCGCCGCAAGTGTACGGACACATCGGGGAGAGTATACGCCCCGATGGTGCAGGCTTCAAGCACCCGGCGGCGCAGCGCCACCATATGCTACCAAACCGCCGCCCCGGTTCGTCCTTCGTCGTTCATGCTTCGTACTTACTCGCCTACTCCGCCTACTCCGCCTACTTCGCCCACTCGCCTCACCCCCGAACCATCTTCAGCACTTCGTCCGTCTTGGCGCGCAACTCATCCTCGTTGCCCGCTTCGACGTTGAGGCGCAGCAGCGGCTGCGTGTTCGACGCGCGCAGGTTGAACCACCAGTCCGGGAACTCGACCGTCAGGCCATCGAGCTTGTCGATCGTCGCGCCCGCCCCGGTGTAGTGCGCCTCGACAGCGGACATGATCGCCCCGATGTCGGCGACCTCGGAGTTGATCTCGCCGGAACGAACGTAGGGATCGAGCGGGGCCAGTACCTCGGAGAGGGGCTTGTTCGCCGCCGAGAGGAGTTCCAGGATCGTCAGGAAGGCGATCAGGCCGGAGTCGGCGTACCAGTTGTCGCGGAAGTAGAAGTGGCCGGAGTGCTCGCCGCCGAAGATCGCGTCCTCGCGGCGCATCGTCGCCTTGATGAACGAGTGCCCCACCCGCTCGCGGATCGGTCGCCCGCCGAGGCGCTCGATCGTCTGCGGCACGCTGCGCGAGCAGATCAGGTTGTAGACGATCGCCGCGCCCGGATTGCGGCGCAGCAGGCGGTCGGCCACCATCGCCGTCGTCATGTCGCCACCGATGAACTTGCCGTGCTCATCGATCAGGAACATCCGGTCGGCGTCGCCGTCGAATGCGACGCCGACATCCGCGCCGACCTCGCGCACCTTCGCCTGGAGGTCCACGATGTTCGCCAGCTCGATCGGGTTGGCGGGGTGATTCGGGAAGGTGCCATCCAACTCGAAGTAGAGCGGGACCAACTCGCACGGCAATTGCTCGAAGACGCGCGGCAGGATCATCCCGGCCATGCCATTGCCGGCGTCCGCGACGACCTTGAGCGGGCGCAGCGCCTTGACATCGATGAAGCTCAGCGACTTCGTGATGTACTCTTCGAGGACATCGCGGCTGGTGATGCTCCCCTCCTTTGTCGCGGCGGGGATGCGATCCCCCACGATCATGTCGCGAATGTGGTCGAGCCCTTCTTCGCTGCTCAGCGGGATCGCCTCCGCGCGGCACATCTTCAGGCCGTTGTATTCGGCGGGGTTATGCGAGGCGGTGATCATGATGCCGGCGGGATACGCGAACTTCCCGACCGCGAAATAGAGCTCGTCGCTGCTGGTCAGGCCCAGATCGATCGCCTCGGCCCCCTGCGCCGCGATCCCTTGCAGGATCGCCCCGGTCAGCGCCGGGCCGGAGGTCCGCATGTCGTGGCCGACGACCACCCGATCGACGCCCAGATAGGCGACGAACGCGCGCCCGATCAGGTAGGCCGTCTCCTCGTTCAGCTCGCGCGGATAGATGCCACGAACATCGTAGGCTTTGAAGATACTCGCATCCATGCGTCCCCCATTCTCACACGATCGCGGGTCACGAGCGGCAAATCGCATCGTGGCGCATCGTCCGGCGACGATTGCGGCGTAGTGTACACTACCGCTGTTAATGCACCGATCCGACCATCGGTCATCCACCCATAAACCGACAGCGCCCCCTTTGGACAGTGCCGCCCGCCGCTCCTACCGCAAAGCGGGGGCCAGGGCAACGGAAAGATAGCCCGCCATGAGCGACAACAGCCTCCTCACCCTCGGTCGCCACGCCACCGTCGATCTGCACACGCACACGGTCGCCTCCGACGGCCGCTGGACGCCGGAAACCCTCGTGGCGCGCGCGGCGTCGCTCGGCCTCCGCATCATGGCGATCGCCGATCACGACGCGCTCGACTCAATCGCCCCGGCGCGGGCGCGGGCCGGGGCGCGCGGGATCGCGCTCGTCAGCGGCGTGGAGGTGACGACGCGGTGGGACGGGCGACAGTGGCATCTGCTCGTCTATGGCGCGGACAGCGAGCGCGGACCCGTCCACGATCTCGTGGCCGAATCGCGCGCGCGGCACATCGCCGCCGCCACCGAAGCGATCGCCCGCCTGAAAGGGGCGGGCTATGCGGTCCCGTCGCTCGACGCGGCGGTCGCCGGTCGCCCGCCGCTGCCGATCTACGTGATGGACGCGCTGATCCGCGACGATCTGGTGCCGAACATGCTGGCCGCCAATCGACTGGTCAGCGAGGAGTTGGGTGTCCCCTTCTCCATCGATGTGCCGCTGGAGGAGGCGGTCGCGGCGGCGCACGCGGCGGGCGCGGTGGCGATCCTCGCCCATCCGGGGCGCGACGAGGGCGCGGGAGTCCTCGAACCGGCGCGGCTGGCGCGGCTGCTGGCGATCGCGCCGCTCGACGGGTTGGAGGTCCACTACCCCACGCACACCCTCGATCAGGTGCGCGAATACGCCGACCTCGCCGCGCGCCACGGCCTGCTGCGCTCCTGCGGCTCCGACTCGCACGGCCCGAATCACCCGCGCGACCCGCTGGCCTATCACAGCAGCCTGATCGCGCCGCTGCTGACGCGGCTCGGCTTCACCTTCCCGCCCAGGGGATACGAGCGCCCGCGCGGCGAAGGGCACTTCATCTCCCGCCTCGATCCCGCCGGCAAGACCGACAACGCAACGCCACCCACCAAGGAGGACGAGGCCCGATGAGCGCCCTGGCCGTCCGACCGCTCGCCGGGGCCGACCGCGCCTGGACAGACGCGCAGTTGCGGGCAAGTTGGGGCGGCACGCTCATGGCGACGCGCGGACGGCTCCACGATCTCGGCGCGTCGCCCGGCTTCGTCGCGACACTCGGCGGCGCGCGGATCGCCCTCGCCACCTATCGTCTCGCGGCGGACGGCTGCGAACTCCTCTCCCTGGATAGTCTCCGCGAAGGGCAGGGAGCGGGGACGGCATTGCTCGCGGCGGGCTGCCGACGCCTCTGCCGATCACCACCAACGACAACACCCGCGCCCTGCGCTCCTACCAGCGGCGCGGCTTCCGCCTCGCCGCCCTCCACCGCGACGCGGTCGCCGCCGCGCGCCTCCTCAAGCCGACGATCCCCCTCCTCGGCGACGACGCTATCCCGATCCGCGACGAGTTGGAGTTGGAACTGCCGCTTGGTGGAGCGGGCTGATCACAGGCGCAGGGCAGCGCGGAGTTTACGCCAGTCGTCGAGCGGCGATACGAATCCGCCCTTGTGGAAGAATCGTTGTACGCGCATATTGCCGTGAAGGTAGTACTCCTCATAGACCCAGACATCGTGCCCGATCTTCTGGGCATATGCGAGCGCTGAGCGATCCAAATCGGCCAATGTCGTCGGCGCTATCGCTTGGTATGCCGAGAGAAATGGTCCGCAAAGATTCGGCGAGAAGGCGAAGGCATAGTGCATCGTCCGCATCAACTCCCAGGCACGCGGAGCGAGATAGGTTTGATCCCAGTCGATGACCGCGCTCACCCGACCAGAGAGGAAGAAGAGGTTGGTCTCCTGATAATCGCCGTGGACGACCTGCCACTCGAGGGGTACGAGGAGGTTGAGCGGATCGGCATCGTGTCGCTTGATCCATTCCCGCTGCCCGTGCAACCAAGCGAGTGCCTCGCGATCGAGCGATTCGAGCTGCGGCCGCGCCCGAATCGTCTCTTCGAGATGGTCGATCCTGGCAAGCGTGCTACCCCGATTGGTCGCGAATGAGCGGGGCGCGACCCATTGTTGCGGGAGCGAGATGAGCGCGCGGTGGAGTCGTCCCAAGCAGATGCCCATCGCCGCAGCCTCGTCCGGCCCGAGGGCTGCTCTCTCACATTGCCAACCGTGAGCGATCGGGAAAAGGGCGTGAAATTGCCCGCCGACCGCGAGGATAGTTTTCCCATCGGGCAAGGGGAGCGGGGCGATGGCTGGGAGGTTAGCTGCACGAACGTGGGTGATGATTGCGTACTCGCGAATAACAGGCTCCGGCTCGCGATGGCGATAGGAACGCAGCACATAGCGGCCCAGCGCCGCATCCACGAGTAACGTCCGATTCACCGTACCAGAAGCGGCGGGCTTGATTGCACGAATTGTCCCGAGCGGCCACGCATCCAGCAGCGCGCGTACGTCCGGCAGAATCGCCGCATCGACGTGCCCTTCCCGCCGCGCCCGCCGCTGATCATCCACGGCTGTTTCCTCCAGTCTGATACGATTTGTACGTCGGCCCCTCTAATGGCGGGTTGATCTACGTTGGACCATAGCGCGCGACGCAGAAGCGTTCCAGCCGTGCGAGCGCGTCGGGGAGGTTGTGGCGCGCGAAGCCGAGCCGGAAACCTTCGCCGGGCGCGTCGTAGACCGAGCCAGGGAGGAGCATCGCTCCCTCCGCTGCGACGAGGTCGGCGGCGAAGCGATCGATGGAATCGCCGCCCAACAGTTGCGGGGAGCCGATCGGCCCGACGCGCGGGCGGGTCCAGGCGAAGCGATCCGGCCAGCGCGCGAAGAAGGCATCGACCTCGGCGAGGTTTCGCCCGATGATCCCCATACTCCGCGCCAGGACCGTCTCGCGCGAGCGCAGCGCGATCAGGGCCAGAATCTCGCTCGGCGCGCTGTTGCAGATCGTCAGATAATCCTTGAACGCCTGGAGACGGCGCAGCAACTCGGCGTCGCGCGTCGCCACCCAGCCGATCCGCAGGCCCGCGAGCGCGAACGCCTTGGACATCACCCCCAGGCTGATCGCGCGCTCGTAGCGGTCGGCGGCGGCGGGGAGGCGATCGGCGGGATCATATTCGAGGAGGCGGTAGACCTCGTCGGAGAGGAGCCACGCGCCGCACTCGCGCGCCACGTCGAGCAGCCCCGCGAAGGTCGCCGCGTCGGGGAGCGCGCCGGTCGGGTTGTGCGGGAAGTTGGCGACGATCAGGCGGGTATTCGGGCGGATCGCCGCGCGCAACGTCGCCAGGTCGAGCGCCCAGCCCTCCTCGGCGCGCAATGGCAGTAGCGTCACCGCCGCGCCGGTCCCGCGTGCCACCTCGTGCAGCGACTGATAAGCGGGCCAGGTGACGACCGCATGGTCTCCTGCGCCGAGCGTGACGTTGAGGAGGGCGAAGATCGCCTCCTCCGCACCGCTGAAGACCAGCGTCTCCTCGGGCGCGATCCCCTCATACAACCCCGCGATCTCGCGCCGCAGGAGCGGGTGGCCGGGCGACTCGGTGTAGCCAAGGGCGAGGTCGTCCCAGAGCGCCCGGCTCGCCGGGTCGGCGAGCGCCAGCAGTTCCGGCAACCGCAACGCCTCCACATCGGACGAACTGAGCAGATAGGGCGCGGCGAACTCGTAGCGCGCGAAGTAGCGTTCCAGCTTGAAGTCCGCGAGTCGCACGGCCCCTTCCCTCCGATGATGCGCCACCCATAATAGTTCGACCACACAACAGACGAAAAGATACCACGCGGCGGCTTCTCCTCCATGTCAGCAGCACGGATTCCTACCGCCTACTGATCACTGACTACTGCCTACTACGTCCGGGCTTCCCTCGCGCGGGCGGAACGGCTATACTGACACTATGTACGTACTATCCGACGCGACGAGGGGAAGCGATGGCCGAGCGCAACGACATCACCGAGATCCGCGAACGCCTCGACATGCTCGATCTGGTCGGCGCGAAGGTGCAGCTGAAGCGCTCCGGCAAAAATTGGAAAGGTTTGTGCCCTTTCCACACGGAAAAATCGCCCTCGTTCTATGTCTACCCCGAGGGCGGCAACTACGTCTGCTTCAGTTGCGGCGAGAAGGGCGACGCCTTCACCTGGCTCCAGAAGACCGAGGGGATCGATTTCCCCGAGGCGTTGGAGCAACTCGCGGCGCGCACCGGGGTCACATTGCAACGCGGCACGCCGCGCGACCCGGAGCGCGACGAGACGCGCGAGCGGATCTTCGCGATCAACGAGGAGGCGGCGACCTTCTTCGCCAGCATCCTGCTGAACGGCGCGGCGGGCGAGGACGGGCGGCGCTACGTGGCAGAGCGCGGGCTGAACCGCGAGATGGTCGAGCGCTTCACCCTCGGCTTCGCCCCGGAAAGCTGGGACGCCCTGCTGAAGCACCTCACCGGGCACGGCCACAGCGAGCAGTCGCTGGTCGAGGCGGGGCTGCTGACCGAGCGCGACGACGGGCGGCGCTACGACCGCTTCCGCAACCGCCTGATCTTCCCGATCCGCAACCGCGACGGTCAGATCGTCGGCTTCGGCGGGCGGGCGCTCGGCGACGGCAAGCCCAAATACCTCAACACCGCACAGACGGTGGTCTTCGACAAGAGCAGCGTCCTCTACGGCATCGACCTCGCCAAGGACGCGATCCGCAAGAGCGACACGGCGGTGATCGTCGAGGGGTACGTCGATGCGATCATGGCCCACCAGGTCGGCCACGCCAACGTCGTCGCCTCGATGGGGACCGCGCTGACCGAGCAGCAGGTGGGGCTGCTGAAGCGTCTCACCGCGCGGATCGTCCTCGCGCTCGACGCCGACGCCGCCGGGCAGGCCGCGATGCTGCGCGGCATCGACACGATGCGCGGCGCGCTCGACTACGACCAGGTGGCGGTCGTCGATCCGCGCCAACTGGTCCGTTTCGAGCGCAAGCTGAGCACCGAGATCCTCGTCCTGGCGCTGCCCGAAGGGAAAGACCCCGACGAGTTCCTTCGCGCCCACCCGGCGGATTGGCCCGCGCTCGTCGCCGGGGCCGAACCGCTGCTCGACTTCGTGATGCGCGCGGTCGTCGGCGGCATCGACCTCGCCGACCCGAAGGCGAAGTCGGCGGTCGTGGCGCAGCTCGCGCCGCTGATCCGCGAATTGCCGGACACCATCCAGCAGGCGCACTACACCGGCCTGCTCGCGCGGATGCTGCGCCTCGGCGAGGACGTGGTGGCGAGCGAGTTCCGCCGCCTCGCCCTGGTCCGTCCGACCCGGCGCGGCGGCGCGGCTCCCGGTGTCGCGCCAGAGCCCGAAGCGGCCAAGCCGAGCTACAGCGCCCCGCCGCGCGAGGACCATCTGCTCGGCCTCCTCCTCAGCTTCCCGGACGCCGCGCACGACCTGGCGGCGGAGATCGCGCCCGACGACTTCACCTCCGGGGCCAATCGTGCCCTGTGGAGATTCGCGCGCCCGATCGTACAGGCCAATGGCAAGATTACGGCGGGGGAATTGCTCGCCGCGATCGCGGAGCCGGAGTTGCGCGCGATCGCCGACGGGGCCATCGGCGCGCTGGTACTCCGCCCGAGCGGCGTCCCCGGCCCGATCCGCCAGGAGATCCACGACACGCTCCGCCTGCTGCGCCAGGAGGCGAACAACGCCAAGATCCGCCTGCTGCAAGGCGCGATCGCCGAGGCGACGGCGGCGGACGACCGCGACGGCCTGACCGAATTGAGCGGCCAACTGCTGCCCCTACTCGCCACACGGCGCACATTCGACCCGCCGGTCAGCCCCTATTTCCGCGACCTCCGCACGGTGGTAGACCGGCGCTGATCCGGGATAGGTGACCGACATGCGCCGACCGTGTACCATGCCGCATGGTGCAGATCACCGCGAACACACGTCATACTCTCCGCAGCACGGGACGGGCGTCCCGGCCAGGGTGAGGAGCGGGGCGATGGGGTACGAACGACGCGACGAACCAGGACGAGCGCGGGGTCTTGCGCGGCAGGGCGTCACGGTGGCGGGCAAGGGGAGCGAGCGGGTGATGGCGGCGGTGGCGCACGGCGCGATCGCCTTCGGTTTCGTCGGGATCGGCTTCCTCCTCTCGCTGGTGATCACCGCTGTGATCTGGCTCGTCAGCAAGAAGTCGCCCTATTTACAGGAGCAATCGGACCGCGCCGGGCGCTACCAGATCTATGTCGTCGTGGTCAACGTCGTCGCGATCGTCGTCTGGCTGCTCGGCCTCGCGCTGCTCGGCTATCTGTTCGGCTGGGAAGGGCTCTGGAACGGCAGCATCCAGCGCACGGGCGGCCTCGGCCCTCGCTGGATCGTCGTCGCGATCGACGCCCTGCTCCTCCTGGTCGCCATCCCGATCTTCGCCGTCTGGTACGTCGGCACCATCCTCTACGGCATCTACGGAGCCTATCGCTCGCTCGGCGGCCACGACTTCCACTACCCCCCGCCCTTCTGGAAGCGCGGACGCCGGGCTCGCGACCGCACGCTCCGGTGGACCGAGTAAGCGCCACACTCAGCACTCAGCGCACGCCGCTGCTATCGCGTAGGGGTACGGAACCGATGGTGACCTACGAGCAAATCCGCGACTTCGCGCTGACCCTCCCCGGCGTCGAGGAAGGCACCTCCTACGGCACACCCGCCCTGAAAGTGCGCGGCAAGCTCCTGGCCCGTCTCCGTGAAGAAGGGGTACTCGTCGTCCGCGTCGGCGCGGACGCCCAGGAGGCGCTGATCGCGATGGAGCCCGAGGTCTACTTCATCACGCCGCACTACGCCGGTAGCTGGGCCGTCCTCGTCCGCCTAGAAGTGATTGAAGAATCAGCCATGCAGGCACTCATGGTCGAGACTTGGCGCGCGAATGCGCCGAAGCGGCTGGTAGCGAGCTATGTTGTGGAAAAACACGACGAGTAAAGCTGTGGCGCATAAAGGTTGACCTGCCTACGCCCAGCCCCTGAAGGGGGGCTTCGCCGGTGCCGACCAGCCCCCCCAGCCGAGGGTTTCAACCCCCGGATTTCTGCGAAACCCTCAACATCAGCCGCAGTAAGGTAGCGTAAACCATCGCAAGATTCAGCGCGAAGATTCCAATGCAATTTGCAGACGGTGGAGCGCTGCCCGGCACTCGCGCCTGATCATTGACTTTGTCAGCGGTGCGAAGAGCAAACTCGCGGTGGTATGGGTGAATTCCGAGAGCGTGGTTACCACACACCCCGCATCATGCGGAGCGACGCGATAGCCGCCAAGCAAGGTGCGGCCCGCATACTGACAACTCAACCCCAGATGATGAGGGAACTCATAATCCGTAACAACGCAGGAGATCGACTGGGTCGTCGGACCGACACGGATTGTCTCGCGATAGGTAGTCCCAACGCCAAGTGGTTCGGGAGAAGTGAGTTCAACAGCGGTGACGCGCGGCGATAGGATTGTGTCGTTGCCCAAGTCCGCTAGAAAGGCGAACGCCGCCTCCGGTGGACGCGCAATTGCGCGCGACTCTTCGATATGCAGCATATACGCGCTGGGATTGCGTGCGATCAGAAACCACAGAATGAGGCGCGTGAGCGTGAGCGCGATCAGAAGGATCAGCGCCACACCCGCCACCACGAGTTGTATCGGCATCAGGCATCCCTCTATCTATCTACCGTCATCAGGAAGATTTTACGCCGCGTCCTGCGGCCTGTACTGCAATGCCTCTGCGAGGTGCGCCGCGCTGACCCGCTCCGTGCCCGCGAGGTCGGCGATCGTGCGGCTCAGTTTGAGGACGCGGTGGTAGCCACGCGCGGAGAGATTGGAGTTGGCGCATCGCCGCGCGCATCAAGCCCTCGCCCGCCGCGTCGAGCGCGCAATGGTCGCGCACCTGGGACGGACCCATCTCCGCGTTGGTCACGATGCCGGTCCCCGCGAAACGCGCCGTCTGCCGCGCCCGCGCCCCCTCCACCCGCGCGCGCACCGTCGCGGACGACTCGCCGAGCCGCCCGTCGGCCAGCTTCTCGTACTCCACGCGCGGCACGGTCAGGTGGATGTCGATCCGGTCGAGCAGGGGGCCGGAGAGGCGTTTCTGGTAGCGCGCGATCGCGCTCGGCGCACAGGTGCAATCCTTGGTCGGGTCGCCATGAAAGCCACAAGGACAGGGATTCATCGCCGCGATCAGCATCACGTTCGCCGGGAAGGTCAGCGTGCCGCTCGCCCGGCTGATCGTCACGACCTTGTCCTCCAACGGCTGGCGCAGCACCTCCAGCGCCCGCGCGTCGAACTCCGGCAACTCATCGAGGAAGAGGACGCCGCGATGCGCCAGGCTGATCTCGCCCGGTCGCGGCATCCGCCCGCCCCCCACCAGCCCCGCATGGCTGACGGTGTGGTGCGGCGCGCGAAAGGGGCGCGTCGGGACGAGCGGCGTCCCGGTCGGCAACAGCCCGCCGACCGAGTAGATCTTGGTGACCTCCAACGCCTCCTCGAAGGTGGGGCGCGGCAGGATCGAGGGGAGCGCGCGGGCCAGCAGCGTCTTCCCCGAGCCGGGCGGGCCGGACATGATCGAGTTATGTCCACCAGCCGCCGCGACCTCCAACCCGCGCTTAACCTGCTCTTGTCCCTTGATGTGCGCCAGATCGACCCCCTCGTAGACCGGGTCCGGCAGGCTCGCCACGCCACCCCCGATGAACGGTGCGACCGGCGCGCTGCCATCGAAGTGCGCCAGGAGGTCGGCGAGGCTGGCGATCGGCAGCACCTCCAGCCCGGCCACCAGCGCCGCCTCGCCCGCGTCGGCGGCGGGGACGATGATCCGCCGCAACCCGCTCGTCCGCGCCAGCGAGGCCATCGACAGCACGCCGTTGATGTGCCGCACCGCGCCGTCCAGCCCCAATTCGCCGACGACCAGCGTCTCGGGCAGCAACTCCGCGACGTTGTGCCGCACCTGCCCGGAAGCGATCAGGATGCCGAGCGCGCTCGGCAGATCGTAGGAGGGGCCGGCCTTGCGAACGTCGGCGGGTGCCAGATTGACCGTGACGCGCCCATGCGGGAAACGCGCCCCGGCGTTGCGGAGCGCCGCGCGGACCCGTTCTTTGGACTCCTGGATCGCGGCGTCGGGCAGGCCCACCACGGCAAGCCCCGGCTGTCCCTGTCCAATATCGACCTCGACCTGCACCAGCAGGCCATCGAGCCCCAACGTCGCGCAACTCAGCACCGTGGCGAGCACATCCGCCTCCCCTCGCGTCATTTTTCGCAGTGCGCGGATTATAGCGCGAATGGCGCGGTTGTGCTCAGCACTGACAGAGCGGGGCAGGGGCAGGGAATCGGCGCGCTCGGTGGCTCACTCTTCGGCTTCGCCGCGCAGCCGCGCCAACTCGCGCCGCAATGCCGCGAGTTCTTCTTCAGATCGCTGCCGTGCCGTTTCGGACTCGCGCCGCAACGTCGCGAGTTCATCCTCCGCATCGCGCAACGCGACGCCGGTCTGTTCCGGGGTCAGCAGCAGTTGACCGTCGGGTGTCTGCGCCTGCACCAGCGCGCCGTTCGTCACCAGGAAGAGGCCGAGCGTCTCGCTCCACAGCCGCCCGGTCGCGTCGGGGAACCAGGGAACGAAGAGCCCATCCGGTCCCAGCCGAGACCCTTCCAATCGCGACTCCCGCCCCTCGCGCGGCGTGAAGAGGGCGTATTCTCGCACCTTGAGCAGTTCATAGGCTTCGCGCTTATCGCCCTCGTCGCGCTCGGTGCTCGATGGCGACACCACTTCTAGCACGAACGGCGGGAACCCTCCCTCAGCCACCGCATCGAACGACGAACGCGGGTGGTCCGGCACGAACGCCACGAACGTGTCCGGCGAGAGTTGGTGCTTGCGGGTAGACTTGGGCCAGGGGAAGAAGATCGGCAACATGCTCGCCACGTACCAGCCGAGACCCTGCGCCCGCGCGTAGTCGCGCAAACTGTGCACGAAGCCGCTGGCCGACCAGAACTGCAAATCCCCCATCGTCATCCAGGGTGCATCCTCCGTATCGTCTTCCAGCGCCATCATGAAGAGGAAAGCGGCCTGCTCCTTCGTCAGCGACGGTTGCCGCCACTCGGTCTGCGCCATGCCCCACCTCCGTGCCACGCTACGCCCGCTCGTCACTGGGACAAGGATACACCGGACGATGGCTGTGTGGCAGTGCCGCCTATACGGCCTTCCCGCACCACCGGTGGCAGTCGCCGCATCTTTGCCGCCGGCACAGCCCTGGCGGTACATCCTTGCCGCACGCCGCCCATGACGATGGGATCGTTCGAGGCGCACGCCATGAGGGGGAAGGGGAAAGGTCGCGATGACCGCGCCGAAGCATACGGACTTACACGGCAATGTGCCGGAC
>JAABUM010000665.1_pt1 | contig 57856 bp, 93 predicted proteins | sample 5559161 | NCBI WGS metagenome assembly JAABUM01 (sample SAMN10711868, study PRJNA513369) | rock metagenome | isolation source: Antarctica rocks | place: Antarctica: Victoria Land, Siegfried Peak nord
GCGGGGCGTGACCATCTTCGCCAACTGGACGGCGCAGCAGACGAGCGGCTCCTTCAAGCAGCTGCTTACCGCGCAGGCGTCCAAGTTCGACATGGAGGGTGGGCGTTTTGAAACTTTACTGTCTCCCAAATGGGCAAATACAGGACTTTCCAGTGTGCTGAATCCATGCAAAGGATGACGACGACAGCCGGATCCTGTGTACAATTTCTTGTGTTCTACAATGTTGCGCCTGTCGCAGGGTCCGCCACGCCGCAGCGGTTTATTGCATATGGCGCTCTCTTTGGCGCGCCGCTGATGGACGACAACCTGGTGGTGTCCAGGAAGGATTTCACGTGAGTACTGCCCACTGCGGATCTGCTGTTTTGCGGCGACACGCGCCCAAGCACATACTGGTAAACGTGTGGAAGCAGAAAGACTGGTAGCCGCCTGGTCCTGGCGCCGTCCCTTGCAATGGCCGTCTTGGAGCGTGTCTCCACGTCCGTCCACATTGGGAAGCCACCGAGGTCTCCAGCCCTGACAGCAGACCATATAGATTTCACAGCGTGGTCATGCCTCATCCTGATAAGGTTTATGACATTTTCTCCAGTGCAGGTTCCGCCAACGGCATGGTCCTCGTCGTCTACCTGCGCCTTGCACAGAGGGCACGCCGTGCTAATTTTTGGGGCTGCGGCGCTTCTCAACCTCGCTTCCCTGCACCGTGTTTGCAGGCGGTGGGCACGAGCAAGCATAGCGTGGTACATTGCCAGGGGCGACAGCGCGGGGTGCCACCAGAACGCATTGCTGGATCGCAACCCAATGCCGCCGTCCTCCTCGGTGAACCGCTTGATGAGCTTTAAGATCGACTGCTTGGGGGAATTGAGCACCTGCTGCGCATATGCTGCAGTCCCAGGTCCCGTACATGGTCTTTGAGGTTGTTGACCGCCCACTTTTCCGAGGCATCGCCCTGCAGTCCGTTTGGACGCGGCCCCGGTTGGTACGTGATCCAGTGCTGGCCTCGGCCAGGTTTTCCTGCGGCTGTGAAGACGTGAGCAGCGCCAGTATGCGCCTCGGAAGCAAGCTCATCTGCTGCGTTGCTGCGTTGACGCGGCCTCGGTGCCAACCGCGAGTCGAGCTGGTCTCGCGTCGAATGCTGACGCATGCCAGGCTGGATCCCACGAAAAGTTGACACGACCAGTCGAACTGAAGTCGCCTTTTTGTCCGAAATAGTACACCGTAGCCAGCGACTTCGTCGTACTAAGGTCCACTTTCCTTCCCGCAACAGTGATGCGGGCAGCCATCTTCAACTTATTCAGAGACAAAGACGATGCCCTCAGGTGGAACAGTCTGCGTCGGCACGCAGCGCGATTCGATCGTCACTGCTGCAACGACATGTCGAGACGCACACAAAGCCCGAGGGGCAGGGCGCACTCGCGCATCATATCAATATCATGTCGCATGTTTCACCACCGTAAGCGCAGACGCCTGCCGAGCCACCGGCACTCCGCCGCGGCGTCAGCGCTGCTGTGCACGCTACCCGCCGGCCTGAACTCGCTGAGCCTCGCACACTGCAGCCCTGTGGACTTCTTCGCCAACGGTACGGCAGCCACACTGACTCCGGCGGCAGTGCCACACCACTGCCTGGCACTGAGCAAGGCGGCGATACTGCACCCTGAAATGCACCCTTGCCTGCAACTGCCAGCTTATTGGCGTATTAGACCAATTGCCTGTAGTTTGGTCAAGGAAACCCGCTGCCGGTGACGAGGAATCCCATTGTGCAGTCGCTCATAACTTCGAGAACAGATGCTCACATGCCTCATACATACGTCCTTTTGACGCATGTGTGTGATGATTTCGCAGAAACCTGCTGCATCTGGCACTGACCCAGCTGAGCGCGCTGCGGGCGCTGCAGCGCCTGCCGGAGCCGGGGGCAGCCTTCTAACGGCTGTTGCCGCGGCTGCGGGCGGGCGGGCTGCAGCGGCTGGACACCGTCGGCAGCCTGCCAGGTTTTGGAAGAGGCGAGTGATGACGAGGACTACCGGCCACGGCTAGTCATCAGGCTGGGCCTCGATGGCAAGAGGAGGTGCAGAGGACTGAGGGGCGCCGGCTGTGGTTAGGTGTAGCGAGAGAGGCGAATGAGGCGCGAGGCGGGCATGTGCTGTCGCCAGTGGTCCTGTCAGGGTCAGGCAGCCTGGAGTTGCTCACGGCGGTGACACCAAGAAGGGGTGCATGCACGACCCAGCGCTAGGACATGCAGGTGCATCCAGCAGCAGTAAATCTTATAGTGATTGCAGCCTTAGCTGCACGTGAGTCGCGTAATGCTGTGCGTATGAAATGTGCATGGAGGCAGGTGGTGTCGCGACAGCTTGAATAATGCAGGTGACGCATGCTAGTGGATTTCGTCAGGTGAGTAAAGGCTCGAGGAGGCGTTCAGTCGGAAATCCAGCCACCCAGATTCCCACCTCAGAGGACTTCACACAAGGTCAAGAAGCACCCAGCAATGGCAACTGACGCCGGCGATATCTGACCGCAGAGCTGAGTTCACAATCGCCGCAATCCTGTGCATGCCGCATCGTTGGTCGACGTCCAGAACAATCCCAAAACTACCTGAACACGAGCGTGCAAACCTGAAGCTACCTAGGCAATCAACATGGCGGCGGTCTTGTAGTGTCCACCCCGTCTTCGACCCGGCACACCTTCCACGCCATGCCCCTGCGAGCCGCGCATGGCGGCTGCAACATCTGCAAAGCTCAGTCCTTGCATCTAAACCACATTGGCCTTCGTCTGGATACATCAAAGATGGCCTGTGCTGTCGCGTAAAATACTGTGCAGCCCACTTCTTGCGCCGCAGGCATGAAGCTGCCAGGCCAATCAAGAGGCACATGGCCAATCAAGATGAGCAATGCAGCCACCATGTTGGCGAAGATTGAATTTGCAACAGCGCGCATACCTGGGGCGGTGGAGATGCCGCGCTGCGGGGCGACAAGCACAGGGCAACGGGTCCATGATACCTCACAGCCTGTGGCGGGGATGCGTGAGGCGCCTTTTCCTGCGCAGGGTTCTGCCCCACCCTGCAGCGCCTGCACGAGGCGCTGGCAGCCACCTGCGATTGGGGGTGCTAAAACCTATGATGCTGCTGGTAGGGGCATGCACTATATGATGACGAGCGGCGGCTCCCAGCACGGCGGGTAGCTGTCACAGCGGCGACGGCGCTGCAGCACCCCAGTGAGGGCGCCTCAGGCGCGGCGGCCGCCAAACACGTGATCCCGGAAGAGGTTATGCTCGCCCTGGTGTTCGCCCTTGACCTGCGAGTCGAAGCACATGCTATGTGACTGTATGTGGATGCACACACAGGCAAGATGATGCATTCGCAGTGAGGCACGCCGTGCACAACAAGAAAGACGGCATTTTGGCACGAGAAGGCCGGTGGTAGGCAGTGCAGCATTGCCCTGCAGCAGAGGCTGCAAGCTCGCAAACCATGCAAGGCGGAGACGAGAACAGGCAAGGCGTGGGAGTCATCACGTCAGGGCTGACCTTGCCGAGCGCTTCGTCACATAGCCCTGTTTGAAGCGCTGGCAGACAGAAGGTGTTATGAGCAGGGTTTACGTGCCTGCTGCTCGAAGGAGACGTCGCTGAGGGCGCTGCGCTGCTCCTCGTCCATGGGCGGCCCCAGACCCTCCAGCACATACACCGTCTCCAGCTGCGCACGTGGACACAAAGCCTGGACAACAAAGCACCTGCAGACTATAGAACATGAGAGCTCCTCGTCCATGGGCGGCCCCAGACCCTCCAGCACTTACACCGTCTCCAGGTTGCGCAAAGCACAACCTGGAGCTCGAAGACAAATAACAAAGCTTCCTGGGCAACAGCACTCGAATGCTGCCTTGGTGACAGCACCCGATGCCAAGCATGCATTCGGCAGCCTTGCGCAGGACTGAAGGTTGGAAGGCACCAGACACATGGAGCTCAAGTGCATGCTGCAATGACAGCAGTGGCACCTCGGGGAAGGGTTTAAGGTTTAGCTGCAGCTGGGAGCAGCAGGCACTCCGCTCGCTTCATCTCGCACAAACCATCACATCTGTACAACAACACAGACGACTGGATGAAACAAAAACAGACAATGATTTCCCTCAGGAAGCAAGCTCACCTGCTCTCGGGAGGCGCCGCCGACGGAGAAGCCGGCGGCCTGGTCGGCGCCCTCGTCCGCCCAGCGCACTCGCTGCATGCTGCCAGGTCCGCCCGTGCTCAGGATGCCCTGCAGCAAGACGCAAAAAAGCTGACAGCAGCACGAGGAGGCAGAAGCCAGCGGACGACCAAGAGAGAGGGCGGCGAGGCTGCGCCTGCTCGATGAGAGCCCAAAGCTGTTGCCTGCGCCACACTGTGCGTGCTGCAGCGTGCTCACGGTGCTGACAACACCGTCAAACTGCGTGAGCAAGTGTGTGCGTTCAACCACACGAACGGGAATAGATGGCTGCTGACCCGCAGGCGGGCCTTGGCGCCGGCACGGGACGGCGCCGGAGTTTGGAAGCCGTCGGCCTCTTCCTCCGCGGCCGCCGGCCCCGCAGCGTTTTTCCGCCGCTTCTTCTTCTGCGGCGTCTCCTCTGCGTCCTCCAAGCTGCCCCACCTGTGTGTCGAGCAGAAACTTCTTCGGATAAGGCTCGAACAGAATGGCCCTGAAGTGACGGTCGAGCAGAAAGGCGTCTGAACAAGGGTCATTCGCGTTTTCCTCCAGATCCCATTCGACACCAGTACCGCCCTCCAGGGTGCCACACCTGTAGAGGCGGGGTGTGTTCGCGGGGTGTCTTGTCTGCAGCCCTTCTGCTGGGTGCAACCTCCATCACATGGGTGCGCACCTGGAGGAGGCACTGCCCAGCAACGCCACCGCCTCCTCGTCATTATCGGAGCCACTGTCGCTGTTGGCGGCGCTGCCGCGCTTTGCTGCACCACTGCGGCCAGCACCGGCGCCATTGGCACTGCCCCCGCCGTTGACGCCTTCACCGCGGGCGCCGCCCTCGCCGTCGCTGCCGGCGTCCATGTCTACCTCATCGATGACGGCCGGCAGCGCCTGCGGCAGACACGTTGGTTTGGTCAGCGTTATTGGGCAGGTGTCAATACGGCAGTGTCCAGGTGTGGAAAGGTGTGGCATGCTGCTGCTGTCCACACGGAAGGGTCACGCAACAGGGCACATGCACGGGCGCTGCCTCAAGCCAAAGCCCTAGAAATCAGGATCCGAACCAAGACCGCTGGCTGGCGCAGGGTCGTCGTCTGCCACCCGTGAGAAAGACAGCTGTCAACAGAGCCCGACAGCTGCATCAATGCCCGGAGAGTTGCTCAGCACCTGGCCGGGTGCGGCGGCGGCAGCAGCCGGCGGCTCGCGCTGCTTTGCTTCACCGAACAGGTCCGACAGGTCCAGCTGCAGGAAGGACGGCGGCGGCGGCTCCAGCGCCGCGGCGGAGGCGGCGACGTCTTCCAGGCTGCGGCTGTGCGTGTTTCGCTTGTGGCACACCTGTCAGCAAACACCAGTTCAGTGGTGCAAGGATACGAGACACGCTTTCTAGGTCGCGAGCCCCGCAGCCGTGGCGCCGCGGCAGAGGCGGTGGCATTCGAGGATGAAGTCAAGGCCTTCAGGCTTGGCGGCAGTTGGTGGCTGCAAGGCGACCCCACACGTCCCGAAGGCTACAGCTGTGCACATTGCAATGAAGCAAGCACGCACACTTTGTGCCTTCGGAAGCGCTGCTGCACCCAAGCCCAGGTGATTCACGAAGCTTACTGTCAGAAGATTTGAACTGATGTTGGATCATGAACTGTGCTCACCTCGGGGTCCGTCTCCAGCGGCCTGGAGACGTACACCTCGTAGCCGGCGGCCTGCCCGGCCGTCCAGTAGTCCCGCAGCTGGCGCGCTTTCAGCAGCGGCGCGTCCACCAGCACCACCCGGAAGCGGCCCTCCTCCACCGTCTTCTTGAACGCCTTCAGCAGGCTGGCCTCGTAGGCGTCTGCAATGAAAGGAAACGAAGCATTCGAGGAAAGTTCCGGAGGCAAGATCTCGGGGTAGAAAGCACAGCTGCCCAGAAGCGCCCATCCTCAACCGGCTTCTTGTTCGCCTTTGGAGGCTGGTCTCGTAGGGACATGCGGTGTAGCTCGTGGGACAAGCAGTTTAACCCCTCAATTGGATCCCTGCTCACCTTCCAGCTCCGCCTCGAACAGGTACTCCATTTCGGTGACTTTGCGCTTCTTGCCGGCGCGCTTCTCGTCGTCCACCTCCTTCTCCACCTCCTGCGTGTGCGTTTGGTGCCAGTATTGGTGGCGGCAAGTCTTCACGAGATGCAGCTCGACAGGTTTGCGGCAGAGCAAGAGGATGAACCTGAACCGTGTGGCTGCGCACTGCAGCGATGGCAGCTGCAGGGCATGTGCATGGCATGCCGCGGCTGACGTGCGTTTGGGCACTGCCTTGCAACGACAAGGGGGAGATGGATGGCATGAAATGGTGTCCAGGTGCAGAAACGGTGTTTCGTTCCAGTATCCACCGTGTCAAAGAAATCGATGAAGTGCATGAAATGGCGCAGACCACACAGATTTCAGGTAGAGATAACTATATCGATAGCAGTTCATGACTATCAAGACGCCGCACCGTGACAAAGTAGTCATCGATGGAGTGCACGCGCACGGGATCCGCCCCCGCGTTCGCCTCCGCCTGTCGAATTTTTCGCGCCGCGGCGCTCTTGCCGCTGCCCGGCGCCCCGCGCAGCAGCACCACAATGCGTGACGGGCGGCCGCCGCGGCCCGGCAGCCGGAAGAGCTCCGCGGCGGCCGCGACGGCCGGCGCCGCCGGCTGCTGCTGCTGTGGAGTGGCACTGCAGGTTTGCCAGACCAGAGATTCATGTCGGGATGAAATGAACTTCATGTCAAATTAGAGAAAAAAATAATTGAGTGCATCCTGTAGTCCCTCAAGACATGAGCATGACCGCCTGCTGCTTTGATTGTTGCGCCATGGCGCCCTCTGATTTGAAATTTTCTTGCCGTGGAAGTGTCAAATGAGGGCCACGGCATGCACCTGGCGGCAACAGCTGCAGGGGCCGCGACTGCGGCGGCAGACGCTGCTGGCCATGCGCTGGCCGCATGGTAGGCCTGCGGCGCAGAGTGCGGCTGATGCACGGCGAACGGCGCGCTCGCGGCAGGCCAGCTGCCGTAACCGGCTTGCGGCTGCTGCGGCTGCTGCTGGTGGCCGTAGTGCTGCGCCGGCTGCTGGTACTGCAGCGCCCACTGCGCATGCTGGTACTGAGGATACTGGTAGGCTGCATTTGCCGCTGCGGCGGGCGCGCCATTGGCTGCCGGAAAGGCGGCGTTTGCGGCGCCGCCGGCGACTGGGTATGCGCCGCCCCACGCCGGCTGCTGCTGCTGCTGTTGGTACCCCGCCTGCTGCCAGTACTGTTGCTGCTGCTGTTGGGTCCACTGCTGGTGCTGCTGCTGCTGCTGCTGATCCGGCGGCTGCTGCGGCCACTGCGGCTGCGCCTGCTGCTGCCAGTGGCTCTGCTGCTGCTGCTGCTGCTGCTGCTGCTGCTGCTGGGCCTTGCCGGCCCCCAGCTGCAGCGGCGCAGCGTCGGGCGGCGGCAGAGCGGGCTCCGACGGCGGCGTCGGCGGCGCATCGCCGTCTGGCAGCGGCGGCGGCGCCGCGATGGCGTCAGCGGGCTGCCCCTGCGGCGCGTTGGGTGCTGCCTGCTGCCAGGCAGGGGCATCGTCGCCCGCCCCCGCCGGCGGCTGCCACTGCTGCTGTGGCAGCTGCTGCCTCGCGGGGTCTCCTGCATGCGACGCGCCGCCGTCACCATTGTGGGCGGCTGGATGCTGTGCCTCATTGCCGTGCTGCTGCCCTGGATCCGCTTGGCCGTTTGCCGCAGGCTGCTGCAGCAGGTGTTCCCCACCATTGGCATGCTGCTGGTTCTCCCAGGGCACGCTGCGCTGCGCCGGCTGCTGCGCACCCTGCGGATCTGCGGCAGCACCGCCGGCGTTCGGCTGTCCGATGTCGGGAGGCGGGGCAGCTGCATCGGCTGCCGGCTGCTGCTGCTGTTGCGGCTGCTGCTGCCAGCCGTTTGCGGCGCCATGCGCATGCTGGTCCTGCGGCTGAGCATAGTAGCCCTGCTGCTGGTAATACTGCTGCCAGGCCGCGTCGTAGCTCTGGCCGCCGTACTGTGCGCTGTAGTCGTAGTGCTGATACTGCTGCTGGTACGGCTGCTGGTAGGGTGCCGCGGAAGTGGCGGGCGCCGCCGCCGCAGCGACATCTGGGGCCGCAGCGCCCTCATTTTCCGGCGGCCCGTGTTGCTGCGGAGGGGGGTTGGCACTGTAGGGCGGCGTGTACCCGGCGGTCCCGTTGGCTGCGCCGCCAGGCTGCCCGCCAGCGTCCATCCCAGGGGCCAGGCTGCGTGATTTTGCGCCGCTGCTGCCGCACCTGTGCATGCAAAGAGCCGAAATGAGGCCAGAAGCGGTGCCGAAGGATTCGAGAGCCCTAGAAAGATGCACTCGTGCTCAAACCTCGCTGCAAATTCAATCTGGGGGACGTATTCGTCCCGAGATTGCGGTGATGCAAACCACCTCGATCTCGGGGGTCACCTTGCGGGAGGCGGTGCGCAGTCTGCTGTGTTTTGAAATGCAAGGCGTGTGTGTCGCGGCAGCAAGTGGCCTCGCCGTCGCCTCGGAGTGCTGCCCAGCAGAGCGGATACTGTCTGCACGGCTCCTCTTGACAAGCTGCACACCAGCGCCCTGCGCCGTTTGACGCAGACGGAGGTCGCTGCTGTGGCGTTGTGAAAACACTCCGGTGACAGTGCTGATACCTGACACCTGAGGCCGGCTGAGGCCGGCAGCTCACAACCCATTAAAATTCACACGCGAACTTGTGGGTGAGGCCTAGGCCTGTTAGTTTGGCAAACGCCCATTGGTTTTCTGCCCATCCTCTTCTCGGAAGTAGACCTCTTAATTTCCACGTGATGGAAGGGTTTTCACGTCATACAAGGCCATCAGTACTTTGTGAATGTTGCCGTACACGCTCGCCGATAAGAAGGAGGATCTTTTCCAGGTCGAATTCTCAGTTTGCAGCTGCGATCGCTGACGAAAGTGACTGCAGGAGGATCAGCCATGTCTGCGCTGAGCGCCCTGACGGGGCATCAGCTGCCCACGAGGATTGGCAAGAAATCCTGCAGAGCACCAACTGCAGAGAGGGCTGTCGCATCCGCCCGCGGCCGCCAGCAGCGACGCCGCACGCTGGTGCATGCGAGCGACTCACCTGGTAGTGGTCCTGAGGATCTGGCGGGCGGCCGCGATGCGAAGCGGCAGGTGTCGTCCAGCCCGGAGCAGACAGACGAAAAGGCCGACGCGGGCGGCTTCAGCGTGCCGTCCACAGTCGACGGGGTCAAATCGGCGGGCGAGGGGACAGTGAAGGCTTCGAACCCGCTCCCGGACGGCGGTGACCAGATGGGTTCAGCGCCAGAGCAGGACCGTGCAGCGGCGGCGGCAGCCACGCCCAAAACTGGTGCATCTAGTCGCAGGAAGGTGTGATACAGCTTCGAGTTTCTATTGCTGATTGTCCTAGTGTAAAACCCAGCTCCCTACACGTTTCGATCAGCTTTACACTATGCATGATCACTTCACATCAGATCGTCCACACTTCCGTGCACGCTTTCGCACAGCCCAAGCACAACAGCCTTGCGTCTGCACAGCCGCCAAGTGTCATGCGCGCTCCCACCTGCACGTGCATGCTGCTTGGCCAACCGAACCGACTGCCAAGCCACAGCTGCTGCGCAGCTGCAACACGCATTGCCAGTCAGGCACCACCGCCGACTGTGGCCGTTCCGCCGACTGCAGGGCGGCTTGCTGTCGCTGCAACGCTCCGAGAGGTCCAAGCGGGCCAGCGCACGGGCGCAGCGTGAGCGGGCGGCCGTCGAGACCGGCCTGAAAAGCGCCAGCTCCACTGGCATCCTCGTGACGGCGGCGCTCACCGCCGGCGCCATGGTTGTAGGGCAAGTAAGAATCATTGGTCTGAATAAAAACGCAACCACTAGAAAGAACTGGAGGACTTGGCCTGAAATGTGCAACTCATCTTCGAAACGCTTAATAGCAGCCCATGCGGCATGGTTCCGAGCTGTGGCACTGTCACACAGCTGCAGCCCGACAGCGCTCTCGTCAGCGAACGCCTGTCTGTGCCGCACAGGCCGTAGGTGCCGTGGTGGACAGCACGAAGAAGGCCCGCAGCCGCAGCGCCTCGCCTGCGGCGCGCCGAAGCACCCGTCCAGCGCTGACGCCCGACGAGACCGATCTCGACCGTCCGACCGCCAGGTGCATGAACCACAAGTAAAAATAAAATTTTGGACGATTCTCCCTAGTCGAGGTGCCTCTGCGCTGCGGCCGTCCCGCGCTGACACCCAGCGAAAGCGACCTCTTCCGCACGACCGTCAGGTGCATCGGTTGTGAAACCAGCAGCCAAGACCCAATCCAACTCTGAGATGTCCCAGGTGCGTCCCTGCAAACGGCAATTGACGCTGCAACGGGCATGGCGTACACTGCCGAGGCGCAGCTCTAATAGAGCAGTAGGCAGGAGCGCAGCAGGTTACTGAAGGGTGTGCACGACTCAGGTATCACAGCCGTGTGCATCTGGCTCTCCAGTGCACCGCGCAGGTATGTGCAGCAGGGACGCTGCGTCATTGCAAGTCCGCTGGCTCGAAAGCGGCAACAGCAAAACCTGTACCAGCTCAATTCCAGCAACAACCCACTGCGCCCTGCTGCAGGGAGGATGCCGCATCGCCGGTGTCGCCGGTGCCGCTGTCCGCCCGCTCCGACCCTGCGGCGTACTCTGCAGACCGTGAGCCGCTCCCGGGGCCGCTGCCGGCGACGGTGCCGGATTCGGGCGCGGATGCCGGCGCCAGCTTCAGCAGCAGCAAAGGGCGCGGCGGCCCCTCGCCGGCGCCGGTGCAGCCGTCGGCCGCGTCGCTGCGCCGGCGGCTCGATGACGCGACGGCGGACCTGCCGCCGAGCAATGTGCAGGCGGAAAGCTTCAAGGTCCGAATCTGTCTCCCGTTTCTCTCGTTGAGATCAGGTTTTTTGCCACCCAGGTTCTGCCGCCAAGCGATGTGCAGGCCGAGAGCTTCAAGGTTGGAACCAGCCTGCTTGTTCGTTTGTCTCTGGACTTCTCCTCATCATGTTCATATGTTGTGCTTCGGCCGGTCTCGTGATTTGAGTGAGATTGACGCTGTGCAGAGAACGCTTGCCTGCATCTTGCTGTGAGGGGCGGCCCTTCCATAATCTTGAAGTGCACCCTGTCTGCTCTGCACGCACGCCAGAGCGCCAGGTCAGTAGCCTGCTGCAGTGGGTCGTCCGCGACCACCTTCCAGCTGATGCAGACACATGTGCACATGTTGCTGCAGAAGTGGCGGCAGCAGGTGTGGTCCGCCACAGAGGAGGTCACGCAACGCAATGCTGAGGCAGCAGAGCGCATCGGACAAAACCTGGGGGAGTGGGCCTCCAACATCAATCGCGCCTTTCAAGGTTTGCCAACCCTGCTGTTGAACAAAATACACTCCAGCAAGTAGAACCACAAAAAGCATACTTGATGCTGGTGTCTGTCCCTAGCCTAACTCTCAGGGAGCGGGCCTCCAGGAGCAACCGCCTCGTCCAAGGTTTGCCTACCCTGCGCTGAATGGAGTTTGATGCACCCAGGGGGACTCAAAGGGCACCTGGATGGCTCAAACGCCCTCTATGATGTGCGGCGTCAATGCACAGTCAGCCACTCGGCCTTTCAGACGCCATGCACACACGGGCATCAGCCGCAGTGCAGGTGGACAGCGCGCCAGTTGGGGCCCTGGCGCGTTCCGCCGGCGGCTCCTTCAAGGACGCGGCAAAAGCCATTTTAACTGCAGTTCGTCTCAACACCGACATGCATTCAACTAAACGGGTGGTCGCGTGTACAGAGCAAGCAAACAGCGTGGCAGCGGGGGCGGAGGGCCTGGCGCGTTCTGCCAGCGGGTCTTTTGAGAACGCGGCGAAGGGCGGCCCGGGCGCGGTGCCGGGCCGCGAGAAACCCGAGACCATGTGGCGACGCCCCGACAACCCTCCCAAGCCCCTCAGGTGCGCGCTCCGCTCAGCAGCACCATGCAAGATGCAGGCCCAGACTGTGAGGTCTCCAGGCTCTGTAACTGAGCCAGGCTCTGAAGCCGAGGCTCCTGTGATGGCTTGCATGCGACGGCAGCAAGGAGTAGCGGAGCGCAGGCACCTTCGCCACAGGCGGCGCTGCAGCTGCCGAAGGATTTGTGAACGCAAGGCATGTCGGTGCACTGACACAAGACACATTTGCTGGGCAAACCTGATGCTGGCAGCAAGTGTGCCCACGCTGACGATCAGTGCGCGCTTGCGAGCGTAGGCCAGTGGGCAAAGGGGCACCTGAGGGCATGCAGCCGCCTGTGGCATCGGCGCTGCGGCCGCCGACGGCGGAAGACGTCAAGGCTGCGGCGGCATCTCTCGCGCAGGAGCAAGAGCAGGTACTCCCTGTGGCAGTGGTCTTCAGATGGTCTTCAGATGTTCCTTCATGGCATCTCTGTTGCGAGTCTGGGCGTGCTCTGCGGGCCGTCTGCGGCAATATGCACCTCGGCTGCTGCCTCAAAAGGTCGTCAGCAGAAAAGACGATGCTGTGCCAGGCCTGTGACTCACAACGTGATACTGGGCTTTGCAAGGCTATACACAGGACCATTGATCGCTGTAGAGGACATGCAACAGGCACTCCATCCCACGATGGGCGCCTGCTGCATTGACTACCCCTCATATTGTGAGCTCGTGCAGCTGGGCTAAGCCGCACTATGGCACAGTATTGCCGGTGTGTTGCCTTGGTGCGCTCCAGGAGGCAGGCCATGGTCACAGCCACTCCGACATGCAATTTCCTTTGGCGTCTCGTCGCTGGTGATGTCAAGGACGATGGGCACAAGCACTTGTCATTTGATGTGTGCAGGTGAATGAAGGCGCCAAGTCCGCTGTGCAGCGCCTGGCCTCCTGGACTGGCAGCAGGCTCGGAAGTGGCAGCTACGACGGCGACGAGAAGGCGGGAGCCGGAAGCAGCGGCAGTGCCGCGGGAGGAGCGCAGGCGAGGGAGAGAGCGCAGGCGTCGGCCGTGCCGCCGGCAGAGACAAACGTCGCTCCGCCGCCAAAACAGCAACAGAAGGGGCAGGACAGCGGCCAGATGCAGCCGGCGGCGGAAGAGAAATCCGCCGGCTTTGGCATTGCTGCCGGCGGCAAAGCAGCTGACGTGACGGGCCCAGCGCCGCCACCGCCAGAGCTGCCCACGCCAAAGGCGCCGCCCCCAGAAATGCAGGCGGCACCGGAGAAGGGCAGCTCGGAGTGGGGACTGGATGCCCGGCGGCGGCGCGAGCAGCCGCCGGCGATGAAGCCGTCACCGCCGCACCAGACGCCGCGGCAGCCGGAGCAGCCCTCGGCGGCGCAGGCCGAGCTACTGCAGCAGCAGAAACAGGCTGCAGAGGCAAAGGCGGCTCTGCGGGTACTTCAGGACGCGCCACCGCCGCCGCCGTCGCAGCAGCCGACCGCCAAGGCTGCGCCCACGGCGCAGACGCAATCGCCTCAACAGCCGGAGCAGCCCTCGGCGGCGCAGGCCGAGCTGCAGCAGCAGCAGAAGCGAGCTGCGGAGGCGAAGACGGCTCTGCGGGAGTTCCAGAACACAAAGCCGGCGCCGGCGCCGCCGGCGCCGCAGCAGCAGCAGTCAACAAAGGGCGCTGGAGCCGCCCGGGCGAATGAGCAGCCGCCTCCAGGGCCGGCGGCGGGCGGCGTCGCGGGTCCTGACGACGCGCCGCCACCGCTGCAGGCGTCTCCCGGTGCCGGCGCCGCCAAGCCGCGCGCGTTTTTCGACCCAACGCCGCCAAAGGAAGCCACGCCGCCGCTGCCGCAGCGCAACACCTCGCTCGGCGGGCAGGCGCCGGACGGTGCGGCGGCGCCGGACCGACAGGCGGCAAAAGCAAAGCACAAGCAGCAGCTGTCTCAGAGTGCCGGAGCCAAGCAGGCAGCCAAGCAGTCGCCCTTCGCCAAGGCACGCGCGTTCTTTGACCCAGCGCCGGCGAAGGAAGCGGCAAACAAGAAGCAGCAGCAGCAGCAGCAGCAGCAGCAGCAGCAGCAGCCGGGCGCCAGAGCCCAGCAGGCAGCCGCGCAGGTGCGGCCGGGGCCAGCAGCGGGCGGCGCCGCGGGTCCCTCCGATGCGCCGCCGCCGCTGGCAGCAGCCCCCGCCGCCAAGCCGCGTGCGTTCTTCAACCCGGCGCCGTCGAAGGAAGCCATGCCGCCGCTGCCGCAGCGCAACACCTCCCTCGGCGGGCAGGCGCCCGACGGCGCGCCGGCGCCGGACCGCCAGGCAGCGAATGCGAACTCAAGCAAGCAACAGCTACCCAAGGATGCCGGAGCCGAGCAGGCGCCGCCGCCGGGTGCTGCAATGGGCGGCGCTGCGGGTCCTGCCAATGCGCCGCCGCCGCTGCAGGCGTCTCCTGACGCCGGCGTCGCCAAGCCGCGCGCATTCTTCGATCCGGCGCTGCCAAAGGAAGCCACGCCACCGCAGCCGCAGCGCAACACCTCCCTCAGCGGGCAGGCGCCCGACGGCGCGCCGGCGCCGGACCGACAGGCGGCATCCGCGAACAAGAAGCAGACGCCGCAGTACCTGACGAGCCCGCAGGGCGCTGCAAAGAAGCCCGAAGACAAGCCCGGAGACAAGCCTGGAGACAAGCCCGGAGAAAAGGTTCAAGACAGGCCCGAAGACAGCTTCAAGCTGGTGGAGCCGCAGCTGAGCGACCGCATGCGGGCGTCGCTGGAGATGCGGGAGGGCACCAGCGGCAGCAGCGCTGGCGTGCCGTCCGCGGACGACTTGCTGCCCTGGTGCGCTGCCCTTGCTGAGACGCCGACAGCAGAAGCAGGCCTGAATACGGAGCCTTTGACGTCGATGTCTGCAGGGGGTGGCACTTCCTTGCTGCTGCGACGTTGGTGGTTTGAAGCAAATCTGCAGCCAGAATGCTGCTGGGAGCGCCGGCGGCGCATAGCATAACCTGCAGTTTCAGGCACATGCACAGCAAGAACACCTGCACTGATGCAGTTGCTGTGGCTGCATCTGCTGTCACTACAGGGCGTGCAACTGGGCTTCGCTCCTGCCGAAGGGTAAGCCGGAGCTGCCGGTGTAGCGCAATTTATCCACGGTGCTGCGTTAGAAGTTCTGAGTGCCGTTTGTGCACGGGGTGTGCAGGGCGCGCAACAGGGCGCCGCTGACGCCAAAGTGCAAACCGGAGCCGCAGGTGCAGCGCAGGCGCGAGCGCAACCCGCTGCGGCCGCTGCCCAAGATGGAGCCTGGACAGGTACGCCGTTCCACATTTCACTTCCTTGTCATTGTACCTTTGGCTTTGCTGTTCCATCTGTTCCTGTGTCCGACAGCAAGCGCAACCCGCTGCGGCCACTGCCCAAGATGAAACCTGGGCAGGCGGGTCTTGGCTGCAGCCTCCTGCCTCTGGACGGTTCTTGTTGTGGCCGTATGGAAGCGATCCACGCGTTGTCTTCATTCGTTCTATTGCCTTCATTGGCTTCATTGATGTGCCTATCAATGGCGCGACATGGCCCAATACAACTACACGTACTGCCTGTCCTCCTGCGCAGGCTGGCAGCATTGCGTTCGACCCTGCGGCGGCGGAGGCGGCGGTGAAAGCGGCGACGCAATCAGCTGGAGCGAAGGCGGCATCGACTGGTGCAGGGCCACAGGTGGGGAACTCAAGTCTAACTCTTCGCTGCACTGCCACCCTCCAACTCTGCGAGCAGATGTCCGCCTCTTCCTTCAATACGTTGCTGCGGAGGCCCTGATGCGCTCCGAAACCAGCACCATCAGCATCTACCTGGATACATATGACCATCACTGGACGTAGGCGAGGCTGCCAATATGGCCACTGCACAGCGCCGATGCGGGCCGACACTTTCTGATCACATCGTGACAGGGCTCATGCACTGAGTGGCAACACTGCATTGCCGTCTTGCACTGCAGGGTGTCAGCGAGGCAGCCATCACTATGCCGATGAAAAGACGAAACTCCTCCTTGAGCTGTGTGGCAAACGAACTTTCTATCGAGGGGCAGAGCTGTCTTGCTGAGCTACACTCGTGTTTTCTCTCCACAGGCGGCCGACCCGGCGCCGACGCAGGGCGACACGCGGAGGCCCAAAACCTATGGCGCCTCCATCGGCACCGGCTTTGGCGTGTCCGTGTATGACGTGGGACGATCCACCGCCAGCTCCGCCGCCGGCCGGTGAGGAGCTCATACAATTGACAAACGGACAAAAAAGGCTCCATTTTGCCACGCGCAACCTCTGCACCGCCACCGGCTTTGGCATTTCTGTGTACGACGCTGGGCGCTCCACTGCTAATACCGCCGACGCCGGGTGGGCTAGGTCGTCAATCAAGCCCTGCTTTCCAGGCCCAATCCTGCGCATCTCAAGAGCCGCACCTTTAGAGCAGGGTTTGGCATGCCGGTGCGTTGTCTATGGTGTTCCATCGCTGTCGCCGCTGCTGACTGTTGAGATAGAAGCAAGCTCTGAAGCACACCTGCAAAGTCACGCTTGAGGGAGGTGCACGGTGGCTATCTTCGGAATGCGAGCACAGTCTCGGCTTGCGTAGTTACTGGGCTGCCGCTGCACCGGGGCATGCAGCCTCGTGCGGGGTGGACTCGAGGGGGAACGGAGCAAGAACAGCACCAAACGGCTTCAAGTGGCTGCCTGCTTTTAGCAGGAGTGGCGGTGGCGGCGGCGGCAGCCGCCAAAGCGGCAGCTCCCCCGGCGCCGGTTTCCCGGGCTCACTGGGCGTGCCCGGAGACCAGGCCGCCGCGCGCGTCGTCATCGGCGGCAGCGGCGGCGGGACCGGTGGCGGCGGCGGCGGCGGAGGCAAAGGCGGCGGCTCTGGTGGCAGTGGCTCAGGTCTGGCACCCAGATCCTGTCCAACATGGCTGTACTGCACGACTTTTTTGTTTAGCCCCCGCTGCTGCTGCCTCTTGTGTTGGCAGCTTGAAGTTGCTGTGCTCTCATCCTGCTTTCACTCACCACATGCTTGATGCAATTCAGGATGCGTGTCAATGGCACCGCTCTCGGCATCCACCTTGACTGACATGTGCCCGACACTGGTCAGGTGGTGATGGGGACTCTGCGGAAGACGGCAGCCGCGCGCCCCGCTTGCTGCTGCTGGCGGTGGCGGCCGCGGTGGGCGCCGCGGCGGCGCTGGCGGCGAACCGCCACACCTCCGTGCCCCACATCTGGGCCACCCAAGGTAGAATTCAAAGCCACAAACTGCATATTGTTGCAATGACGCCAAAGCACCAACATCACCATGGCAATCGAAGATCTTGCAAGTGCGCTGGCGGCGCACTGCCACACCTCTGTGCCCCAAATCTGGGCCACAAGGGGAAGACTAGACTTTAGGCCAGCACACGGGCATGCTCGTGTGTCTGAACTTGCAGAGTTTCTTATATGTCTTGCCGCTTATGTCTCGCCACAGGACTGCCCGGCCGCGCGGCGCTGGTGGGTGCAGGCCTTACGGCGGCTGGCGTCGCCGCCGCCGACCCTCTGGCGGCGGCTGCCGCCTCCGCCGGCGCCGCTGCCGCGTGGGTGGCGCTGAACGCCGGCGTTAGAAACGGAAGCGGCGTGAACGGTGGCTCAGTAAACCCTAAGGGCCGGGACCCCTTCTGGAGCGGCTCCGGCAGCGGCCGCGGAAGCCAGGAGGAGCCCAGCCAGCTCAAGCCGCTGTCCGGAAAAGTGCTCCAGGACGAAGGGCTATCAGATGGGCCATCACCGCCAAAGTGAGCAACCGTTGCGAGCCGCTCATGAGAAGGCGGGTTTTCACACAAAGGGAGGGAGTGGGTTTGAGCACTGTGTCTTGTCTGTGGACAGGCTTTGGTGGGGTTACTGTGCACAATTGGAAGCGGTGCAACATGGTGACATCGGGAAGGCTCATTCAGAACCGCGGCACATGCTTGCAAGCACGCCGGCGCGCAGTTTAAGCAGGCCACACAAACCCCAGTTGGGCGAATCCTTGTTTCAAATGGCGCCTGCTGGTCTGCGTGCGTGGATGCTGCATGAATGAATTTTGAGAGTACTGGCACCTTTGTGGCAAAATTTGCATGGGCGCATTGCTGGGGTGTGGCGGCATGATAAGGCCATGGCCCTTAAAGCGGGCCGGGCGCCGCTGTCACAGGTGTCCTCTAGAACATGTGTGTGTGTTCCACTTCTTATTCCATTACATCAGGGTTTCTAGAGCATTGTGATGCTTGAAAGGAACAAATGTTATGTACGAGCTCGCACTGCACAGTCTCGCGGAGAGAGCACTTGCTACCTGGAAGCGCAAGGACACCTAGAGGTGGCGCGCGAAAGAATAATTTTGCAGGTCACAGAAATCCTCCGCGCGGATCGCATGCGCCTGGTCTACCTCGGCGCGAAAACATGGTCGACACTACCAATCAGAGATTGCGCGAAACCAACAAGGGACTGTCAAAACACAGCGGCGGTACCTCCAGAGGACAGTAGTGCGCTCCTTTCTGCCGCCTTGAATTTGCTGCTGTTTCAGGACTCGAATGGCAATCCGTACCTTGCTCACATTGTGACAGCTATGCCCATCTTCAAGGGCTTATCGCTGCGAGCCTTAGCTGCTCTGTCAGCTCGTGCAGCACTAGCCCTTCTTCACCGTGGGCTGCCTCGTCGGGCGTCGCCGTGAAGCTGGGCGTTTCGTCGGCCTTCGTGTGGGTCTACGGGTCGGCCTGCGCGTCGGCCTGCGCGTCGGCCTGCGAGTCGGCCTGCGCGTCGGCTTGCGCGTTGGCTTCTTGGATGTGGGCCTGGTCGCCGGCAGCTTCGTCTGCACCCATGAGCACACGCTCTGTCAGAGCAGCAGATGATGAGAGAAAAGACTGCGAGCCTTGAGCTCAGGCGTCACTGCCGCCAGTCTCTCCTAGCTGGAAAAAGTCCTGCCAGCGCTCTCGCAGCATTTGTGTGGGGTGCCATGGGTCTGGGCTCCAGCAGGGCCTGTCGGCGGGTGCCGCAAAGCCCGCACCGGCAATCGCGTCGGCGCACGCGTCGGTACGGGGCGTGAAGCCGTGGGGGCTGCAGCGGGTGCCGTCGTGACCGGCCTGTCTGTGTCCGGGCTGGCTGTGGCTGGGCTGTCTGTGGGTGCCGAAGTTTCTTGTGTCGCTGGCGCCGCCGTTGTCGCATCCGTCGGCGAATCTGTCACCGGCGCCGCCATTGGCGCCGCTGTGGGGGCCTCAGTCGGCGAGGCTGCGGGGCTGGCTGTCGGTGCCGTTGTTGGCGCCGCCGTCGGCGCCGCTGTCAGGCTGCCAGTGGACTGCGCTGTAGATACCTCCGTCGGCGCCGCCGTTGGCGCATCTGTCGGGCTGGCAGTGGGTTGCGCCGTTGGCACCGACAGAATCTGCGTTGGCTGAGCCGTCGGCGCGGCAGTGGGTGTTGGGGTGGGGGCAGCGGTGTCGGGACTCACCGACGGGCCTGCCTGCAGCGCCGCCAGCGCGTCCACTTGGCCTGCGCCGTAGTACGAGCTCACGCCATTGCTGAGCCTGCGACACAGAAGGTGTCCAAAGTGTGGAAGGACACACTTCAGGCACTTCACCTCTCAGGTGCTTGCTCCTTAATATGTGGTCGGCTGCAAGTGGCGCGCGCATGCCCAGTCCGTACGCCGCCGCAGCTGACGCGGCAGCCAAGAAAGGCTTGTTCTACGATCTGTGGCATGTTCATGCTAGACAAGCACTTTCCTGAGGCAAGTGCCGCAAACCCCAGCAACCCTGGTTTCCGCAAGCGCATCGTGTCCCTCGCGCTGCAGGGTATCGCACCATCGTCTTGGGAGCAACAAGCCCACCCCAATGACGCGAGCATGTTAACGCAATTGATGGCGTAATATATACGCACGTGCAGGCGCCGGTGTTGCCGGGACAGGGCAGCTGCCGCGCGGTCGCCATGATGATAGACGACACCTGCGCCGGCGTCGGCCGCGTGCTGGCGGTGTACTGCGCCATTATCAGCGCTGCGAGTCCCGCCACGTGCGGCGTCGCCATCGAGGTGCCCTGCACATGGACAGTCTCACGATTTCAAGATGCAAACATGGGCTAATGGCTGGTTGCTTTTGGCTGCTTGCGGCATTATGAGCGTTATACCGGCCCCAAGCCCGAACAACCAGGGTCTTCCGGGCCCTGCCAGCCCGGCCAGGAGGACTCCACCTCGGCGCACGCGGCTCTCTGTTGTTAGGATGCACATTTGGTCAACCAGCAGATAGCATTCCCATGAGCGGCTCGGCCAGAAAAGCTGCCGATGCCAATTGCGCCTGCAGAAAGCTGCAGCAGGCGCCATTCTGCGAATGACAACGACAATGGCACGGACAGTGACAGGGTGCAACCTGGAGGTAGCTGTAGTAGGCGCCATTCTCCACCACAAAACTGCCCTGGTCGTTGCTGAACTTGGCAGGCCAGGTCCCCAGGATGGCGCCCTTCGGCGCGGCGGCCGTCAGCACGGAAAAGTCGCCGCCAGGAGCCACCACCTGCGATCGGAAGTGCACAACGTGTCATGAAAGAACCATGTGCGAACCGTGTGAATGCAGCAGGCCAGGTCCCCAGGATGGCACCCTTCGGCGCAGCAGCCGTCAGAACGGCAAAGTCGCCGCCGGGCGCCACCACCTGCGACAATGAAATTTGATTGCTCTATCTACGCGACTCAGGCGGAGCCGGGGCGCAATGAACTGAGAAAGGGAACTGGAATGCAGTGAGTGCAAGCGCACATCCGTGTACAGCGAGCCGTAGTTGGAGTAGTGCGCCTTGGCCGAGGTGTTGCCGGTGGCGCCCACGGCCAGCACATTGTCCAGCTCCGCCGGGATGCTGGGGCAGTTCTGTGCAGCAGCAGCGACGCATTCTGTGTTCTGGGAAACAGCAGGGTGCGGCACAGGCATAAGAAATGTATCAGGAGGCGGTACTGACGCCGACGCCCAGCACATATGCAGCACCGCTGGAATGCTGGGGGATTCAGAGCATTTGAGGCATTTCTGCGGAGAGGGGTGAAAGTCACCAGTCAAATTACGCGATTTGTCACCGTTTCAACGAGAACTTTGACATTTTCACCTCCTAGTTCAGCCAGCAGACCGGTCCGAAGTTGCACGACAAACGGAGAAGGAGAAGCATGTCCAGAGTCGGAGAATGCAGGAGCATGTCCCAGGGATGGCCCAGGGGAACTGCGCCGCGGTCCCCCCTCAGACACGGCCCTCGCCACCGGCATCTGAAGCCCTTGAGGATTTTGAGAACCCTGAACGGGACACATAACCGAAGGAGGAGCTTCTCACCAGGTCCACGGGGCGGTTGGGGATGACGGTGCCGTTGTTGGGGCTGGTCGAATCGAACCTTGGGTCGTTCAAGTTTGTGTTCTCATTGCCGGCGGCCGCGATAATGACGACGTTCTTGCTAATCGCGTACTGCACAGCCCTGCACAGTCACAGGGAGGTGTGGTCGTCATGGAGACAGAGTGCGCCAGGTGAGCTGCGCAAGTGGCAGATGCGTAATCAGGTGGCCAAACAGCAGCAGGGTGCATGCATGAAGGCTAGGATCACACGCCGGCCCCCTGCGCATCTTTACAGCGCCGGCTGCTGCAGCCCGCAGCAAACAAATGCAGGCGACGTGCATGGGAGCTGCGGGTTGGGCGAGCGGGCAAGGCGGCCGCACCGGTTGACGGCGGTGAAGATGGCGTTTTGTGCCGGGTCATTCTTGCAGGCGAACAGCCAGGGATCGGTGTAGTAGCTGTTGCTGGTGACGGAGATGCCGGAGTCCGCCGCGTGCATGAAGCCGCACACCGTCGCCTCCGGGTAGAAGTAACCCTGTATGATGTACGAACATCCGCAATCATCATGAGCTGTTCAGGACGTCAAAGGGAACTTCCTTGCGAAATGCCAAAGACAGCTAGGGAAGCAAGAGTGGTCTTCGCCACGGATCGCCGCGGGGCTATTGGGCACATTTGCCGAAACCACCATTTGTCACAGAGCAGGAGTGGCTCGTGCAACAGGGTGGACGAGCGGGGGGTGCACGAGCGGCGCACATCAGGGTCGCCGACTTTGACGGCGGCGATCTTGGATTTGGGCGCAACGCCCACGATGCCGCGCCCATTGAGCGCCGCCGCAGCCGCACCCGCACACCTGCGGCAGATAATCCAGTATGACTGGCGACTTGTGCGACCTTTGCGCCCTGAAGATGCGCAGGCCTCGAACCTTATGCTCTGCCAGCAATCGCTTGCTGATGCGCTGCAGAGCTCATGCACAGGACTGCCATTCCGCAGCTGCGATGTGATGGACGCCCAGCCTGTGTGCTGCTTCGAGCGTCGCGCACCCCAGCGATGGAATAGAAGCAAGGTGCAAGGGAAATCACCTCCCCACCAAACCCTGTGGCGCGCTCCCGTCCTTTCCAATTTATCACAAATAGCCACGGAAATGCCAGGCCTCAAATTGGCGCACCAAGTGCCGTGGCCGTTGTTGTCGGTCCAGGACGCGGGGTCGATGTTGACGGTACCGCCGACGCAGCTGACAGACCGCTCCAGGTCCATGTTTGGCGCCAGATCTGAGACCAGGGCGATCAAGGACTCAAATCAAGATCATTGCAGGGACTAACTTATAGTTGGCGGTGCTGCCGACGCAGCTCACGGACCGCGCGTTCACGAACTCATTCACACGTAATTTCAAGGACTGATATGGAGTTGCCAGAGCCGACGCAGCTGACGAATCGCTCCAGGTCCATGTTTGGCGCCGGATCTGCTGCCAGGGCGTTCACGAACTCATTCACACGTAATTTGAAGGACTGATCTACAGTTGACGGTGCCGCCGATGCAGCGGTGACGGACCACGCCAGGTCCACGTTCGGCACGATATTGCGCGATATTGGAGCCAAGGTCAGAGGCTTAACGCAACGAATGCACCTGCTGGATTTCATCTCCAGGTCATCGGCTTTGCAGCTGACAGACACGCTCCAGGTCCATGGGCGATCAAGCACTCAGTTGCAGATCTTTTCGGGAACTGATTGGGATTTGATGCCCGTGATCCACACCCACGGCGCTGTGGCAGCGCCTCCAGACCCGTCGCATTGCTGATGCGCCAGCGGCAGCCCTGTTGGCTGTTATGTCAGGGCCACAGTGGCATGATACAGTGAAAACCCCAAGGGGCAAAAGAGGCGTCGAGATGTTCATGATGCTGAGCAGCTGCGGTGCCCATGGCAATTGCAGCTGCCAGCACAAAGCTTTCAAAGAAGGTGCGCACGTTGACTTTCGCAGCCGATTTGCGACTTGAGTACGCTTCTGATTTTGAAGAGGTTCCAAGACATCTTGGTAAAATTCGCACCAGGGTGGGTGGCGTCGACGCCCGTGTCCAGGATGCCGATGGTGATGGACGTCTTGCCCTTGGTGATGTCCTGCGCCGCCGGCACGTTGATCTGCCCCATGTCCCTGCAGTAATGATTCAAATTGGATTCGGTTCCTGAGCACACTTCTGACGGGTGGTGACCTGCGCTGCCGACACGCTGAATTGCACCATGTCCCTGCAGGCAAGAGGAAGACTGAACCCGGCGCGATGCTTCACATCGATTGCACAATTCCCGCAGGTGATGTTCTGCGCCGCAGGGATGTCTTTTGGACCATGCTCTAGTGCAGCCAGGATCTTGCTTGCAGCTTCCCACTTCACGTCGGTTTAGCTGGGCTTTGCCTGTGTCAGCCCGCATGTGTCTGGGCCGTAAGAAACGCCGCCAGCCTGGCGCAGGAGGGCCTGACAGCGATGCACTCCATGGGCACCCATGAACACCCAACCCTGCCCGCAAACAAATACACGCACCACTGGTACGACGAGAGGCTGTCGCCCCAGGTGGCCGCCGCGCCTGCGGTGCGCTCGTTGCTCACGTCGTGCGCCTCCCTGGCATTGGACGCCGGGACGCGCTCGTGCGGCGGCAGCCGCCCCGGCCGCCCCACGCCGGCGCCAAACGTTGGGCCCACGCTCTGCAGCCGTGCGTCCTGCGGCAGCCAAAGGGCAATTTTCCAAAACGAATTGCAGAACACGACGCATTCATGAGGGCACGATGCCGGCGCTGCAGGTCAGGCGCGGGCCTCAGCAGCAGCAAAGCAATAGTTTCGGTGACGATGAAGACCTCTGTATCATGATTGGCGGTGGGCCCTTCGCTCTGCAGCTGCGCGTCCTGAAGCAGGGCAGTGTAATGGAGGAGGCAATGCTTACCGGGCGAAAGTGCTGAGCAGGCATGTACACCCTGAACAAAGTCGGCAAGTCGGCACAAGCTTGCGCTTGTGCAGCCGCGGGAACCCAGCTGATCAGGCTTCGCCCTTAGCTTTGCAGCAGCCATCTGTACCAGCCACCTGCCGGTCGAGCTGCTCCTCGATGAGAGCGCCCAGTCGTGCCAGCGACTGATCAACTAATGCCGCGGGCTTTTCTGCCTCTGGTTGCGTAATCCTTCCGCAGGCCTGTTACAATACAGACTCGCGGTAAATCAAAGGCTGCGTCAAGGGAACCTCACCTGCGCCACTGCATTGGGGGCAAACCCGGTGTCCTCAGACACCGCGAGCGCGGTGCCAATGGCGTCGTGCCACGCAAGCAGCCGCCCGCCTGCCGCCGCCACGACCGCCTCCACTTCCTCTTTCGACACTTTCCCGATTTGTGCCTCCTCGTACACTAGGAGGTAGCGTGTGGTTTCGCCCTGCAGCGCGCCCGCCAGGCGACCACCGCCCATGCGGCCCTGCGGACCGCAGAGCATGAGTCATGGCAGTGTGGAGGTTCCGGTGGAGCTGTTTCCATGCTTGAGTTCATGTTGAGGGCAGGGATTGGTGCTGCATGTCAGGCCCCGGAACAGGCGTGTTCTGTACACCATTGTGCGGCAGGGCGGTGCAACCGGGCGCGCAAACTCGCACGGCAGCTGGGCGAAGCCCGCTGCGTGTGCCCTTTCTGGCAGTGGAAGCAGCCTGGCCATCCTTGCTTGTTGCATCAGCACAACTCCACAGAAGGATGCACCACACCTGGTCAGCGGCAAGCCCATCTGGCCCTGGCCCAGCGGCGGCGAGCACCGCCAGCAGCAAGCACGCGGCCGCCATGCAGGATGGGCGCCAGGGGCCACCTTCCAGGCTGATGCGACACCTTCTCCGCTGCTGCGTCAGCGGCGATGGCGCACCGGCCTGCCCCATCGCGGCTCAGCCGCCCGGGGATGCGGCACCGCCGCCCGTAAACAGCGGCCTGCGGCCCACGACACAGTTAAGGCACCGGCAGCAATTTGTCATCAGGTATGTTCCTGTTTGTAGGTGGTGAGCGCAACAAGAGGTAGGTGCGTATCCTGCTAGTGCCACTGTAAGCATCGCAAGCAACTACATCACCTACAGTCACCGATGACGCAGCATAGTCAGCAGAGCTAGAGGTCTAAGCCAGCGTACAAGCATAGCTGCCTCTGCACCTGCGCCGAAGGGTGTGTGGCCTAAGACGTCTGTTTGGCGCGGGGACTCAGGCTGAAGTATGGGAATCGCCAGCTGTTCAGGACGACGCGCACTGCTGCGCCTCAAAAAGCCCAAGGCCCTCTTCAATACACCTGCGATGACACAATGAAAGCACGCTTGCGGTGACGCACTCTCTTTCACAAGCCTGAAGCTCGTCGTAGTAGACGCAGCGGCCGAGTTTCTACAACATCAGCAATGCGACTCGAGCACGCTTCATTCAAAGGGCATTGCAGTCCAATATGCATGCCCTGAGCGTCCTGCTCACCTGCGGTTAGCCTGCGCGGTGGGGCAGCTTCAGAGAGTGATGGTGTCGGTGTCGGACCGCAGGTCAGCTGCAATTCCCAACCCCTCGCGGCGCCCGCTGCACGCTCCGTCAGGTCAACAGCCGTGCGATCAGACAAAACACAATGAATCACGGGAGGAGGATTGCTGATTCTGGGTCCGGTCGCGCATCGCGATTATTCATTGAAGAGAGGGGCAGATCAAAACAGGACCGAGGTGGTGATACGGCCGCCGAAAAGCCACCTTCACTCTCTGCCCAACCATTTACTGTCCTTACACAAGCGAAAACGTAAATCACTGTGCGAGCCGGGCATTACGCACTCATGCAGGCTTGATCAGGGTGTTGTAGGGCCGGTGGCTGTCCCAAGCAGTCTGGAAAGGAAAAGAGGGCTGACCTGACCGTGGTTAAGCCTGCAAAATATCGTCAGGGGCAAGCTTTCATAGAGCTGAGCGATCAGGCAAAGTGCTGTGCACCTAACGGCCCCCCAGAAGTTATTTTATACGACTTTTCCGCATACCTTAAGGCAGTGCAGGCGATCGCGGCGCAGCAGCAGCAGTCCAGCACACGTCCGAGCAGAGCGGCAGGCAGTGGGGCTGCGGCAGCGCGAGAGCTTACCTGTAGAGCATCAGGCATATACGGTCAGGTGCCCGATAGCAGGTTAGGGTGCACCGGACCGTGCTGCCGGTCGCCGTACTTCTGCCCAACCAGTGGAAACGAAAACCACGTCGTGGGCAGGTTACCGCGCACTCAGGCGAGGTCTGGTCAGGGTGCAACAGGAACACAACGCTGTCCCAGCCGCCTTCACTTGTCTCACGGCTGATCACCCATGAGCGACCGGCCTGCTTGCACTTGTGATGTGTGGCGTCGACGCTTCAGTGACGCTTTAGTGACGTCACTGAAGATGGCAGAAAGAATTGTGCTTGCTGTACTTCCTGCGCGCACCATTTGCATACTGCGTAGTGAGCGGCGGCGCCAGCCCTTGCTGCTTGGCGGAGGGACTAGGCGACGCAGCTAGAGGTGAAGTGGTGCCAGTGCTGACCACCATGTTGGTACTTCGCAGTCAAGAGCTGTTATCGGCACTTATATGAACCCAGCACTACATGCTGACTGCCGGCGTCGGAGCTCGGTCACAGTTCAGTTTGTGGCCTGCTCGCCACGCCCTGTTCGCACACTAGCACCATGTTGAAAGGATACACCAACGATCACGTCGTCACCCAGCAGGCGGCGCTTTCTTGCTGGTGAGATACACGTCGAATATGCCTTGATTGTCTGCCGCAAAAACCGCCACATCCTCGGGTGCCACAGGAGGCGCCTCGAAGGAATTGCGGCCGCGCAGTGTGTAGCTTGCCGAAAGGATCTCCAGCATCTGCTGCCCGCTGAGGCCCCCGCCCACGAAGGAGCCGGTACCAAGGCCTGCACAATTTCAAAAACGCATTGTGGTGCGGAGTAGGAGGAGGGGCGGGTGGTGGGTTCATACCACGCCATTGTGACAGCGACCAGCCACCAGTCAGTGCACCAACGAATTGATGCTGCACAGACTAAATCAGAAAGCACGTCATCATTCAGGCTGCAGCGCATGTGCACTACGTAGTGCAGTATACTGTCCTGCGAGGGCGCGCACCGAATTCCATGGTGAGGAAAGGAATCGAACCCGAAGCCATCGTTTGCAGGCCCCCTTGCATCACCTGCAGGTGGAAATTTTGCACACACGCTCAGCTGATCCAGGAGGCAGCTGCAGCATGTTGCGTGAGGATGGCCCAGCTTTCATTGATCGGTGATGCACTGCCGCCAGAGGCACGAGAGGCGCAACACTGCACGTGAACACTACCTGCACCATTTGAGCTCATGAACCCGAGCCGCACAGGCACAGCCTTACTGCCGAGTTGTCCTCCTGCTCATCAAGTTGACTTTTTGTCGGATCGTTCAGGAAAAGCAGTTACGAGAAGCAGTCACCTGGCCCTCGTGTCCCTCCACGTCCATCTTCAGCAGCAGCAGGTTGCCGCTTCCTGCCAGGTAGCTGTCCAGTGTGGCAGTGCGGGCGTTGCGGCTGCGCACAGAGTAGCCGTCCGGAATGGGGGGGTCCTCGCCGCAGCTGGTGTGCGCGTCCCCCACATTTATGTTGTCGCTGTAGAGCGTGCACCCTGAGCGCGCCTGCCCAGAGAAGCGCACACGCCAGCAGATCTGTGGCTGGGGTCGAAAAGATGCATCATCGATGAGGATGCATGTGCGGATGTAATATACAGGCAGGTGTTCCCCTCCAAAGAGCCAGCAGCAGCGCCAACATGAGGCTGCTGCCGCTGTAAGGCGTTTACTTCCATAACATAATGCGCACACGAGGCCCAGCAGGCAATCTGCGCAGTGCAGACGGCAATATCTTGCACAGGGAGTTGAACTGCCACGGAAGCAGCAGGGGCCTGGAGAACCGAACCACAGCACTCAAGGGTTCTGTGAATAGTGTGACGCGGCTTTCAAAGCCTGGATTCAGGCAGATGCTGCGGCGCAGCAGCTGCAGGTTCTCCTCCAGAGGCTCGAAGGCTATCACCGAAAACCTGCGGCGCACACAGGCAGATTGTCGTGAGGACAAGCATGTGGATACACCGCATTGCGAAGCCCCGCACGACATTGTGCACACAATGATGCAGGTGCGCCACATCCGTCATTCACAGGAACTGCTGGGCTTGAAACGCATGCCAGCAATGCAGAAAGGCGACCACACAGGCTGTGCCTCCCCGCTATTAGATAAGTTTCAATCGCTGAGGATTTCACCCATGCGAGAGCAGCAGTAGCGTGAACCAGCCGACATTAGCGCCGATGTCGACGAACGTGGCTTGCGCAGCCGTCAGGTTGCGCTGGGCGGACGCCGAACGCATGACGTCCAAAAAGTGCTGGCCGCGATGCGCCTCCCACGATCCTGCGGGTGGCGCACACGACCATTGCTTGACGCCGTCATCTGGTTCTGATTTCCCACACGATGAGGGAAAAAACGAAAACCATGGTGCGTCCGAGCGTGGGCACAATTGGCACCGTTGGCTGCTGATCGATGCGGCAGCTGCTCCGCTCATCAATGCTGCCCTGTGGCGGACACAGTTTAGCAGTGGGCGCCGCCTGTGCTTGCACACCTGACTGCCTGATGGAATTGCTCACAATGTCCTGACCGCCGTACACCAGCATGTCCCAGCCTGTCTCCGACAGCCCATCCACCCGGACCTGCATCCAATCCAGAACATTGTCTCACTGCCCAGGTCTGTCCAGTCGCACTCCAATCTGCAGCTGTGTGTCTGATGAGCACTCCTGCACAATGCCGGCAGCGTCTCACAGCGCTGAAACGCCGCAGCGGGATGCGCAGTGAACCAATCGACGAGGCTGCCCCACCTGAGCTGCATGGCCGGGCATGTCCGAATGCGCCCTGCAGAACTCCGCCTGGGCGACCTTTGCGGCGGCATCTAGCCTGCCCTGGGCGTCAGCCGGCGTTGCCCCAACGCGTGCCGGCCTTCCCGCTACGACTAGGCGCAGAGCGCCACTGCCGTTCTTGCCAATGTATCCTGCGTTTCAAGTGAGCAGCAGAGGGTGCATGCCGATCTCTGCTGCAACGCGCATCTACCTAATGAGCAAGCCATGCATACCAATGCCAACACGGCAGCGCCAAGGTGGGCTGTTAGGGCGCATGTGCAAGAGCTGAGACCATGCATACGCAGCGCGCATGTCAAGCAAAGACTACTCTGCGGTGCAGCGCCGAGGTGATGGTCAACATGCAACTGCGGGCACGTACGCACCTGTCTGCCAGAGGAGCACACAGCAGCCTGCCAAAACTGCCAAAACGACTGCTGCAGCTCTGGAGGTCTTCCGCCGCTCGCCACTCCACAACATTGCAACAGCAGCTGTGATCAGCAGTGCCGCAGCCTTCTTTCAGCTTGTCACTGATCAGCGCTGTGATGCAGCATCAACGACTGCGCCGACCTGGGACGTGCAGAAGTTGCAACCTTCCGCGTTGGCGTGTTTGTTTTTACAAACCGCAACAGATCTGTTCTAGAGTCCGCCTGATTGTATCGGACATCCCCTGGACGGCCAGAGCTTTATTTAAACCTGCTCGCACGACGCTGACTTGCACCAATGGATTGCCCTTGTTGCAGAACTTTTCAGAGACGATTGCCACGTATCTAGCTGTCAGCAAAAGGGGTGGAAAAAATGTGCCGCCGAATTATACGCCCAATCGGCCGGGATGCGGCTGTCGTCGTCTCGTCACTGGTAGCCACAGGTGCTCCTCCCTGCGCATTCCCATCGGTTCGATGGCATAGCAGAAATTGGCCTTGCGTTGCCATCTGGCAGCCACAGCAAAGAGTTTGCCATTTGTCTGCAGATGGCGGAGGGGTCACTGACCCCTGAGTCAGCCAAGCAACGTGATGAAGTCAGAACAGAACAGTCAACGGACTCATCACACTCCTCACTTGCACACCTCGGTCGATTTGACAGTAGCCACCTGCTGCTGATATCGTGAAGGCTACGTCCGTGCTGCTGCTGCTGGTGGTGGCGCTGATGGGGGCGGCCCTGTGCCAGGGTGATGAGCTCGGTTGTCTCTGCGCGCATTCGTTGCACGTTGGAGTTAAACGAAGCCTTTCACTCTGTGCTGCTGCAGCGACCATGCATGTATCGGCGGTAGCAGATTGCTTCCCACTGATTGGGAAGACCAGTTTGGTCGTCATAACAATCACCTGATGAACAGGCCCGGATAATCGGTAATAGGGTTCATACTGCGGCTGCAGGCTCGCCCAGGGCGCTCGCTCAGGGCACAAATTCCGTTCCTCTCAAAGAAATCCCAGCAGGCACCCCCAGCCCGACGGCACAGCAATCCGAAGGTGCGGTGCCTTCCTGCACTGCAGCCGTACGATGTCGTCGTCATTTCATCATGTCTGGCCGCGTGCGCCGCACACCGCTGCCTCGTTGCGATCACCAGCAGCAGCATGAGGCCTACATTCTGGCCCTGCCAATCGTAAAATGCTCGATCAACTGAATGTGCCGCACCCAAGGCTGCAGATCTGCCGGGGGGCACCTTCCGGCTGTCGTGCGAGGGCTGCGGCGTGGACATGCACGTGCTCACCTGCCAGTCATGCGGGAGGTTGGACGGCTCGCTGACTGGGAGCGTGTCCACCGCCCTATCAATCCCCGGCAATGTCACCAACTGCAATGGTGCGGCCCAGCAGCTCTCTGCCGTTCCTCGGGCGCCCAAAATTGGTCAGCCATTAACGCCAACGTTGACCCGTGGCTGGCAGTCTGCCTCCCTACTGCCTGATGCCGCAATTGCTGCGCCTTCAAATATAAGCATTGTTCATGTGGCCGTTTTCAACTAGGAGTTTTTCATAGAGGTCAAGGCCTGATGCTGCATTGCTGCGTCTCTGGTTTGTGGGGTGCGTCGATTGACGTGATGTTGCATCTATGTGTCAACTGAATATCTTTTTCATGGAGGTCATATGATGCAGCTGTCAGCATGTCGTGAATTCACGCCCATCAGATGAGCATGTCAATCGATGTCATTGTTGCGCGGCGGCCAGGCTGCGTGTTCAGCTCCTCGATAGCTTGTCGATCGAGCGGGTTGCATTCTGCACCCTGATGCTGGCGTGCAACATGACATGCTGCATACTGTTTGTATGTGGTCTAGATATTGCAGTAGATATTGCGGCGGACAGCACCGCATGATCATGCATACGACGATCCTGAAATCGACGTGCAGGTGTTCTGACTCAAATGCCTCCACCGGGCTGCTGACCGGAAACCTGCCGGTGATGTCATGGTTGTGACTCGCACGTCCGCCGCCGGGAAGAGAAATGTGAAGTCCTGCAGGCACAGACGACATCGATCGCCGGTCCGAGACGTTGTTTGTACGACATCGTTTCGAAGGTCCTAGCAATCTTTCAGTGCGTCATATTTTGCATTGTGATGACTGGCGAAGCTTGGCGCAACAGGAGGTTGACCCGCAAGTGCCTCGCATTCTAGATGGAGCATAGGTAGCAGCTGCCAGTGGCTGTTGTTTGCTGCTGTCGTCCGCAACTTGTGTGTCCTGTAGCACTTTAGATACATGTGGTGGTCTTCCTCGGTAAACAATATACGATTATAATCGATTCAGTATTACAACGAGCAATGCAACAACAGCATTTGCCAAACAGATATTGCCATATGCACATACTCAATGGTGTATATTTTTCTGCGTCTGCCGCCATATAGCCGCCTAGCATATATGTTTTGTCCACAGTGGATCAAGCTACAGACTATGGCATGAGGCACTCGCAGGCAGCTGTGCAAGCACAGCAGTGCACAGGCATCATGGAGCAAGTCCTGCGCCCCCGTCGGCCCACGACCGGGTCTCGGTAGCCACGGGTGTTTGTTGCAACCATGCACGAGAAAAGGACACAGCGACGCTGCTGACAACAGATGGCAGCCATGGAGTCTTGTTTCGATTCACGGCTGCCGTCCGTCTGCAGACGGCTGAGAGGACATCCGCCACCTTTCATCCGTTCATAGCACGTGGCGCTCGGCATACATAAAGCAGGTCAAAATCACCTCGGACATCACCTCAACACCTCAAAATCAGCTCAACAATCACCAGGAGCACGTCCAAAAATGGATTTGCATCATGGATTTGCCAGTCGTGCACGTGGGTAGTGTCTGTCGTTCATGCATGAACACCCAGAGTTGGCGTGCAGTTGCTGAAATCAGAAAGCGGGATCGAAGGCCACACCACGCATGCATGCTGCGGGATGCAGGGTGCTTAGAATCATCGAGAAGCAATGAATCTGGCACCACTTGCATTGAGGAACTGTACCAGGTGCAGCGCTGATGATCAATCCGCGAAAAGCATTGGACGCATTTGCGGGTTTGGAATGGCCAGCACGATACAACGTAGCTTTGTGCGGGCGTGAGAGTGTTTGGTACGACGATTGTGCACGGCGTGGCAGCTCGAAAGTGCCGTAATTTCGGATGACAGGATTACATGGTGTCATCGACCTATTGCCCTCAAGGTGAGGCCTGATGCCCCTCAGTAACCCTTCAGCGCACTCCAATCTCAGTGCTCAGGGAGATGTAGCGGATCCTGAGCAATCAAATCCTGACGGGTTCTGCAACTACCTGAACTGATATCAAGTCTCGGTCAACAACGCCCAAACAAAAGTACAGAGTGGCCGCGCACCGCCGCCCTGAGCGGCGAAGCGCGCAAGAGCTGCAGAAACGTCCACATTCAACACAGTATGGGCTCGGTTCTGAACCTCAGCACCCGCGGCCACGCACTCCTCTAACACCTACACAGACTTCGCGCCCAGCTGTTGCCTCAAGTGCAAAAACTCGAAAGGTCTACGCGCCGCAGCTGGAGCCGCCGGGCGAATGTTGCCCTGCTCAGCGGTTGCTGATCATGGACTCCGACTGCTTCACGAAAGAGTCGCCTGCAATGGAACGCAACGCACCAAGAGTTTGGTCTCGCACTGTGCGGCAGCGGCGCCGGAATGCAACAGGACCATTTTCATGCGCGGCAAAACAAAAGTAAGCCACAGATGTCCGCCCAGATTTGATGCACATAGGCAGCAGTTTACCCTCCCACTCGTCGTCCTTGGCGAGCCCCGTGCGCGCGCGCTTGGCAGCGATGGCCTCCCGCTGCAGCCGCACCAGCTCCGTGTGCGTCGTGAAGTACGGCAGCGCCGCTCCCCGGAAGTCCTCGATGCTGGTGAAGTCGTGCTGCGCCATGAACTCCTGCGGCAAAACGATGGCGGGGAGGGGTTTGGACGTTCGGGACACAGGGAAAGGCAACCAAGAGGAAACCGGAGGGGGAGTTCAGCCTTTGCGTGGGAAAACAGCCCGTGATGCATCTGGTGACGCACAGGAAGCATATGAAACCTGTCTGCAGCTGCGATGTGAGCACTTGACGGGAGAGAGGGGAAGGGCTGTGGAGCTCGGACCTGCAAGCCGCCGCAGAGCGTCTTGACGAGCGGGTAGCCGTGCAGCATGACGCCCGTGCACACCTGCGGTGAGATTGCAATGCCAGCGTGGTAGAAGGGATGTCTAGCTCATGCCATCGCTGGAACACCCCAGAGAAAGGGGAGGATGAGTCTGCATCCACTTCCCATCTGACGCCCGGATAGACCTGTTGCATTCAGAGCAAAGAGTCTGCTGCGCAACTCAGCACAGGCTCCACACAACGAGAATCCGCAATCGTCTGGCTGCCGTGCACCTGCACGGTGGAGGCGCCCAGCAGCAGGAACTCGGCGGCGTCGCGGCCCGTCTCTACGCCGCCGATGCCGCTCAGCGAGCGGGTGGCGTCAAACTCCTGCTTCATCAGCGTCGCGATCGCCATGACCTGGACGCACCACAGGGAAGTGCACCCATCACGACCCGTGGGTGGTGGAGGGGTTTCAACTATGAACAGACGTTCAGGGTTCAGCACAAAGGGCTGCGCGCAGCAAGCCTGGTGCGTGACAGTTTTAAACAACCCTGGGGCTGGGTTGGCCCACCCTGTGTGAATACTTCCCCAGCGTGATGGCAGCCCCGAAATGGGTGATGACTTCTTGCCGAGGGAAGGCAACGCCACGCAGGAGTACAAGTATGACTTGGCGAGCGCGATGGGCTTTTCGGCTTTGCTGGAGTAGCTGCAGGGGTGGTGTATCCCTCCGCGCTGGGCTCCATTTCAGATTTTCCCAAATCATGCGATCACTTGATCTTGATGATTATTAGCGACTATGTGCAGCAATATACCTTGGCGAGCGCGATGGGCTTCACGGCCTTGCTGGAGTAGCCGCCCGGGGTGGAGTAGCCCTCCACGCTGGGCTCAGGGCGCAGCGTCGTCAGGTTGATGCCCATGACGCTCGCGATGGTGTTGATGGCCGCGATGCCTTCGCAGCCTGCATCTAGACAGACCCATGAGACAAAAGAGTCTGCTGCAGTAGCAGCGCTGAAAGCATGCTGGTGGGGCTGATGCTAGCCCACCAGCAGCGCTGAAAGCAAGACACGCTGGTGGGCTAGCATGCGTGAGGGGCATGGAAGACTACTTTGCAGATCTCACATGACGCCATGGCAGCCCCTCCGCAGCAAGACTCTTTGAGGATGACACCTGAGCGGTTTGCTGAAACTGCTGCGAGCAACACGGGAGCACCAGCCAGCCACCGATGGTGCACACACTGCAGCAGGCTTCACCCCACCTGATTTGAGCGCTGTCCGTGCGGGGAAAGTGATGTCCGTGATGTTGGGCGTCATCTTGGCCCACACCGGAACCGTGGCCTTTGCGTTGATCCAGCCACACACCTCCTGCAAGGGGACGACATGCAACGATCTGTGACAAAGCAGCCAGAACGATCTGTGGCGGCCAGCACCAGCTCTGAATCCAGGGAGCGCATCGATGCTGGTGGTCCTTTGCATCCAGCAATGCTGTTGGTCCTGTGAATACAGCGTCGCTCGACGGCCTGGCAGTGGAAGCTACACATTGAAAATATCGGGGCCAGCGTTCCGTTTGCGCACCTCGAGCAGCTCGCAGTCCTGGCCCATGGCCATGCCCATCTTGCGCTCTGGCATGCCGTGCGGGCAGCTGAAGTTGATCTCGAAGGCGTCGACGCCCGCGTCCTCGCACCTTGCTATCAGCTCCTCCCAGGCTTCCTTGTTGTACTCCTGCATGGCGGTATGGGTTCCGTTTTACATCAGCAAGGTGAGTTGGAGTTAATATGCGAGGGGTCCACGCCCGCGCTTCGCACCCCGCTATCAGCTCCTCCCAGCCGCTCCTCCCAGGCCGTACTCCTGCGGGCAGTTTATGTTTCCTTATTCACGTCCTGTGGCTGCTGTAAGGCAGATTAAAGTTCGATTGGTCCAAGCCTGCGTCCTCGCACCCCGCTATCAGCCCCTCCCAAGCCGCCTTGTTGTACTCCTGCAGGCCGGGCACATGGTCAGCACGACCCGTGGCATAGAGCGGCAAATGGATATGGCATCTTCTGAAGCGTGTTGTGCCATGCGCCCAGCTGTTGCCGGTCTGCTGGACGGAGCGGGAGCGAGCCGCCAGGCGGGCCCGCGCCGCCAGGCAGCCTGCCACGAATGGCGCTCTGCCGCTGTTCAGCTTTCGTAGGGCAACTCCAGGATGGGGTACCGTCTCCGCCGACGCACCTCCATGATGGATGCGGTGAGGATGCGGCCGGAAAAACTCCTCCTCAAGGCGCTTGAACTCCACTCCAGCATCGTCTCCAGACGCCGCAAAGTCTGCCGCTGGTGAGATTTTGTGGGGGAAGGTATCTAAGTGGACAGCGTCTCTCAGCTCACCTCCATGATGGAGGCGATCAGGATGCGCCCCGGAAACTCCTCCTTCAGGCGCTTGAACTCCGCGAGCATAGTTTCCAGCGGCCGGTCGCTGATGAGCTCTATATTCTCCCAGCCGATGACCTCGCGCGCGTCTGCGCGCCCCTTCAGCTTCGCATACCGCGGCGTCACGTTGACGACCTGCTGGGAGGCGTGCAATCAGGGTTAGCTCAGGGTTCAGATCGGGGTTTACATGCGCTGCTGAGGGTGCCGCCACCCAAGGTGAGGCGCAGAGTTGGCACGGCATGTTTGTTTTCATGGCAGGCACCCTTGTCAGCCTTTTCCGGCGCGACTTTTAGGCTCTCTGCAACTACGCAATTGACAGCCACCTCCTGAATCCCGCCACCACCTCCACTGCACCCCAATGAGCCCTTACTTTGCCGCCGTTGGCACCGCCACTGCTGGCGGGCGCAAAATCTACAACCCCTACCTTGGAGGAGTCCAGCGACACGGTCTTGGCGATGACGCCGCCCCAGCCCTCCTCGAATGCCTTCTTCATCACTGCGTAGTTTGTGCCCGGCGGGCCTGCATTGCGACAACGTCGGCGTTTGATCACGACTAATGGCTGTGCCGGTTTGAAGAGACCGTCACGATCGGCTGAGTCACTTGCGTTAGCTGCCAGTGATTCAGCATCTGATGCAGGCTGCGGCAGTTGCTGATTCTGCCTCCGCTGCGCCAACACGAGCCAGCCAGCCCGCCAGCCATGTCTGGCCGCGTGCATTACGAGGACAAGCCCGGATGCGCCGGCAGTGCGGAGGCGATAGCAGGACACGGCCAGTGCGCACCGCTGCCGATGACGAAGGGATTGGGTAGCTTGAGGCCGTTGACCTCCACGCTCAGGTCTGGGCCGCTGGTCACCTTGCCGTCAACCTGCGCGCATTATGAAGTCGGGCGTTCATCGCTGAGGGTGGCACGGCGGCGGCGCGGCCATGGTAGAAGTGCGCTTTCGGCCCGGTGAGGCTGCCACCTGATGTGCAGCCTCGCATTGATGCAGGGCATGCTAGCGGCCAGGTCGATCGCTAAACTCTGGCGCACGTTCCAGTAGGGGCTCAAAGCAAGGATGAGTCGTAGCATGAGTCAGTGCGGGGAGCGCAATTGCACTCACCAGGTCTGCGATCGGCTCGTCTGCCATGCCCCGCTGCACCGCGGCCCGCACTGTCGGCGGAGCATGGCGCTGGCAGCTCCGCCGTGTGGAAACACCTGCAAGTTGCACCAATTAACATGTCTTCAATAACCTAATCCGGTGCAATCTGTGCAATGAGATCGGCGCCGCATGCCTTCTGCGTATCGACATGCATTCAATGTTTCATCACAATTCTTCCTGTTTTGGTGCCAGCGGCTGAAGCATGGAGCCAGAATGAAATCGGGCGAGTGCAAGGTCACTGTCGGAAGCGGAACATCGTTGCATGCTTTAAACACGTACGTGGGCTCAGCAGGATGTCCAAGGCTGCACTTAAGCTGGATATTCAGGATTGTTCGCCAAAAATTTTATGCAACCGCACTTACCGGGGCTGTGCACAACTGGGCGTAACGATTGGGTCCTGCCGTGCAGCATGCCGCAGTGCAGCGACGTCATAACTGAAGCACACCAAGAGCCTAGAAACCGAAATGCAGCAGCGTCGGTCTCGATTGCACGTATCCCCGCTTCGACAGCTCAATACGACACCGTCAGCATCGACAGTTTACAAGCTGGGTGCGGGGTGCGGCAGCAAGCGGAGGTGTATCAGCAATCGAGGCTTTTGGTCGCCCACGGCGTCAACAGAAGGCAGGCAAACATAAACTGCCGAGCTGTTGAGGGTGAGCGCGCTATGGTGTCGGAATTTGCCAGCTCGGTCAGGTGTGTAAACGATACGCACCCTCGTTTTACAGAATGGGCAACTCGAAGAGCTCGCGTCGATTGCCGCATTCTGCATCTGCACGCACTTGTCGGAAGCAGCACTGGCCGCCTCTGCCGGCCGGTGCTTGCGGCAGATCGTGGTCGTGCACAGATCAGCTTCAGCCTCAGCTGTGCCCAGGTGCAGCAGCTTTTGACGACGTTGCGGGCTTCGCAGTTTGTCTCATTTACTCAGCAGTATAGCATAGTTGACCCTGGTGGCAGAAGCTTTCCTTCGCTGGGAAGCTGGCGAACCGAAAGCCTGGTGTCTGAGCAGTGGTCCCGTACAGCAGCCCGCGTCTAAGTGCACTCGGCGCTCTTTACTGCATCGCCTGCCAGCAGACGTCTGCGATCCAGTAGCCGCACGTGTCAGCCAAACACAGCGGTTACCTCGCTGTCGACGACCGCCAAGAGCGCCGCAGCAACAGCAGCAGCGGCAGCGACGGCCCCGACACACAGCGCACCAGGCGTCTCAACTCCCAGGGTAGTGCCGCCAACTCACCACGTCGTTCAGCTACCGCCCGGCGGAGCGCCTGCCGATCAACATGCCGCCGCGCGGCGGCGGCGGCGGCGGCCGCTCGCGGGTGATGGTGGGCCGCGTTGCACCAGCTGTTCCTCCAAGAGAAACAAGCAGAAACCACAGAGTGGCCCCTGTAGACGAACTCGGAAAAAAGGCGGCGAACCTGGAGGCAGGCGGCGCTGGCATATGAGATTTTCTGGCATAGCTAAGCTGGCATAGTAAACCCATTCCAGTTGGAACAGGCATTGATCAAGAATTGTGCAATAATCTGTAATTCGGGCGGCGCTAGTGTACGGCGTGATTTTGGGCCTGGCGCTCAGCCTTGGCAGCCTGCACCTGCAAAAGCCTCCGCTGCTTGAACTTCTGAAAGTTGAAGCAGTGAGATGTGCTGTTCTTGTTTCTTCAGGCGACGCTGGTTTATGGCGCCATCCTGGGCCTGGCGCTCAGCCTGGATAGCATGCATTTCTGTCACCTCATCATAAGAATTCGGCAAGGTGGTTTCTAAATCACATTTGGCAGGCGCTGCTGGTGTTCGGCGCGTTCCTGGGCCTGGCGGTCAGCCTGGGCAGCCTGCGCCTGCAGCGCGTGCGGCGCGAGGCTGCCGCCGCCATCGAGATTGCGCAGGCGCAGGCCACGAAAGCGGTGCGGCATGGCAGCGCCACTGGTACCTTGCGCATGCTGTTAGATGCAGGCTCTGCACTTCCAGCTGCTGGCTTTGCGGGCAGCTGCCCTCGCTGGCATCGGCCCATAATCTCGCTTGAGATCGTGAGGGTTGACTCGGCCCAGCCGCTGTGCTGCGCAGTTGAAGATGCTGGCGGATCAGCAGACGAAGGCAGACTCGGCAGAGAGCGCGCGTGTCAACCTGCAGGTGCTGCCACCAGATTCACCAACCCCAATCTGTTGTCTGGCAGTCTGTACATGCTGACGATGGCACGATGGTCTGGTGAAAACCTCTGTCCAGGCCCAGTAGTGCTTATTCCTGTACTGATCGAAGAGTCATCTTTGCCTGCCCGCCACTGTCAATGCCAAGCACTGTGTCATTGCACGCACCTGCAGAGGCGGCTGTCGGAGATGGAGATGAAGCTCAAGGCGGCAGCCGGCAAGGCGGCGGCCGGCGTCGTCTTTCTGCTGCGGCCAGCCATTGCCATGACGCACCAAGTGTTGATGAACTTGTTAATGCACTGTATGCAGAGGCGGCTGTTGGTGGAGGACAAGCTCAAGGCGGTGACGGCCTGGCGCTGCTACCACCGCTGCAGCCAGCCATCACCATGACGCACCAATGTTCAAAGGACACTGTATGAACTGTGTTGAATGAACTGTACACAGAAGCGGCTGTCGGACATGGAGGTGAAGCTCAAGGTGGCAGACGGCAAGGCGGTGGCGGGCGCGGCGGCCGGTGGAGGCGGCTCGGGCGCCGAGGCCTGGCACACGCCGTGGGGCCCATCAGAAGCAAGGGACAAAACGGACCCAGAGCTCGCGGCCGTCCTGCGCAAGGTGGGCTTTGGAAACTGCAAAGGTCACAATCGCGACTGCACCGAACCACTGTCTCGTGTTTGGATTGTGACCCACACACGCCGCGCATTCCGCTGGAGGAGCGCGAACGCACTGGCCTGCAACTCCCGGCCGTCCTGCGCAAGGTGGGTCGCAGCTGACACTCGCGATTCTTGAGGAGACTACAAGAGGGCAGCCGCCCAGCCATTCTCCCAGGCCACCAACAGCCAGGTGTCGGTGGCGATGAGCAACAACAGCAACGCGTCGACGAGCGGCACCTGCGAAGCAGTTGGCAAACAACATCCGCTGATTTCCAGCCAGCCATTAGCAGCGAGGCGCTGGCGGCGACAAGCAACAAGGCCTGGGCAGCCGGCGGCATGCTGGATGCCCTGCAGCCATGTGCAGATGTTTGAAAACCGTCCCTCCGCCCGTCCAGGTGGCCATCAACAACGAGGTGCTGGCGGCAATGAGCAACAAGAACTACGCGTCGCCGGGCGGCATGCTGGACACCTGGATGGCGGGCGTCAAGCGCTCTGGCGTCAAAAACGCGATGGTCATCGCGCTGGACCCGGAAACTAAAGCCAATGCGCAGGCCAACGGCCTGACGGCGCACGAGATGCACATACCGGTGAGGCTGGGTGATAACCTGGGTGACAAGCTTGCTACACGATTGACGTCCGTCGAATTGTTGTGCTGAAGAAGTGTGCAAGAAATCGCAATTATTTCGCTGCACCCGGAAACGAAAGCCGATGTTGAGGCCAGTGGCCTAGCGCACGAGATGCACGTCCCGGTGAAGCTACTTGCGACCCTTGGCGGCAACAAATGGAAGTCATTGACGGAAGTCAAACCAGACAGTGCACTGCGACTTGCGGGGATAAGCTGGTCATGGATTTCGGGTTGTGCTCATGCACGCTGCTGGCGGAGTTCTCGCAGATCTGCCGTTGTGTTGTGCTCTACAATCTGTCTTCTGTATTTGTACCAGATCTCACACCGCTGCCGTCCCGCGCAGTTCCACAAGGCGCAGGCCGGCAACAGGCACAACCACGCCGTGAGTCGGTGCCATTTCACAATATCTTATGATGCCTACGTGCTTTTGCCTCTGCGCGCAGATCCCCAAGGCACAGGCGGGCAACGGGGACAACCACGCGGTGAGCGCCACCAAATTCCGAATGCTGCGCTCCTTCCTGCGCCTCGGCTACGCCGTCATGCTGTCTGACGTGGTGCGTTTGCGGCCCTCTGCTGCCGAAGTTGCAATGAACAAAAGAGATCCAAAAGCAAGCTGCGCTCCTTCCTGCGCCTCGGCTACGCCGTCATGCTGTCCGATGTGGTGAGCCGTATTGCCGCTGCTCCATGTGACATCGTGACAATACAAAAATTAGCACCAAATTCCACATGCCGCGCTCCTTCCTGCGCCTGAGCTACTCCATCGTGCTGTCCAATGTGGTGCGCCGCCATTTCCCTGTATTCACAAGTGTGTTTCACCAATGTGCACGCCTGGTGTACATTCGCATGTGCACCTCAACTACAATGATACATACAGAAAACGGGCATAGAGTAGACTTGGCCCGGACGTAGTATGATTTGCTCTCTTGCTTAATGTCACACAAGCAGGTATGAACCCTGTGGTCGTGATTCAAATACTTACTCAATACTCATTCATCATCCACTTCGCGCAGGACATTGTGACGCTGCAAAACCCCTTCAACTATCTGACACGCGACTCGGACTGGGAGGGCATGTCCGACGGCTTCGACAATGGCACGGCATACGGTGAGCGCCGTGCATGCTTAAGCAGCCTGATGCTGATGTTGCCGCAAAATCGAAGAGTTACCAGCAGAACAATATGAGTGGCTGTTAGTTCTGATCTGAGAATGTGATCATAAATTCGCAGGTTACAATGACGTGCTTGATGATGCCAGCATGGGCTGGTGCGCAGCTTGAACCGTGACACTCGTTATCTGCATGCATGGCAGCAGCCGACCATATCTTACTCCACTGGGCGATCACATTTGAATTGGGGTGCTGATGTTTAGCTGGCTGCCTGCAGGGCCCGGTATGCGCACTCAATGCGGGTGTTCGTCTTCAACAGGTGCGTGTTCCTGGGGGTACATGTTGCACAGACTCCATGCAGGGTCCGCCTGCTGTCAATTCTAGGCGCCTTTCACTCGTGCAAGGTCACTGCTAAAGCGGTTTCATCCAGTCCTGCCAACTTGATTTCGGCGCCATGCAGCGGCCTGTTCTACATACGGCCGACGCCGGCGGCGCTGGACCTGCTGGACCGCGCGGTGCACCGTGTGGAGACGGAGAACGGCTGGGACCAGGCCATCATCAACGAGGTGGGTTTCGTGGTTGAAAAGATGATATGGTACCTGGCATTTCCTCCATAAAATCATGCACCGCAAGGAGACGGAGGACGGCATGGGACCAGGCCTTCGTCAACGAGGTGCCTCTCCTCTGCTGGAGTCTGAAAAGTTTCGCCGATTGTAGCAATATTGAATGTGCATCGTGTGGAGACAGAGAACGGCTGGGACCGCTTTTTCTCTGTCCCTCGCCCGCAACCATGCGTCTTCCCCTGCACCAGCTCCCTTCACGAGGTGCGCCGCCCTAGAATGGCCCTCCGTGCAGATCTGGCAGAATTCGAAGACCTCCATATCCATCAGTAGCGTTAGTGCGGGGGAAGAGATGGCCCTGCCGCCTGTGCAGGGCCTGATCTGCTCTGCTCGGGAAGCGGCAGTGTCAGTGCTCAGTTGCGGCGTTGCACTGCCTGTCGCTGTGTGCAATGTCTTTTCGGTCTGACCATTTACAGCCCATGTGCGCAGCTGATCTATTTTCCCAGCCGGCCGGGGTACACGGACCCGCTGGTCCGGCGGCGCGTGCTCGACTACCTGCTGTTCATGAACTCCAAGGTGGGCCTGCTCTGATAGCTGCAGGCAGCTTCTCAGCTGCTGGGATATTATGTATAATTGACATGCATAACGCTGGCAGCCTATTCCGCAAGGCCGCTGAGCTGCTTCGTTATCCCCGTGACGTCGAAGCTCGCATGATCAGGCCAAAATGCAGCGCAAACTGCAATGCATTTGGTGGCCGCCCCGCAGGTGCTGTTCAAGGTGGTGCGGGTGGACAAGGCGCGGTTTGCGGACCTGAAGCCGGTCATGATCCACGTCAACTACCATGTGAGTTCGTTCAAAGCCTGTGCAGTTTGACGCCTTGACTAGCACCACACACCGGTATGCCTGTGCAGCGCATTGGCCTCGTCCAGCACGGGTCTGCGATACAGTTCGCATGCTGAGGGGACACCAACACAGCAAACATGCTGCGTTGGTGTCCCCTCTTGAAAGCTTGCCCTGTGGACATTTATGCTGACGCCCGTCTTTGCCCCTGCCGCAGCCCAACAAGCACGAGCGGATGCTGGCCATCGTGGAAAGGTGGGTTCCGCTCTCATTCCCACCCTAGTTCAAATCATCTGCAGGTCATCTGCTTAGCACTGAACACCTGGTTCGTGGTCGCATGGTGGAAGGTGACACAATGAGGCTCAGCTGAGTGTCCACAGCATGTTCATCCAGGTATGTGAACGGCGACGCGGCGGCGTTGGATCGCTTCCCTGGCGGCAGCGAACCAGGGTCATGAAACGCTGGGGTCGGAGAACCAGTGCTGGGATAGCGGCGGCGTGCAGCCGGGAGCTGCCCTGCACCTCCAAACGATTGCAAAATGCGCTGCAGAAAGCGCCGCGGTGCTCCGGTGCTCCCCATGGCATGCACCGCTGTCAGGACGCGGCTGTAAATGTAGCTGCCACTTTGATGATGCAACGTGTTGACGGGCTCTCAAAAGGATAAATATTTCTTGCCCTTCTGCACCGAGGGACCGAAAGTGGCGAAACGAGGACGACCACATGCGAAATATTGGCACACATGCGCCATTCTCAGCTTGGCTATGAGCAACCTCGCGGAGGCACTGCGATTCACATGCGCGCTGCACGATACATGCACAGGCGGATGAGTACCTTCACTGCACCTCAGTTGACCTATGTTGGAATCTGAGCCTGAAACACCTTGTCCAACGTGTCTCGGCAGTAGGCACAGTGTCCACTCTCACCAAGAGATCGATGTAGGCTGTGCAATGCGTTCAGCTGCTTGTCGCGAACAGAAACGATGCAGCCAAGCGACAAAGAGGCACGTGCGGATATCGAGTGCCCTATGGAGCAGCCGCTGCTGGAGGCCGCACTGGATGCGGACGCAGATGCAGCGTGTAACGAGCCACATGATCTTGCGTCCCTGTGGGAGATTGCTCGGGAATTCGGTTGGTTCGGCTGGGTCAGCGTTCCTGGGGCGTACATCTTCTACTTCGACCAGGCGAGACATTCCAGATGTAGCATTCTATCAACAAACTCTCGAAAACTGAGTTATCGAACGCATAAGCACGCACAAAACTTTGCTTCTGAACTACTTTCAGTACAGGGCGGGTGTTCAAGCTGTTTACGTAACGCGGAATATAATTGCCGCGCGTCGACGCACAGCAGCCAGACGTCCTGCCATCCTGTTGCTTGTCCCAATCCTGTGTTTTCCGCTCGAGCAGCTATCGACAGAGCCGGTCGGCTGGCGGCGGTGTTTTTACGCTTGAATTGAACACCGTGGGTGTGGTGAGGCTGGGCTTGTACAGTCGTCGGCCGTGTGATCGGGGCGCGACAGCCTTGAAATCCGTCACTCGATCGCCATCATCTACTATAGCCTGTGCTGTGCGACCTGCTTTGAGACACGCAACATAAAATTGGGGGAGGCAGATCAGTCAGCAATGGCGCCGTGCGACGTCGAGAATGGCTCTGCATCGGCCACGGCGCCGCTACTGGACGTACCAGAGCACACAGTAGTTGCAGAGGAACCCGCGCAAGCCGTGAGAATCGGTGGCCTCGCCAAGCAGTTCGGGTGGCTGGGCTGGGCCGCATTCGGCGGGCCGTCCGCGCATGTGTCGCTCTTCCAGAAGGTGCCGCAGCTGCCTAGAGTCCCCCTGGGCGCCCTTAGCCTAGCTGGACTGCCCAGCGTCTTTCACCATGCGTGACAGCAGCATTGCAGGTGCTGTAGCATCACATGCGGTGGCCCTGCGGAACATGTCTGCGGCTGCTGGCGCTGTGCCATGCCGCCAGCAGGCCATCTGCTGGGACATTCATCCCCTGAACATTTTGGCGAGGATCTGTGTCAGGTGCTGGGGGATTGACTGGGCCGGCTGCACCAAAGGCACATTCCTGGAGCTCCTCGCGCTGCGCTGAGGCGCGAAAACAGACACATCTGACCGTGCGTGACCCTGACACTCCTGACCCAAGCCCATCTCCGGTCCAGGTGCTGGTGGCGAAGCTGTGCTAGGTAACCCACGGCGTGTTCCTGGAGCTACTGCAAAGTCGATGGCGACCCTCTCGCGGCAGCATGTGGAGTGCTGAGCAAAGGTGGCAGTTCATGAGATGTTTTGGCGGCACAGGTGCTGGTGGAGAAGCTGGGGTGGCTGCCCAATGGCGTCTTCCTTGAGCTCCTCGCACTGTGCCAGTGCCTCCCCGGGCCGTCGTCGACGCAGCTGTCCTTTGCACTGGGCGTCACGCAGCAGGGCACAGTCGGCGGCCTGCTCTCGGGTGGGGCTCCCTTCCTCCTTCCCTGCCGAGCTTCTGCGTACTTCCCGGGCGTTCCTGCGCTCTTGCGGACGCGAGAGCGGATGCGGTTTCTGCGCCGCGGTCGCTCCCCTTCCAGCCCCACCATCGTGCGCCAGCGGCGCCGGCCCCGGTGCCCATTTCTGGACACCGCGATGGTGGTCTCACTGACCTGGCGACATTGCGACGGCAGGATTGACCCCGAGAACCTCGCCTGCAGGGTCCTGCGCCTGATAATCTATCCACTGACGAAGTTCTGACGAAATGCGGCACTGCCTGCAGGCGCTCTGTTCCAGTACCCCGGCGCCCTCATCAGCGCGCTGGCGGGCGTTGGCGCCTCCCGCTACCTGCGCAACCCGCCCGCCTGGCTGCACGCGGTCACCAACGGAGGTGCACATCGCTGTGTGCACCGCTGCCGACGTCAGCCCGGCGAATGTCCTGCACAGCTTCCCTACTTGTCTTGCAGGGCGCACTGCCAACTGACCGGCCAAGCTGCACTTGCGGGGTTGTGGCCCGACATGAAGCATTCTGATTCATATTTCGCTGGCTGTATTTGTGTCCGGCAATGGGACCTGCTGTCATCAAAACCCACATCAAGCTGCACTAAGAATTTCCAATGCCCCGCAGGCCTGTCGGCGGTGGGCGTGGCGCTCGTTGCCAGCGCGGCAAAGGGCCTGACGCGCAACACCTGCAAAGATAAGGTCGCCAAGGTGACCAACGCCGCGGCCGCGGTTGCCATCCTGCTGTACCCTGCCACCTGGATGTTCCCGCTCGTCATCGTGCTGGGTGCGCCCGCGACATTGGCCTTCTTGCGCTCACCCTATCGAATGCGCTGAGGATCATCAATCAACTTCAGTGGGCTCCAGCAGCATTTGACATGTCAGACGCGTCTTGGACAGTTAGGACATGCAATTGCTTCACAGTGACCACCACGACCGTGGCAGGCGGCCTGGTGCTACACACGGCGCAGCGATAATTTGCGCCTCTGGGCGATGGTGGCTCCGTGAAGCGCTCTGGTGCAGAATGCAAAATGGGAAAAGACACCTGTGACACGCACCCTGTGTGCCTCAGGCGGCCTGGTGACGCTTCACACACGGCGCAACGATGAGTCGGCGCCGCCAGGCAATGACGGCTCCGTGAAGCGTTTCGGCGTGAGCCGCGGCGCAGGACTGGCGCTTGCAGCGCTGTGGCTGGCCCTGCTCGTTGGTGGCATCGTGCTGCGGCAGCTCGTCGACTGGCAGGTGCGCTGGCTGTATGTATGGGATGTGTGCATCACGCACAGGAGCATCTGCTGCAGTCCTCTATGCCGCCGGGGTGGGAAGCTGTTGCCACCCCTTCCCCAGCAGCTGCGCGAAAATGAGTGTGCATCTGGCTGGCGAACATGGGGATGCAGCAGCACTGGAAACAAAGTGCATGCAGTACTGCTGCATTCGTTGCGGCTTCTGATCAGCGCTGCAAATGTGCCTCGCAGCTGCAGCTTCTGGCTGCCTCACCAGCACGAAAACACCTGGCATGACCTCTTTGTGATGGCATGCAGCTGCTCAACTGGTGGGAGGCTTTCTTCCGCACGGGGTCCATCATCTTTGGCGGCGGCCAGGTGAGCTTCCGTACATTGATTTGTCTGCGGACAACTCAAAGCCGCCACATGTGTCGCTCTCTTCCCAAATCTCAGCCTGAATGAGGCTGGCGCATGCATGCAATATACTCTCTCCGCCGAGACTGTATCCCTTGGCAGCGCGTCGGCTGCAGTGACTTGTTGCGGCTCAATGCACCTGACCCCGATACACAAGCACAGCCCAGCGGCGGTGTGCCGTCCGACGCAGGTGGTGTTGCCGATGCTGAGCACGGAGGTGGTGGCGACGGGGTGGATGTCGGAGTCGGATTTCCTTACAGGGCTGGCGCTCATCCAGGCGCTGCCCGGGCCGCTGTTCAACTTCGCCGCCTACATCGGCACGCCGCTTTTGCCGTCTTCCTGTGCCGCATCCATGTACTTATCGCACCGGTCTGGACTCGGATGCAACTGTCCAGGCCACTGCCATGCAAGACTTGGCAGGCGCTGTCGCTGGCGATGTGAAGGACCGAGCAACGGCCCTGAAATCCCTGCTGTTGTGAAACTGTCGGCATGTGCGCCTGTCCCAGCGTGAGCTCTGACTGCACACTTTCTCGGTCGCGCCGCAGGCGCCATCATCGCGACAAACGCGGGCGCCAGCTCGGTAGTGGGCATCCTGGTGTGCTGGTTCGGGCTGTTCTCGCCAGGCATCCTGATGATCTTTGCAGTGCTGCCCTGGTGGGGCGCCTTCCGCAGCTTCAAGAAATACCGCAGGTGCGCCTATTTCATGCGCATTTTTGTGAATCACACTTGTGTCTGACGCTTGCGACTGACGTTGCACCTCTGCTCGTGAGGATGGATGCTGGCGTGCTGCCCTGGTGGGTAACGTTCTGCAGCAAGTGCGCCGCCTTGTGATGTGTCTGAGGCCGTGACTTGCGACAAAGTCTGAACCTCTCGCCTGGCTGACTGCTTTGACGTGCATGAGCAGCAGCCACCACCTCCTTTGCGCCGAGCGGTGTTGCGCCTGTTCCAGCTTGACACTGGACAATCGCGGCTGCGGCTGGAAACACGACTCTCGCGTGCCATTGAAAAGGACAGCCACCTTTGGCTGTGAAATGCCAGTGCTCAATTGTTCTGCCGCGCAGGATGCTGCCGGCGCAGAACGCAGCGGCGGTGGGCCTCATCACTGCGATTGCGCCGGGCCGCCCTGCACCAGCACTTGACACGCGGCTTGCTCATGCCGTACAGGATGCTGCCTGGGCTGAACGCAGCGGCGGTGGGCCTCATCACTGCGGCGGTCTTTCAGCTGTCCTTTTCCGTGCGGTCCAACAGCCCCTTCCCTGTGGCCTCCACATGCATCGGTGCGGCTTCCAAAGACCTACAATGTCATGGACACGTTTCCAGTCGCCAGTGCCGCTGCCTGTACTGACATAATACTGCAGCTGCTTCCACATGCGAAACGAGCGGCTTGCTACTCCTTGACAGGCTCGACAAAAGCTGCGTGACTGTCCCTGCACGTCAGGCGTGTTTCCAACTTGCATGCGCTCCCTGCAGGCATCATCGGCTTCTGCATGGTGGACTTTCTGACGGTACCAGCGCCGGCGGCGATCGGAACCGGCGGCCTGCTGGGCCTTGGCGCCTGGGCCGCCCGCCTGCATTGAATACCAGCGGCGGGGCCCTCGGCGGCGACTGCATTGAGCGCTGCGGCTTCCGCTGCGGCTTCCGCAGCGCTTAACGCCACCGGTAATGTCCGGTGCCCGCAGCCTGCTGGGCCTCGGCGCCTGGGCCCCCAAACTGCACTGAGCGCGGGCAAAACCCTTCCAGTACAGCCCAGCTGCATCGAGCGCGACAGCAATGGAGGCAATTGGTGGCAATCAGCATTGAAGCAGCTTGCCGGGCTCGGCGCCTGGGCCGCCCTCCAGCAATGAGCGCAGCCGCAGCACCGCCAGGGACAGCCATGTTCGGCTGCAGTGGCGGCGACGGGAGTCCGGCGTTTGCTTCGTGCTGGCCACTCCTGGCGTCTGCACATATACGCAGAGCGAGGCAGGGGGCACGCACCAAGCAAGCGGGACCACAGCAGGTAGCGGGCCTACAGCAAGCCGAGGGCAGTGCATCGCCGGCGGGCTGGGCCCCGCAGTTGGCAGCGGGACGTGTGACATAACACGTGTGCCGCGCTGTGGGCGCGCCTCGGCGCTGCCTAGATGTCATCCTGCCGACCGCGCCAACCGCCGCCCTGCAGTGCTGAACATGTGCATGACATATGTGCATCCTCCGTAGGCTGGAGGCTTTGCGCCGACTGGCGTGCTGGGCAGAGGCCCATACCGATCGCACCTTCTCGCATTGTTTGCTCGTAATGATGCACCAAATATCCAGCTGTGTGTTGCAGCATGTGGAGATAATGGATCAGTGTCCGCATACAAATTCATTTTCGTAAGTGAATATGTTCACGCCAAATAATGCAACTAGTGCGAAGTGGGATAAGCTGGTGGCAAGTGAGACTGTACATGCAGTCGTCGGGAGGGTAGCGTGCTATTGCGGCGGCGTTCTAACACAGCCGCCGTGAACTTGCTGTTGGAAGCGGTATGGTCGGGAAAAACTACAGGTGATCATCATGCATGATGCTGGTGACGTTGCGAGCGACACAGACCATCGAAGATGTGCTTCGAGATGATTGAGGCAGAAGCTGCATCAGAAGCCGCATCGGCTATGTGTGTGTTTGACCCATTGCAAACGCGAAGCAACGTCGCCACAATTGAAAAGTGATTGTGGTCCCCACAAGGCCTCCCCCTCTGTCGTCCCAGCCTCCAACCATGATTCAAAACACTCCTCTGCCGTCATGTCATGTCCATGGCCGAGGCCGGGTGTTCGTCGCTGTCGCCAGCGCCGCCTGCGGTACAGCATTTTTGGGAACCGATGCCATTGTGCTCCCGGGGTTGATCGCATCTTGATTGGCCTGAATGACGCTGCCGCCGCTGCTGCTGCAGCTGCTTCGACGGCTGAGCATGCCGCCGTCAGAATGGTGGAGTCCCTGGGAATATGAAGCGTGTCGAACCGAGTAAACATTTGATAGCGCTGAACTTGCTGCAAAAACTTGAATTACATGTGCACAGCCCCCACCTGCAGTGCGCTGCTGTCTGCTGTCCGTCCCTGGTTCTGTACCCATCATCATGTCTGACGATGGGCCCGATGCTGTTTGCAGCCTGGACGTTGCCGCAGCCACATCTGCTGCTCCTGCAGGGAGATGACGTCAGGGTATGGCTAGGCTGATTTGCCCGGACCTGCATATGGAAGCGTGCCATGCGCAGCACCGCCTTCTGCTGCGGTTCAATAGGTCCATGGGGCGGGCCAGCAGCGCACCACACGACTCAGCGGTAAAGCGTGTCGTCAGTCACGTGACCAATGCAAAACCTAGACATAACCGACTTGCCTGGGGGTACTGCTGCTTCATCTGTGCCAACGGCACCGCCCGCGGCTTCCAGCTCCTGCTGCAGCGACGCCACGCGGGCGCGGTACTTCGCGATAACGGCAATATTCTCCTGCGGAAAGACGCAGAGGCAGCGCTTCACGCAGGTGGATGGCGGATGGCGGATGGCGCCTTATGGGATGCGAACAGATGCAGGCATCGTGAGGCGGCATTGTCGCCTCGCTTTGATGTTGACCAGATATCCTTTGCAGATATGCACTTTCTGCCCATGGCAGCCAGGTGGACGATGCGAAGGCTTCTCAGCTCGGAGTTTGACAATGCTTGGCATGCTTTTCCAGCCACCAGACCATTCTGACACGATCCGGCCGTGAGGGACAAGCATGCCCACCCCCAGAGCATCCTTGAAGTCCTGGTCCGAGGGATCCGCCGCCAGCGCCGCTTTCAGCTCGTCGTTTGATCTCTCCAGGTGCGACGTCGCGTTGCACAGGCGCGCAACCTCAAGCCGCAGGGCCTCCCGCTGCGACGCGTCCGCCGCGCCGTCGCCGCCGCCGCCACCACTGCCGACCTGCCACCGCTGTGTGCCTGCGCCGCACTCATGGTTGAGTACATGCGTTCCAGTGCCTTCTATAGGCGCACCATCGCAGCGCAGTCGCCGCCGCCCACCTCTCACTGCTGCTTTCCTGCGTCGCACTCGTGCTCGTAGAGTGTGCTTCGATGAGGCATCCAGATGATAGCATTACAGCCCGTCGCGCCGCCGCCCACTGCCCAGGCGCCACTGCTGCCTGCCTGCAGCGCACATATGCCGGCTCAGAGTTGCTGAATGAATGAGTTGCACGTGGAGTCGAAGCACGACCAGGCATGAAAGGTGGGAACCATGTGGCCCTGGACTCTCAGCGGCACACGGAGTGCATCTGCTGCGGAGGTGACGCGCCTGCAACTCGGTGCCGCGCCGGCAACTCAGAGGCCCATGAAGAGCAGCTCGCCAGTGGAGCGCTAGCGAAATCAATCTAGTTTGAAGAGCTGCACTGCGGTGCACACGCACGCCGGGCATTTATTATGCGGCGTATCCAAGCATGCCGCCATGTGCCTATATGCGTGCAGCCGTATTGGTGCAACGAACCTGCCGTGTAGCTGGTGGTGGGGGCTTCGTCTGGCACTACGGTGCCAGCATCGATCAGATTGGAGCTCCTATCTGTTCCGTCGCTACACATGGCGGGCACCTGATGTACGCGCGGAGCCCAAAGCGCTGCTGAGGTGGAGCAGCATCTAGTGTTTGTGACCTAGGGAGCTGAGGCTGTTCAGCTTATGCAGCAGGGGCAGCAGGCGGTGAACAAGCGTCACGTGCCAGCTTCCGTATTGCGTAACCGCAAGCGAGTTGCTTTGCTTGCGCTAGAAGTGACAGCATTCTCACATCCGCATGGCCTTCAGCACGCTTCGACATTCAGCATCCGCCTCCGATAATCGCAGGTCGCTCTTCTGAGAGTTCGGCATTCCGGAGTTTTTCCACCAGCAAATATCACTCCTTTAAGTCACACAGAGTCGAATTGCGACAGGCTTAGCAAAGCAGACTATGACCTGAGAAGATTCACAAAGGCTCCAGGGAAGCAGAGGAATCGACGAGATGTGACTGCAGATTTCTGGCCATCTGACCACTGTTGTACTGTCACAGATCTCCTAACGACAGCATGCCGCTGATGCCGAAGGCGATGGCCGACGCAAATGAAAAGTCGGAGACCGCGGGCCTAGTGAGGCCCTTTGCTGCTGGAGGCTGGTGCAAACTTGAGCATGCTAGCCGCGGCGATCGCCGCGATCGCTAACCACACCATCTCAGCACTCGCTGTCGCGCTCGCAGGAGGAGGACATGTCAGAGGACGACGCCGGACAATCCATTGACTCAGATTCTGACGACTCCTGGGACGATGAGGAAGACGGCAGCCTACCGGCCTCGGAGATCGGCGATGACGACGACGGCTCGGCCGCAGCAGCTACCGTCGGCCCGCCACCAAGGTGGCGTGCACTTCCAGCTGCAGTCGTGCACACTGCAAATGAGGCGGCGCATTCAGATGTGCTTGACGCTCTCTCCCTACGTCAAACACACCCTGATTCTACTCTGACTGGACTTGAATGACTCTGGATGTCTGCCATTTCCTGATTGACTGAACCTGCATGGTACAATGCAGTTACGCCGGCCTACCGCCGCAGCACGCGACCAGCACACCAGCGGCGTCGCCAAAAGCGGCGGGCAAGGCGGGCGCCTGGTTCAAGAAGACCTTTGCGGCGGGCAAGACTGGTGGCTGGGCCGGCGTGAAACAGTCTGTGACTCGGCACTCCGCCGCCTCGTCAGTCGCATCCGACGACTCGGAGACGCTCGCCGGCGGAGCCGTCACTCCCACGCCGGGTGGGTCTTTGTTTTCTCTGTGTCCTTGTGGCCACAAGCTGCCGGCAGCTTCTAGCATTGTGCAGTGCTGCACAAAGCACGACGGCAGTGCAGCCGCGGCGCGCCATACACAATGACAAAAGTTGCGCATGCATATGCATGTGCTTCAAGGACTTCTAGGGGCAAGCATGCATCTGTGCTTCTCTGGCCTGACCCGGATGCATTTCACTGCGGACGTCGAGTACAGACCGTATCTGCAGGCTCGCCGACGAGACGGCGGGGCGTGAGCCGGCTGTCCGGGCGGTCGGGCTTCGCGGGCGAGGCCTCCACGCTTGCCGTGGACGCCACAGCGAATTTGAGGACCGGGTCCAATCGCAGCCTGGCATCGAGCGGCGACGGCAGGGTGAGAGTGGGTTTACACCTTGATCGGTCACTTTCAAGGCATGCAAGCTGCCTCTTCTTGGCAGAATATCGGTTCATGACTGCAGAGAGTATTCTAGAAGGAGAGTACACAGCACTAGTTCAGCAGGGCGGCCAACTCCCTGGCTGAGCTGCGGCTGGGCGTGGGCGGGTGCACGTGATCCGCATGAGCCTCATTTTCACATAGGATTTTGCCGTTTCCGAGTACAGATCCGAGATGAACCTGTTTGCTAACAGGATGAGGACGAGGGGGAGGAGGCGATGCCGGCGCCGGCCATGGGGCCGGTGCCGCTGGGCATGCGGCTGCCGACACACCACCGCGGCAAGCTGCACACCGACCTGGCCGACCTGGTGCTGGTGCAGGTGGGCTTTCGTCAGTCGAAACGATCAAATATTGCAATTTCAGGATAGGTGCGGTACTGGCCTGCGCAGCAAGCTGCACAGCTGACCGACCTGGTGCTGGTGCAGGTGCGGCTCGAAAACAAACAGAGAGTATAGAGGAGCTCCCTGCCCTCAGCAGGATCCAGGCCCCTCCCAACCCGCCTGACTTGGGGTGTTGCACACGAGAGGTGGCCTGTGTGCCCAGCAGGCTGCATTGCAGCGCCCCTTGCTGCGCCCCTGGGACAGCACATGCACAGCTGCTTCTGCGCCATGTGTCCGGCATCGATCGTGAGGGCGGGCCATGCTGCGCGCATGAGCGTAGCGCGCACGCAACCATGATCTGACATTCAGCGCATCTCTTGATCCATGCACTTCTGGAGTCCTCAAGTGCTGATGCAGGAGCTGGGCACGCACACAGGCGTCATCTGCATTCAGCTGCTGTGGGCGCCACCTGGCCACCGCCGAGCAGAACACCGTCACGCAACAGGCAGCTCGCTGTACTCAAACATGTAGTTTCCTGCTGCTGCAGGAGCTGGAGGCGCACACAGGCGTGATCTGGGCGGCGGCGTTCAGCTGCAGCGGGGGCAACCTGGCGACAGCAGGGCAGGACACCATTGTGCAGGAGACAGTCCATTGCCCACCGTCCACAGAGATTACGTATCTACTGCCGCAGGCGCTGAACGCGCACATGGACATCATCTGAGCGGCGGCGTTCAGCTGCCAGGGGTGGCACCTGGCAACGGCCAGGCAGGGACACAGCCATCCATTACATGGCTTGTTATATGTCTGAGCTGTGAAGCTCGATTCTGCTGCAGGAGCTGGACGCCCACACAGGCGTCATCTGGGCGGCGGCGTTCAGCTGCAGCGGCCGACACCTGGCGACTGCCGGACAGGACACCGTCGTGCGGGTTTGGGCGGTGATCCCGAACCGCGGCTCGTCAGCGGTGCGCATTCCGCTGTGAACATCACATATTCGGTCACACACTTTTTGCACCTGATCTCCGCGCTGTACCGCCTCCTGTTGTTGTAGCTCTGCTGCTGCCGGCCGGCACGGCTCTGCAGCAGAGCGGTTGGGTATCCATTGCACACCTCATTTGGCTATCGGAAAGAGATTCGTGGAAAGGTTGCATCGCCACTCAATGGAGTCTGTCAGCACAAGTAGCGCCCGAACAGTCGCAACAGGGTTTCCCAGCGGCGCAGGCGCAACCAAACAGCGCCATGGTCCTGGCGCTGCCGGGCGGCGCGCCGGCCATGGGCAGTGACGAGACGGTGCCGGGCCGCGAGGCATGCCCCGTTTTCGAGCAGCGGCCTGCGCGAGAGTGGCGGGGCCACGAGCGGGTGAGTCTTGTGCAACACCAGTCCCATGCACTGCATGGCACTGTTCTTCTGGCTGCGGCGGCTGAGCGCCATGGGCACACCTTTTGATTATGCATGTAACGCTTGGTGTTGTCGCAGCGCGCGGTTCACGAAGGCATGCACGCAAGCATGCAGGTCGTGCAAGGTGTGGTGGGTCACAGGCGCAGGGCTAGTCATGCCCAATACCTGCTGAAAACCACTCTGGGACGGCCACAATCGGCTGGCGTATTCATGTCGTTGGACTTCCCCGACACACAGCCGCTCTCATGGTATGAAAGTTCTGCTAGCAACAGGAGGCGCTGGCGCTGGCTGGTCTGCTTCCAACTTCCTGGCGAGCGGCTCCATGGACACTTATTAATCCAGACTGGAACCTTCCTTTTCAGTACAACTTCTAATCAGAACGTGTCTTTTAGCAAAGAATCCCGATGCCAACAGGAGGTGCTGGCACTGGGCTGGTCTGCTTCCGACTTCCTGGCGAGCGGCTCCATGGACGGCAACGTGCGCCTGTGGCAACTCTCCCGCGCCGACTGCCTGCGCGTCTTCAAGTGCGCTCCTGCAAGTCTGAGCCAGTCAGGAGCCCGAACGGGAACTGCGTGTGGAGCCTGCGTTGTTGTCTCGACCGCCATCTGGCTGTGATGATGCACACCTGCTCTGCTTGGGACAGTGGGGCTGCCAGATTCTGTGGGAATTGTCATTGCGAGGGAGTCAGGGTGTCACGCAGTGCGGAGTGTATTTACCTCCTGCAGGCATGCGGACTGGGTGACAGCGGTGCAGTTCCACCCAACGGACGACACCAAATTCGTCTCCACCTCCATCGATGGCAAGGTGCGCCTGTTGAGATTTCCGCAACCACGCACTTGCCTTCGCTGACATCCTTCCACATCTGCGTCTGGGCCCTTCACACAGCTGCCTCTCGGTGTTTGAGCTCACAGCCTGCAGCGCCAGCGTCATGACATGAATGTCCGCAGGTGCGGCTGTGAAACACGCCGGAGCGGCCGGCGTGAGCTGCCCAGATGAATTCTGATGGTCAATTTGCAGGTGCGGCTGTGGAGCGTCCCCGAGCGGCGGGAGCTGGCGCTCGCAGATGTGCACGAGGTGGCGACGGCGGCGGCGCAGCAGAGAAAATTGTCTGCATCCAGAATCTGATAACCCCTACCGACGAACCCACAAAATGCTATGCACAAAGTGCTCTGCAGGTGCGGCTGTGGAGCGTGCCCGAGCGGCGGGAGCTGGCGCTGGCAGACGTGCACGAGATGGCGACGGCGGCGGCCTGGGCGCCGGGGGGCTGCCGCGTAGCCGTCGGCACGCTGAAAGGGAAGGTCCGCTTCTATGCGGCGGACGACAACGGGCGCCTGGAATACGAGGCGCAAATCGGTGCGGCATCGCATTGCACTTGGAGTGTCGCTGAGAAGGATCAAATTCTATGATAAGTTGCTGGGACAGCTATGTCTGCGTGGGCGTCCGGCGGCGGCCGCGTCGCCGGGCCCCGTGCGGGCGCCCACGCCGCCGTCGGCACGCTGAAGGGCAGGGTCTGCTTTCACGCCACCGACGACAACGGCCACCTGGAGTACGAGGCCCAGGTCAGTATGTCTCAGTCTAGGGTTTTCTTCCACAAAGCAAATTGACCTGCTATTGGACTGCGAGGGAATGCAATACGTGTTTTTAGCAACGAAGCTCTGCGGCAAAGGCTGCTGCTACGCCGCCGACGGCAATGGCCTCCTGGAGTACGAGGCCCATGCGTCCTGAATCGGGTCTTGTGAATCATAGTATGCGCTCCTACACCGCCGTTCTGAGTGTTGCCGCGTTCTGCAAGGCTGTCTCTCCGATGCTTGTGCCTGGGACAGTCGCCGCGCTGAAATCCTGTTCGATGGACCTCGATCCTCAGGGGCATGGGAGCACAGCAATCGTCGCTCCGATTCCATAATTTCTCCTCCTGCCACGCCCGCGCAGACGTGAAGAACCGGCGCGGCAAGTCCAAGAGCGGGCGCAAAGTCACGGGTCTCGCGTTCCAGCCGGGCGGCAAAGACGGCGGCGGCCTGCTGCTGGTCACCTCGGCGGACGCGCGCCTGCGCTTGTTCGACGGCTACACGCTGGTGTGCAAGGCCAAGGGCCCGACGCTCGGGTGTGGAAACCTCCCACAATGACAGGGTCAGAAGAGGGCTTAGGTGCTGGGTTTGAGTGCGTGGTTCCCCGCTCAAGATGGCTACACGCTGGTGTGCAAGGCCAAGGGGCCGACGCTCGGGTGCGCAGCCTTTTAGACTCTTTTGGGTTTTGTGAGTCGCGAATCATGAATCAAGATTCAGGGTTTCAGCCTCTTGCGGCTGAGCACTCAGCTGTGGAAGCCTGCGAACATGGAATGCACGATGTATTTCAGATAATTTTATTATTGCTTCAAGTGCAGCGCCTGGGGCCGCATTGGCTGCAGCCTGGTCGAGATGTACCACCCAGGCTGTCAGCTTTCTGTCGCTCTTGCTTGTGAAGGCTCAACAAGACATTCCCCTGGAGATGGCATGTTCCCTTCCAAGGTTTCCTTTTGGGCGCAGGGACGCGCGCATCTCGGCGGCGTTCTCGCCTGATGGGCGGCAGATCGCCTGCGGTTCGGAGGACGGCTGGGCCTTCCTCTGGGATACCATCCCAGGCGGGCCATCTGCAGGTGCGTATTGATGACGTTTCTTGTGAGCAGGCCTTCGAGACGGATCCTCCTCAAAAGGTGCAGACATCCCGGGGGGGG
>JAABUM010000666.1_pt1 | contig 57838 bp, 51 predicted proteins | sample 5559161 | NCBI WGS metagenome assembly JAABUM01 (sample SAMN10711868, study PRJNA513369) | rock metagenome | isolation source: Antarctica rocks | place: Antarctica: Victoria Land, Siegfried Peak nord
CCCCGCAGGTCACCGCGGACCTCGCCGTCCCGCCGCGACGCCCGGCCGCCACGCATCCGTGGCGGCGCGCGCCGATCGGGCGCGCGCGCTGTGCCTGACACCGTCACAATCGTGGGGCGCACCCGCGAATAGTGGGTGCGCGCCACTTTTTCGCGCCGACTGGATGATAGCGTGGCTGGCCGTCTCTACTGGGACCGCTGCCGTCCCGGCGGCCTGTCGTTGCCGTCGACCGTGTTGCCTTTGGTTGGCGCTGTTGGCGCGACCGTGTGCCGCCGGGACGGCGACGGTCCCAGTAGATGCCCGGCGCGAAAATGTGGCGCGCACCCGCGAATAGTCCTAATCTTGCATCACTTCTAGCGATGAAAACGGATGTGCCGGTTGCATGGAGGCAACCTGGGTCCGCGCGTTCATCGCGCGTGCCGGTTAGAACGGACAGCGCGCCGCGGTCGGGGTGAGCAGCCAGCGCACGATGCGGGCGCTATTCTGGTCGACGACGACGGGATCGCCACAGCGGTCGAGGGTGAGCCCCTGTGGGTTGGACAATCCCGTGAGTACCCGATACGGCGTGCGCGCGCCTGGGTCGATCGTCCAGAGTCCGCCATCGCCGAGCGTGGTGATCCACACGCGGCCCGTCGCCGCGACGGCGACATCGTCGGGCGTGGAGAGCGCTCCCTCATCACGGATCGTCCCTTACGGGGAAATAACCACAAGGGTTCCCAGATACTCGTCAGGGACCAGGATGTCGCCATGCGCGTCGAGCGCGGCGGCGACCGGGCGGCCGAGTCCCCGCGCGATCACGCGGGTGTGGCGTCCATCGACGCTAATGCCCAGGACCGCGCCGCGCGGCGCGTCGGGGATCAGCAATTCGCCGCTGCGCGGGTCGCGGCCGATGCCGTCGACGCCCTCTTGCCCTGGCACGGGCCGCAGCGTGTCCAGCACCGTGCGCGTCCCATTCCGGTTGATGCGCACGATACGGTCGCGGCCCTGTTCGGCGACGACGATTGCCCCCGCCGGCAGGACAACGATGCCCTCGGGGAGAGCAAGACCTGCAGCGAGCGTCGTAACGCGGCCGCCGTCGAGCCGGTCCACCGTCCCACGGGCAAGGTCGCCCCAGACCAGGCGACCCTGTGCGTCGGTCGTGATGTCGTCGGGCTGCCCGCCGACCGTGGCCACGATTTGTAGGGTACCCGCGGCCGGCGCGACCGACGCATGCGCATTCCATGTGGATGAACAGGCCAGCGCGGCGAGCGCCAGCGCAAGGATGAAACGAGAAAAGACGCGCACCACGATCAACCCTCCTACCTGACTACCTGTTAGTGTACATCGCATCGCGCATCCGCCTCATCCCCCTATTTTTAGGGACGGTCAGGACAAACCGATGACACGACGTGGCATAGCCGCCTCTTGTCATGAAACCGTCATCTTCGTGTCACAGCACTGTCATCGTAGCGTCACAGTGCTGTCATGGAGGCGCCTTACGATGAAATAGTGCCGAATGGCAAACGCGGCGCGGCTTGTATCACGGTTGACGCCATACGCCGGGTAGTAAACGGACGGCGTGGCGCATGGATAGAGACATATAGAGACATGATGAGGAGGATAACGCAATGAGCGATCGAAAAGTGGACGCGTTTGAAGATAGTACGGGGATCGTCGACGAGCTAACGCCCACGGGGGCGACCGGATCGCGACACCTGAAGAGGCGGCTGTCCTGGCGGCGGCGTCTCGCGGCAGCGATCCTGCCGACAATCATGGCGGTCGGTGTGATCGGCGCGACCGGCGCGACTGGCGGCCAGAATCTCGTGTCCGCCGCGACCGCAGGGTCGGGGACAGGATGGGCCGTGCGCGTGTGCTCCAACGGAGACTGTACACATCCAGCATCGACATTGACGCCGCGCCAGTTCGCGACGTCCAGCGTGATGTTGAGCGGTCCGTCGTCGGCGGCCACACGTAAGACCCAGGTGACCGTAACGGTACAAAACGCGAACAGCGGTGCGACGGCAAGCGGCACGGCTATCCGAACGGTGATACGTAGAGCCAATCAAGCCGTAAACACCCCTCTCGCAACCTTGCCATCGCTCTTCGCTGAAACAGGCGCCGCGATGCGAGTCGCGACTACCTACACGATCACCGTTCATGCTCAGGGCGCGATTGTCGGAAGCGCCGCGGTCACGCTGACACGGTAATCTCCGCGCTGGATCGATGCGCGTTCAGTCCGAGCGATGGCGTCCCCAGGTCCTGACCTTAAAAGGTCATGGTAGACGACGGACCTTGAAAGGTCTGTCTGGGCGTGATGCGCGCTCCCTACCATCGAGCGCGGAGCCGCCGTGGCGATCGTCGCTGGCCGGGGAGACCTTAAAAGGTCAGGTCCCTGCCATGACCTTTTAAGGTCAGGCCCTGGGGGCGCCATCACCATCATGAAGGCGTGCTACGATTAGTATGAGTAGAGGTGGCGTGCGCCATGGCGGCAGACCGAACGGGCGCCATGGTCTTGGGACGGGAGGGGCGATGCATCTGTTGGTCGTGGAGGATGATCGGTCGCTGGCCGATTTGGTGCGCCGTGGACTGGCGCAGGAACGCCACGTCGTGGACGTGGCGCACGACGGCGCGGAGGGGTTGGAGCGCGCCGAGAGCGGCGTCTACGACGCCCTCATCCTCGACCTCATGCTGCCCGGTCTGGGCGGCCTGGACATCGCGCGCCGCTTGCGCGCTGACACCAACCGCGTGCCCATCCTGATGCTCACCGCCCGCGACGCCCTGCACGACCGCCTGAAAGGCTTCGACGCCGGCGCCGATGACTACCTACCCAAGCCCTTCGCCTTCGAGGAGTTGCTGGCCCGCCTGCGCGCCATCACTCGCCGCGCGGGTAACGGCGCGGGCGCGGCCCCGGAGAGCGAGCGGCTGGTGGTCGGCGACCTCGTGCTGGACTTGCGCGCGCACGAGGCCACGCGCGCGGGTCGGTCGCTCGAGCTCTCGCCCAAAGAGTTCGCGCTGCTGGAGTACCTGATGTGCCACCCCGGCCAGGTCATGAGCCGCACGTTGATCCTGGAGCGGGTGTGGGACTACGGCTTCGACTCCTTCGCCAACGTGGTCGACGCCACGGTGCGCCGTCTGCGCAAGGTCGTGGACGAAGGCTACGACACGCCGCTGATCCACACCGTCCGTGGCGTCGGCTACAAGATCAAGGCTCCGTGATGACAACATCTCCACGCCGAGGAATCCGTTGGTGGACTCGCGTGAGGGCCGTGCGGCGCGCTGAGACCAGCGACCCCGACGCGGCGCCGCTGCGGCGCGTCGGGTGGCGGCTGGCCGCCCTGACGGTGGGCCTGCTCTGCGCCCTCCTACTCGTGCTCGGCCTGAGTATCTACATCACGACGCAGGACGTATTGCTGGGTTCCCTGCAAGCGACCGTCAAGGGGCACGCGGCCGCCGCCCTCGCGGCGGCGCCGGCGGGACCGGGGCCGTCGGGGCCGGGACTGAGGCGTGCTAGTAGCCTCGACGGAGACTCCGATCATGCCAACGGTTCGCAACCTCCATCGGGTTCGCCCGGCGGCTTGGGGCAACAAGGTTTCGGGGACGGGGTCTTCACGACCGTTGTCGATAGCCATTTGAGCGTGATCTTCAGCGACCCTCCTATCTCCGCGACGCTGGCAGATCCCGCCGCGGCGCGCGCCGCCCTTGCGGGACATCTATCGTCGCCCTACTCAACACGGCAGGTGAACACGGACGGGCCCTACTTGATCTACACCGCGCGCGGGCCGGTACGAAACCACGACGGCTCCATCGTGATGGGGGTGGCGCAGGCGCGAATCTCGGAGCAGCAGTACCTGGACAGCCTGCGCACCCTCCTGATCATCCTCCTCGCGGTGAGCGGGGCCGGCCTAATCGCCTCCGCCGTCATCAGCGTGGTGCTGGCGGGACGCGCTCTACAGCCCATCCGGGCGGCGCTGCGGCGTCAACGGGACTTCGTGGCCGATGCCGCGCACGAGTTACGCACGCCGCTCGCTATCATACGCGGCGCCAGCGAACTCGGTCTCGCAGCGGGCATTGGCCCCGATCAGGAGGCCAGCCTGGAGCAGACGCTGGCGCAGAACGCGCACCTCACGCGCCTGGTCGAGGACCTCTCCACGCTGGCGCGCGCCGACAGCGGGGCCGTGGACCTGGCGCGCGCGCCCGTGGATCTGTCCCGCCTCGTCACCGAAACGGTCGCAGGCGTGAGCGTGCTGGCCGAGGAGCGCGGCGTGCGCCTAACGGTCGAGGCGGCGGGCGTCACGCCGGTCGTCGGCGACGCCCTCCGCTTGCGCCAGGCGCTGCTGATCCTGCTCGACAACGCGCTCAAGTACACGCCCGACGGCGGAGCGATCACGGTGAGCGTGACGCGGCAGGGCGGGCAAGTGCGGCTGCGGGTGCAAGATAGCGGGCCAGGGCTGGCCCCAGAGGACCTCCCGCACCTGTTCGAGCGTTTCTACCGCGCCGACAAAGCGCGCGGCAGCGCGGGGAGCGGGTTGGGTCTGTCCATCGGACGCTGGATCGCCGAGGCGCACGGGGGCCGCATCACGGCCGCCAACGCGCCCGAACGCGGCGCTCTCTTCACCATCACGCTCCCGCTTGCTGCGTCTTAACTATCAGGAGTTCGTGCCTGTCGCGACGCCGCGGGTCAAGGCAGCGGGCCCCTGTCTCGCACGCTCACAACCTGAAAAGCGGTTGTGCCCGGTCCGTCGTGGCGTACGTCGATGCGCACCATCCGCGTCGCGGCGGGGCAGAAGATACCGATGGTGAGGGTATGCCAGTGGCCGTTACCCGCGACGACGACGACGCCTGCATCAGGCGCCACAGCCAGGAAAGAGGCGTCCGCCGCCAGGCATTCGAGGAACATGCGCCCGGCTCCTGGTCCGGCGTCTGATCGGACGCGCATGTCGAGCGTATATAAGTGACTGGACGCGGCCGAGATATCCAGCCGCGCGGCCCCTTCCACCCCCTGATCACTAAGGCGTAGACGTTGACCAGAGCGACCGTCGGGCGCGAGGCTGGCGCCCTGGGAGGGCAGCGTCCAGCCGGATGTCCCGGCGCCGGGCTCGGCGCCGCCTCTGAGTGGGAGAACTCGACCGAGAGACGCCCACCGCGACACGTACAGGTCCAGGTACAACGGGTAGGGATAGTACTGATGGATGAGGCGTGCGTCACCCCGCGCCGTGAGCGCCCGGTCGAGGGTCGCGGTCCCGGCGCCCGCGATGTACGACACCCAGACCGCGCCGTCACGGGTGGCGGCGCTCGTGGTGATGGCGGCGACATCATCCTTGTCGTCGAGAGCGAACTGGCTGTGCTTCGCCAGGCGCGGCTGATAAAGATCGAGGAGCACGCCAGCGACCGTGGGATAGGTGACGACGGGCCACCCAAGACGCCCGGCCGCCGCCGTCGTTGCAGCCAGGTCCCGCCACTCCTGCTTGTAGGCGTCGGCGTCGACCGCCCCTTGCGTGGCGACCGCCAACACCAGCGTGAAGCCAAGCGCCAGCCTCCCGGCGTTGATCAGCCCGACGCCGGTTGTCCACGCCAGCGGGGCGGCGCCGGCGAGCAGCGCCCACCCCAGCGTCGCGGAGAGCACCGTGCGCTCGGCCAGGCTGGGATCGACGAGGCTGACCACCAGGGCCGCGATGAGCGTGCCCGGCCCCAAGGCGAGGGCGACGAGCAGCGCCAACGGTCGACGCGCCAGGGCGATCGCGCCCAGGACGGCGGTCACGGCGACAAGGGCGCCCAGGAGTATGCGCAGCACGGGCCACTGGACCCAGGGTGGGAGCCAGCCACCCTGGAAGACCGCTTGGTCGGCGGACAGCCCGACCACCGAGAGGAGCACGGCGGCGACGCGCCCCGGACTCAGGGCAAACTGGTCCGTCACCCCCGCCGCCCCCACCACCGCGAAGAGGTGTGGCAACCAGGGGATGAAGGCGCACGCGGCGGCCACAAAGGCGAGCGCCAGCAGACGCGCGCGGCCAGCGGCGCGCGACGGCGCACAGGAGGATGAGGGTCTGGGGGGCGAGGGCGAAAACAGCGCTGTCCTCGGTGTACAGGGCGGCTACGGCCGCGCCGGCGTAGACGGCGATCCACGCGCGATGGCCACCCCGGAGCACGGCGACGAGCGCCAAGTAGCAGAGCGCGATCAAGAGCGCGACGAGGGCGTACGGCCGTGCCTCCCGCGCGTACCAGATGTGCAGGGGCGAGAGCGCGAGGGCAAGGGCGGCGAGGGTCCCAGCGCGCGGCCCGGCGAGGCGCGCGCCGAGTAGGTAGAGAACGGGGAGCGTGAGGGTGGCGGCCGCCACGCTGAGGAGGCGGCCGGCCATGAGTTCGGGACAGATGAGGGACAGCAGCTTGACCAGGGCGAAGTAGAGAGGCGGGTGCAGGCTGTAGACCGGCCCGAAGCCCAGGAGGGTCGGCCAGGGCAGGCGGGCGAACAGGACCGTCAGGCCCTCGTCGACCCACAGGCTGAGCGCGTCGACGCGGTAGAGGCGCAGCGCCCCACCCAGCAGCATGATCCCCGCGATGGGGTAGGGGAGCCCTGCCCATGGTGTCGTCGTGTTCCAAACCCGTCGCGTCACGCGCGCCCACTGTCCAGGCCGGATGCCGGCGGCGCCGCTCACGATCACGCGTATTCTCTTGCCATAGGGCCTATGAGCTTACGCCGAAGGGACGGCGGGGACCGTCAGGCGCTTGTCGTTGAAGCGGCTCCACACCGTCGTCGTCTTTTGCGTGAACGACCCCGTCCCCGTCCCAGACCCGGTTGGCGCCTTGCGCGTCACGGTCGCGTCCTGTTCACACGGCAGATGTGTCGTGCCGCTGATGTAGATCACGCCCGTCGCCGTCGCGGCCTGCGACTTGTTCGTGTAGGCGTAACCGGCGCAAGACTGCCCGCCCACCGTCTTGGCGGACGCTCCGGTGAAGGTCGTGGACCCGGCTCCGGCCGCGAACGCCGCGGTGGGGTCAATGCCGTACCCGTTCGCCGTGGTCTGGCACGTGTAGGACCTGGCCCCGCCGGTCCGCGTACACGTCTTCGCGCCGTAGACGATGACGTCCGTGGTGGTTGTTTGCCCCGACGCGTTCCTGCCCTTGTAGACAACGTAGTCCTCGAACGTGCCGCCCTTGCGCACGGCAATGATCGTGCGGTTCGGCGCCCCACGTCCGAGGAAGCCGCCGCGCCCCGTCCCGCGCGCACGGCCCGGCACAGGCGTGCCGCGGGGACGGGGCCGCGTCCCGAACGGCCGCGCGCCATCAAATGAGGAGGTGATCGTGACCTGGTAACTCCTCACGTCGGTCAGCGCCCTGGCCACGGCCGGCAACGGGTCGAGCGTCGCTGCCTCCGCGGCCCCCGCGCGCGGGACAACGGCCCCCGCCCCCAGCGCGGCGATGGCGAGCGGGAGCGCCGCGGCGAACAGCGCGCCGCCGAGGCGGTGTCGTTCCCTGTCAGTTATGCGTGACATACAATACCCTTTCATGAGTCCTCTCGTGCTATCTCGTGCTACTGGACGAACGTGGCGATGGCGTTGGAACCGCTCGCCTGCGCCACGTCGACGGCGATCGTTTGGCCGTTAGCGGCGCCGGGCAGGACGGACACATAGGTCCCGGTTGTGAGCTGCGCCGCCGTCGCCTTTGTCGCCTGGTAGATCAGGGTCGATGAGGAGAGCGCGATCGTCCGCGCCGTCCCCTGCGCCGTCTTAATAGTCAGCGCGCCGGAACGCACGGCGGTGATCGTGCCCGTGACCGCCGCCCGGCCCGCCCGCGCGCCGTAGCCGCCCGCGCCACCCGCGCCACTATACCCACCGCTCCCGCCCGACCCACTGGCGCCGGACCCGCCCGCGTTACCGGAGCCGCTGCCACCGGCCGAACCGAAGCCGCCACCCCCGCCGGAGCCGCTGCCGGAGCCGCCGCTGCCGCCGGCCGAACCGAAGCCGCCGCCCGCGCTACCACCAGAGCCGAAGCCACCGCCTGACCCACTGGCGCCACCAGCGCCACTGGCGCCACCAGCGCCGCCGCCACCGAAGGCGCGCACGCTGATGAACGGGCCGCCGATGGGGACGACCGTGACGCTGCGCGCCTGTGTCGTGCCGCTAATGACGGCCACGGCCACCGCCTGCCCCGCCACCAGCGCCGCCATTGTCGCGGCCTCGACGCGGTAGTAGCCGGTTCGCGCCGTCGTCGCCACCGCTTGTTGTCCCTGGAATGACTGTAGCGTGAGCGTTCCCCCCGTGGCGGACACGAGTTGTCCTGTAATGCCACGCGGCCTGCTGCTCGCGCCAGTCGCAGCCGCCCCTTGCCCGACCGTGGACGCGCCCTGCCCGGCCATCGCGCCCTGGCCGGTCGTGACTGCTCCCGAGTTGGGGGCGGGTGTCGGCGGCGCCGGCGGCGCGCCAACCGAGAGCGCCGCCCGCACCTGGGCGTTCGCTGCCCCTCCACTAGCGCCGGCGCCGCCGCCGGCGCTAAAACCACCACCAGCGCCGGCGCCGGCCCCGCCACCGCCGAAGCTCGTGCCAGCGGTCCCACCGCCGCCGGCCGCGGCGCCCGTTTGGGGCGTCGGGGGTGAGTAGGCGGTGAACAGGCTCTGGTCGATATTGTTTTGATACGTGCGTCCGCCGTAGAAAGATCCCCCCAGCGCGATCACGCCGATCACGCCGATCCCTATTGTTTTCACTCTCGCCCGCATGTTCCGTCTCTCCTCAGTTGTCGGTCGATGGCCGATGGTCGATGGTCGTCACTCGTCACTCGTCACTCGTCACTCGTCACTCGCCACTCGCTCCGTCTATTCATGGCGCAGGGCTTGGATGGGATCGAGCGCGGCGGCCCGGCTCGCGGGGTAGCCCCCGAAGAACAGTCCGATGGCCAGCGACACGCTCACCGCCAGCACGATGGAGTCGCTTGAGATAATCGGCTTGACCGCCGCGGTCCCGCTGGCCCCTGCTGTGACGAGCGGCAAACCCCAGGTAACCAGGAAGCTCGACGCCACGCCGATCACGCCGCCCAGCCCGCTCAGGATGATCGACTCGGTCAGGAACTGCGCCAGGATGTCGCCTTTGCGCGCGCCCACCGCCTTGCGCAGACCGATCTCGCGCGTCCGCTCCGTCACCGTGACCAGCATGATGTTCATGATGCCGATGCCCGCGACCAGCAGCGCCACCGCCGCAATCGCGGTCAGCAGGATCGTGAGCGAGCCCGTGACGTTCGAGGCGGTCTGCTGTAGCGACGCCTGGTTGAAGAATGAGAAGTCATCGGGCGCGGTCGGGGTCAGCTTGTGCAGTGTCCGCAGCGCGCTCTCCACCTCGCCCTGCGCCGCGTTCGTCGTGTTCGCCCCCGTGGCGACGACGTTGATCGCGCTGACCGCGGGCGCTTGCCCCGCCTTGAAGGCCAGCCGTTCCTGCACTGCGGTGAGTGGCAGGTACGCGTCGGTGTCGCTGCCGCCGAAGCCGCCCTTAGTCACCAGCACGCCGACGACCTGATAGGCCTGGCCGTTGAGTTCGACCGTCGAGCCAACGGCGCCGGACAGGCCGCCAGGAAAGAGGGTGGTCGCCAGCGTCCCGCCCAGGACGGCCACCTGCGCCGCGCGATCCACGTCGTCCTGCGTGATAAAGCGGCCTACGGCGACCTGGTAATTGCGCGCGTTCTGGTCCGCCGGCGTCACGCCCACCGCCGATGTCGAGGTGTTATTGGTCCCTGCCACGGCCTGGACTTGCGCGCTGTCCTCAGGGGCGATCGCGGAGACGTCGGGCAGGGCGCCGTTGGGACCGATCTGCGCGGTCAGCGCGTCGACGTCGGCCTGGGTCAGCGTGTTCGCGGACCCAATGCCCCCGCGAACGCCGCCCGCCGAGGTGGACCCCGGCTGTACCGTGACCAGGTTGGTGCCCAAACTGTTGAGTTGGGCCGTCACCTGAGCCGCCTGCCCGTTGCCGATAGCCATCGCCGTGATCACCGAGGCCACGCCGATGACCATGCCAAGCAGGGTTAGGGCGGTGCGCGCCTTGTTCGTCGCGATGCCGGCGACGGCCATGCCCAGGATAGCCACCGCCTGGGCTAGACCTGAGCCGCGGCCCGCCACTGGCTTGGCCGCGATAGGCCGCTCCGCCACCCCTGCTGGTCCGGGCGCGGGCCGCTCCACGGGCGCGGGCGACAGCGCGCCTGAGAGGGCTGGATCTTGTATCAGCGTCATGTCTCCTCGTCCTCGTTAACTACTGGGAGCGCCGTACGATTGTGGCGTTGGCCTGGCCCTGAAGGACCATGGCAGGGGACGGACCTTAAAAGGTCTGGCTGGGTGTCAAGCCTCTGCAGACCCTTCAGGGTCCGGGCCCTGCCATGGTCCTTCAGGGCCAGGCCGGCGCGCTTGCTAGCACAATCTCGTGACGCTCCCAGTAGACGTGTCATCAAACCGGCTCCGATGCGGGGCTCTGACGCGGGGCGCGACGGGGTTCCTGGCGCTCGTCGCTGGGCACCTGCCCATCGCGCATGCGTACCACGCGCCCCGCGTAGGCCGCGACGTCCTCCTCGTGGGTCACCATGATGATGGTGATGCGCGTGTCCTGATTGAGGCGGCGGAACAGGGTCATGACGTCGACCGTGGTCCGCGAGTCCAGCGCCCCGGTTGGCTCGTCAGCCATGATGATGGACGGGGTGGTCACCAGCGCCCGCGCCATAGCCACGCGCTGCTGCTGGCCGCCTGAGAGTTGGCTGGGTTGGTGGTCCATTCGGTCGCCCAACCCCACCGTCTCTAGCGCGGCGCAGGCGTGCACGGCCCGTTCGCGCGGCCGCATCCCCGCGTAGATCAGCGGCAACTCCACGTTCTTGAGCGCCGAGGTGCGCGGGAGCAGGTTGAACTGCTGGAACACGAATCCAATCAGCCGGTTGCGCACGACCGCGAGCTCGTCGTCGCCCAAACCGGCGACATCGCGCCCCTCCAGGTGATAGCTGCCCGCGGTCGGGCGGTCCAGGCAACCCATGATGTTCATGAGCGTGGACTTGCCGCCGCCCGAGGCGCCCATGATAGCCACGAACTCGCCGCGGTCGATGCGCAGGCTCACGTCACGTAGCGCGTGGACCCGCTGCTCGCCCATCGCATACACCTTGCTGACACCCTCCATCGCGACGAGGCGGCTCGCTAGGTCAGCGGCGCCATTGTCGGCGGGGCCATGGTCAGCGGGGACGACGATTGCCGTCGCCGCCCGCCCATCCAGTTGACCGACCATTACGCGCCTCCGCGGCTGCGGCCGCCGCCGAACCCGCCGGTTCCACCGCCGAACCCGCCGAGCCCGCGGCCGGTCCCCGCGCCCCCGGTGGCCGCCGCGCTTGGCGTGGTCACCACGATGCGCTGTCCCGGCGCCAAGCCGCTCACGATCTCGGTGTTGCTCACGTCGCTCAAGCCGGTCTGCACGCGTGTCCGCGTCTGTTGGTCGTGGGCGTTGATGGTCGTGACGAAGCTGCCGAACGTCGTGGTCTGGACCGCCTGGGTCGGCACGACCGTGACACCTTGCTTGCGCGCAGTGACGATGGTCAGGTTGGCCGTCATGCCCGGCAATAAGCCTGTCCCTGTCCCGTTGACGGTCGCGTAGACCGCATAGGTGGTGACGCTCGAACTGCTCGAAGCCACCAGCGGCAGGCTGGTCAGCTTGCCGGTGAAGATCTTGCCGGGATAGGCATTAAAGGTCAGGGCGACGGGATCGCCAACCTGGAGGCTGGCAATGTCGGCCTCCGCCACGTTGGCGAGCACCTGCGGCTGCGTATCTGTGGCGACGACGATCGCGGCGCTACTCCCACCGGAACTGCTGGAGGAACTCGAGGACGACGCGCTGGCCGCCCCGCCGCCGCTGGAGGCCGTGTTGTTGGCGTAGGTCGAGAGCTGGCCGGCCAGGACGTTGACGTTCAACACCGTGCCCGCCGCCGGGGCGCGCAACTGCGTCTCCTGACTCAACAGTTGCCGATCGCTGGCGAGGGTATGGGTGGCCTGCATAACCTGCGCCTGCGCGGTCTGGATGCTTTGCGGCGTGCTGGGGTTCTTCGCCGCCGTCAGCGCCGCCTCGGCGCTGCGCACCGCGTCCTGTTGCTGCGCGATCTGCTGCGGCGTGCTGGGGTTCTTCGCCGTCTGCAGCGCCGCCTCGGCCACGGTCACCCCGTCGCGCGCCTGCTGGATATCCTGCGGGCCGCCGGGATGCTGGGCCGTTTGCAGCGCGGCTTGCGCCGCGGTCACCGCGTCCTGTTGCTGCGCGATATCGCGCGCGGTATTGGGCTGCCTGGCCGCCGTCAGCGCGGCTTGCGCGGCCGTCACGGCGTCCTGCTGCTGCGCGATTTGCTGCGGTGTGCTAGGGTTCTTCGCCGCCGTCAGCGCGGCCTGCGCGGTGGTCACCGCATCCTGTTGCTGTTGGATATCCTGCGCCGTATTGGGCTGCTTGGCCGCCGTCAACGCGGCTTGCGCTGCGTTGACGGCGTCGCGCTGCTGGGCGATATCCTGCGCTGTGTTGGGTTGACGCGCCGCCGTCAACGCCACCTGGGCCGCGGTCACGGCGGCCTGCTGCTGCACGATCTGCTGCGGCGTGCTGGGATGTTTAGCCGTTTGCAGCGCGGCCTGGGCCGCGGTCACGGCGTCGCGCGCCTGCCGGATATCCTGCGCCGAGTTGGGTTGTTTGGCGGCCTGGAGCGCGGCTTGCGCGGCGGTCACGGCGTCCGCCTGCTGTTGGATATCCTGTGCCGTGTTGGGCTGCTTGGCCGCCGCCAACGCCGCTTGCGCCGAGGTAACAGCGGCCTGTTGCTGTGTGATCTGTTGCGCCGTGTAGGGGTGTTCGGCCGCCTGGAGCGCCGCCTGCTGTTGGGTCACGGCGTCCTGCTGCTGCGCGATGTCCGTCGCCGCGTAGGGCGTCTGCGCCAGGTTGACCGCCGCCCGCGCCGAGGTAATAGCATCTTGCGCCTTGGCGATGTCGGCCGGCGCGGCCGGTTCCTGGGCCTTGTTGAGCGCCGCCTGGGCCGACGTGACCGCGTCCTGAGCCGCCTGGAGGTCGTACGACGAGTTGGGCTGCTGCGCCTGGGTGAGGGCCGCCTGCGCGGCGGTCACCTGCTGCTGCGCCAGGGTCAACTGCTGGCTCGCGGGGCTTTGCGCGTCTTGCAAGGCCACCTGCGCGGCCCCCAGGTTGGCCTGGTCCGTGGCGACGGCCGAGCGCGTCTGCACGAGGTTGTGTTGGTAGGTAGCCAGCGTATTCTGGTAGAGAGCGGCCGTCTGAGTGATGCCCTGCTGGGGCGGGTTATTTTGCAGCGTGTCCAACTCGTCCTGGTCGACACTGAGCTGGCCCTGCGCCTGCGTCACTTTGGATTGATCGGCGGCGATCGTCACCGCCGACGGGGCGTCCGTCGTGTTCTGGGTGATCTGCGCCTGCGTCAGGGCCGCCTGCGCCTGGTCGATGGGGGACGGCGTCCCGCCGGCTTGCAGCTTGGCGAGGGTCGTCTTGGCCTGGTCCAGGCTGGCCTGCGCCTGGGTGAGCGTGTTCGCGTCAGGGGCAGTCTGCAACGCCGCCAAGCTCTGTGTGGCCGTGTCCAGCGTCGCTTTGGCCTGCGCGACAGTGTTGGGGTTCGGACCCGCCTTCATAGCGGCCAACTTCTGCGTGGCCGCGTCCAGCGTCGCGCGGGCCTGTGTGATAGCCGTGGCGGTCCCGCCCGCCTGCTCGTTCGCCAACTGCGCCTTGGCCGTATCCAGGGTCGCGCGCGCCTGCGCCACGGAGGCGGGTGTGCCGCCCGCCTTCATCGCGTCGAGCTTGGAGGCGGCTTCGTCGACGGTCGCCTGGGCTTGCGCCACCGACGCTGGTGTTCCGCCGGCTTTCATGACGGTCAGCTTGGAGGCCGCTTCATCGAGCGTCGCCTGAGCCTGGGTGATGGACGTGGGCGTCCCACCCGCCTGCAGGCCGGCAAGTTGCGCTTTGGCCGCGTCCAGGGTCGCCTGCGCCTGCGCCACGGAGGCGGGTGTCCCACCGGCTTGCAGACTGAGCAGTTTGGAGGCGGCCGCGTCGAGCGTGGCCTGCGCCTGCGCCACCGTTGCGGTCGTACCGCCCTGGCGCATGGCGGCCAGCTTGGAGGTGGCTGCGTCAAGGGCGGCCTGCGCCTGCGCCACCGACGCCGGCGCGCCGCCCGCCTTCAAGGCGACTAACTTGGACGTGGCCGCGTCGAGCGTGGCCTGGGCCTGAGTGATGGAGGCGGGCGTCCCACCCGCCTGGAGACCGGCAAGTTGCGCGTTGGCGGAGTCCAGGGCGGCCTGCGCCTGGGCCACGGCCAGCGTCGTGCCGCCCGCCTGCAAGCTGTCCAGTTTCTGGACGGCGGCGTCCAGGTTAGCCCGCGCGGTCAGGACCGACGAGGGTGTGCCTTGCTGTAAGGCGACCAACTTGGAGGTAGCTTCGTCGAGGGTGGCCTGCGCCTGGGCGATGGAGGCGGGCGTCCCCCCCGCCTGCAAGCTGGCGAGCTGCGCCTTCTGTTCGTCGAGGGCGGCCTGCGCCTGCGCCACCGACGCCGGCGAGGGGACGGTCACCTTGGACAAATTCGCATCGGCCAGGAGCAGGGCGCTCTGGTCATTCTCAACAGTGGTCTGGAGCGAGGGGTCGACCACGGTAGCGAGCAACTGCCCCGTCTTCACGCGTTCCCCGGCATGGGCGTATACATGGTCCACGACGCCGCTGGTCGGGAAGTCTAGCGACAACTCGGTCGTGGGCTGCACCACGCCCGAGGGCGTCGAGGTAGTCGTCACCGAGCCGGTCGTCACGTACTCCACGCGCCCGTTGAGCGGGGGCGGCGTGGTGATGCCGGGGACGGTGAAGGCCACCGCCAGCCCCGAGGCGGGGACGATGCCGGCCAGCAGCCAGCGCGCCGTCTGTTTGGTCATCCTTGGCTTCGTCATCATCGCTATGCTCTCTCCTCTATGGCGACGTCTTATCGCGCGCCTCTCGTTTGGAGCGCCGCGCTCCTCTAACACATAGTCTGGTTCCAAGGTACGGCCAGAGGATAAGAACGCCGTAAGAAACATCTAAGGCCGTGCTAAGAGTTCGCTAAGAGTTTGCTAAGAACAAGGCAGCCTGACCTTAAAAGGTCATGGCAGATGACGGACCTTGAAAGGTCGGCTTGGGCATGAGACGCGCGCCCTACCGTCAACTGCACGGCCGGCACGGCTGTCGCCGGTGTGACCTTTTAAGGTCCGGTCCTTGCCATGGTCTTTTAAGGCCAGGCCAGCGGCGACCGCCATCACCATTGGAAGGGGGCGCCCAGTGCGAACGCGGGTATGATAGGGTAAGAGATATAAATAGGGGACATGGCCTTGGCGGTCGGGTGGAGAGCGATGGCGGAGGGAGATAACGGAGGTAGCGCGACCGTCCTGGCGCGCTATCGCCCCATGGGGGACGAGTCGTCCAATGTGTACAGCGGCGGCGAGGGCGATAGGATACCGGCGTATGACATACGCCTCGGCTGTCTGGTGGACATTGTGGCCGCGCCGGCGCCGCTCGGCACGCCGATGGGCGATCTCTTCGCGCGGCGGGCCGGAATCATGGCGCCGCTGCGGCATCCGGCCCTCCCTTTCGTCCACGATATGGGCATCGACGGGGGCCGGATGATCTTGGTGTACCGCCGGGTTGACGCCCAATCGCCGCGGGACGCGCGCGAGCGCGTGGGGGACGCCTGGACGGTCGCGCACGCGCGCCGTGTCGTGGCCGATCTTGCCGCGGCGCTGGGCGTCGCGCACGCGGTGGGCCTCTGCCATGGATCGGTCAGCTTGGAAAGCGTGGCGCTCCAACCGGACGGGACCGCCCTGCTCACGGATCTCGTCTGGCCCCGGTCCCTGCGCGCCGGAGACGGGCCAGCCCACGGGAGCGAGGCGCCCGGCGGCTGGATGCCGGACCCGCGGGCCGATGTCTATACGCTGGGCGCGCTGCTGCGCGATCTCCTTCCCCGGCGGGCGACAGCCGCCGATAGCGCATCCTACGCCGCGATACTCCATGTGGCGCGGCGCGCCACGGCGTGGCGGCCAGAGGAGCGCTACGCCGATGGTGCGGAGATGGCTCGTGCCCTCGACGCCTACGCGTCCGGCGCCATTAGCGGGGCTGGCAGCCCGACGCCACGGGCGCCCATGGGGCCTCCCCCGGCACAGTCGATCCGGCCCGTCCCCAGGGGACAGGCCGCTGGTATGCCGGCGCGAAGGCGTGCGCGGGATGGCGCGTTGGCCGTCGGACTCATCGCGGCGTTGACCGTGGGGCCGCTGCTACGAATCGTCGCGGACGGCGGGATGGGCGCGCCGATGTGGGCACGCCATCACGGCTTCGGACAGCCGTTCGGCTATCACCAGGACGGCCCAGACCACTATCACGATGGCGGCGGCGGCGGCTGGCCCCTACACCCCTAGCTTCGCTATAGGGCCGAAACATGACGCGATTGAGTCAAGTTTTTGCGTCGCATATATCTCGTCGGAGGCGGGGCCTCGTTAGATGTCATTTGTATTGCCTGCACATGCGCAAGGTGTGAAAAGCGCCCGATGTTTACACAAGGACAAGAAAGGGGCCGGGGGAGATGCACTCTCCCCAGCCGCTTTGCCTGCCGTGCTATGTCCTGGCGCGCTACGGCTGCTGTGTTGCCCTCCGCGCGGCGCCGGTGGTAGAGCAGCACGGCCCCGATGGGGAGCAGGCCGGTGGACAGCAACTCGCCCGAGCCTAACTCAGGGGTAGCGTTGGTGTTACATGCGGCGCCCGTACAGGACGTGGACGCGACGGTGTAGGTGATGAGCGCCTCGCCGTTGCGTGAGCCATCCGGGGCCAGGGCGCCGTCCACGATCGCGGGGTTGGCGGCGCTCCCGGTGTAGCTGCTGCCGCCCCCGCCCCCGCCGCCTCCGCCGCCTCCAGACTTGGCACAGAGATCGAAGGCTCCCCCGCCACCCTGGCCCCCGCCGTAGGAGCCGCCGCCGCCGGCGCCGCCAACGTGTCCTGGGACCGCTCCAGGCAGGCAGGTGCTGGTCCCCGTCGCCGGCCCCCGGCGCCGGCGGCACCGGCGGCGGTGAGCGTTCCGGCCGCCCCATCACCCTGCACCCCTGGCTGTCGGTCCCCTCTCCTTGGCCCACGGCGGGACACCCATCTAGGGGATAGGCGTGGCCGTTCCTCATCGCGTAGACTCGCTCAATGACGGTGACGAGACTGCGACGAGCGGCCGCGTGGATAGGCAGACTTTGTCCACGCGGCGCCGATCGCGAGACCCGCTCTCGTCCGCCGCAGACCGGGATCGAGAGGACACGGACGACGACATGAATGAATCAACCACAGCACACGTCCCGCGTTGGAGCACCAGCCTCATCCTCCTGTTCAATGGGGCGTTGATCGTCTGGCTTCTCCTCAAACCGGGTGGCCCTGGCCTGTACCTCGCCGTGGACAACGTGGCACAGTTTGTCGGTCCCCTACTCGTGCTGCCGCTGTGCTTCGGCAAAGTCTGGCGCCGCCCGCGTCGCTGGGCGCCCATCCTGCTGGGCGTGGGCGTGCTGGGCATCGCCCTCGGTCAGATGATCTTCACCTACTACGAGCAAGTGCTGCACCTGCCGTCGGCGCCCTTCCCCTCGTGGGCCGACGCCAGTTGGTTGAGTTCCTATCCGTTCCTGCTGCTCGGCATCCTAGCGTTGCCGACCCGCCACCTCGCGCTCGCGGCGCGGACCCGCGTCTTCCTAGATGGCCTAATGATCATGACCGCCGTGGTCACCTTCAGTTGGTACGTCGTGTTGGGCCCCACGCTCATGCAGGGCGCCGACTCCCTGTTCGCGCAACTCGTCAGCACCGCCTACCCGTTCTGCGACCTGGTGCTGGTCTTCTGCCTGCTCGTGCTCGCGAGTCGGGTCGCCGACCCGCAGGTGCGCCGGGTGGTGCTGCTGCTGCAAGGGGCCCTGGGCCTCATCGTGGCGAGCGACACCACGCTGGCCTACGAGCAACTGCACAACGCCTACCACACGGGCAGCCTGCTGGATGTGGGCTGGCCGCTGGGCTACATGCTGGTCGGGGTAGCGGCGGGCCAACTCCGCCACCTCACGGGCGCGGCGGCCGCCGCAGCGAGGCCTCCATCCAGCGGACAAGCGGCCGATGCCGCGCCGTGGTGGCGCCTGGTCCTGCCCTATGCCTTCCTGCCCGCGGTGGGCCTGCTGGTCCTCGCTACCTGGCCGGCGCACGCCGCGGCGGCGCTGCGTCTGGGCGTCGCCATGGGGGGCGTCGTGCTCATCGCCCTGGTCGTGCTGCGCCAAGTCCTGGCGTTGCTGGGGAATCAGCGCCTCTATCGCGCGAGCGCCGCCTATGCCCAGCACATGGAACGCCTGAACGTCCAGGTGCAGCACGGCCGGGAAGAGTTGCAAGCAAACAACGACGAGCTACAGGCCATGCACGGTGAACTGGCGTCCAACAACAGGGCACTGACAGAGGCCAATGCGCGCCTGGAGGCGCTTGCCACGACCGATGCGCTCACCGGTGTCCTCAACCACCGCGCCGTCGTGACGACGCTCGACCACGAGTTGGAGCGCGCCCAGCGTTACGGGCGGCCCTGCACCGTGCTCTTTGTGGACCTTGACCACTTCAAAGCGCTCAACGATAACTATGGTCATGCCGTAGGCGACACGGCCCTACAGCATGTGACCGGGGTGCTGCGCGGGGTGCTGCGCGGCGTCGATCACGTGGGCCGCTGGGGCGGGGAGGAGTTCGTCGCGCTGCTGCCCGAAATGGGGCCGGAGGAGGCGCTGGTGACCGCCGAGCGCGTACGCACGGCCCTCACGGCGCAGGCGTTCGGCCGGGGGGGCGGCACGTACCTCACCGCGTCCATCGGCGTGGCCACCTACCCCGCCGATGGCGTGGACCGCGATGCCCTCGTCGCCCACGCGGATCGGGCCATGTATGCCGCCAAACGGCTCGGGCGCAACCAGGTGCGCGCGGCGCGCGACCCGGCGGTCGCCGCCTTGGGGAGCGGGACGGAGCCGGCGGGGTCGCGCGAGGAGACCGCCTTGGCTGGGACGGTGGAGGCCCTGGCCTGCCTAGTCGAGGCGCGGGATCGGTACACGGGCCAGCACACGCACGCGGTGGCGGCCCTGACGCTGCGGGTGGCCCTGGCCCTGGGACTGGACGCCCCGGAGGCCCACATGGTGGGCGTTGCTGCCCGGCTGCATGATGTGGGCAAGGTGGCGATCCCTGATGCGGTGCTCCAGAAGCCGGCCCGCTTGACGGCGGAGGAGTGGGCGGTGATGCGCCAGCATCCGGACGTGGGGGCGGACGTGGTGAGTCGGGTGCCGGCGCTGCGCGGGGTTGCCGCGTTAGTCCGCGCCCATCACGAGCGCTGGGACGGCAGCGGCTACCCGGCGGGGCTCGCTAGGGAAGCAATCCCGCTGGGCGCGCGCATTATCGCGGTGGTGGATGCGTATGGCACGATGACGAGCGACCGGCCGTATCGGGCGGCCCGGACGGTGATCTGGGCGCTTGACGAGGTGCGGCGCTGTGCGGGGACGCACTTTGACCCGGCGGTGGTGACGGCGCTCGACCAGGTGCTCGCGGCCCATCCGCCGCTGACCGAGCGTGCGGGACCGGACGATGCCGCCGTCCGACACACCCACGCGAGTTGAGGGGTCGTCAGACATGATGTTGCGCGTCGGCGTGCCGTGCCTGCTCACGCGTCGGCGCGGCCACTGTCCGGCGATCGGTGCGGGCGCGCTGGCCGCCCTGCTGGTGCGGGCCGCAGGCGAACTGGGGCGCGTGGGGGGGGCCGGGAGCCGTGATCTGGTGGGCCAATGGCGGCTGGACGCTGTGTGCGCTCGCCGCGCTCGGCGGCTGTCTGGTCGCGGCCTGCGGGGGCGGCCGCAGCCAGCGCGCCTGGCTCCTCTTCGCCGGCGCCGTTCCCGTCCCTCGGCGATGTTGGCTGGCTGGGGTTTGTGCCCTGGTTCGTGGCTGGCCTGTGGGCGCGGCCATCTTCGCGCTTGACCTGGCCCTGGTGGCCCTCCCTGGTGGCCCTGGCTCTCACGCTCATCGGGAAGGTCGTCGCGCTGGCCTATCCCGTGGCCTACCTTACGCGGGGCCTGGGACCGTTTCTGCTCATGCTGCGCGTGCCTGGCCTCGTCGCCGCGCGCGACATGGGGCTGCTCCTGCTCGGGCTGTTGTGTGAAGGGGCGGCCTTCGTCGCCTGGACCCTGCGCTGTGTCCGTCTGCCCGTGGTCGCCGCAGTCCGCAACCGGGGTGCAAGGGGCAGGCCGCCCCTTGGTCGGGTGCAGCCCGACATCTACCACGACCACCCTAGATTTTGCCCCTTGACAACCAATACCGGATCTACTTGGCTCATCCGGGCTGTTTTATAGCCCGGATGAGCCAAGTAGCCAACTCAGCGCCTCCCGCGACATGGGGCAGACGGCGCCGCCGCCGCGCGTGCTAGGCGTATGAAAACGGGGCAATCTTTACCGCGACACCATACGAACTATCGGCGCCCTTCATCAATCAAATAGTGCGACACCGGCGCGTACCCCCATAGACGCCGATACCGCCGCCGCTGGCGCCACTGACGGTGCTGTTCTGGAGCGTCACCACACCGTCATTGTTGAGAAGGCTACCGCCGGCGCTGGAGCTGGACGCGTTCGCGGCGGCGTGGGCGGAGAGGCACGCCCTGACGCTGGAGCAGGCCGTCGACCTGGCGCTTACGCCCTCCGCGTGAAAAGTCACGCCTGGAGTCAAATACCGGCCTGCTGAAGCGCGGCCTGCAGGGAGGCGGCGTAGGCGTCACTGGTCAGCGTAGCGCCGGAAATCTCGTTGATGGTGGCGCTCTGCGCTTGCAGTGCCTCCTGGCGCAACAATGGGAGGGCTTGCTGGTTGATGAACGCCGAGCGCTCTCGCTCGGTCGGCGCTGTCGCCTGGACATCCGTCAGCCGCTTGCCCGTCACGGTGATGGTCACCTGCACCGGCCCCCACTGCATATCCTCGCTCGGTCCCGCGATGACGCCTGAGCCCGCGCCAGCGCGCGACGAGGGGGTAAGGGTGGGCGTTGGCGCAGCGCTTGGCTGCGTGGACGGGGATGTGGGCGCCGATGAGCAACTCACGGGGATGGTGGTCATAGCGGCCATGAGGACGACGAAGATGGGCCGGCGCATGTGGCGCTCCTTTCTCAGCCTGGACGGCGAGGGTAATGTGTGCGGTTGTGCAACGGGCTCTGTCATCAGGCCGGCAGGGCTCACGGGCGCAGCAAGGATGCCGTCCCAGTCACCCTCGATTGCCCGTGAGCCTTACCGGTTGTCTTCCAGGGCGCCTGCCACCCACTGCCCCGAGAGGGCGGGCAAGGCCGTCGAGGGCGCCGCCACGCCAGGGGTAGGAACGGGCGCCGTCCCCGCCGATCCAAAACCCGTGGACGACGACGCGGCGCCGCTGGTCGTTCCCGTACCCGTGGGATGACTGGCGCAGTCGTAGAGTTGCCCCGCGCCGCCGCGCCCGCCGAACCCGCCGTTGATCGAAGGGGTGGAGGTGTTTTGCCACAGGCTGGACGGCACGACCGCACAGTGCCCGGTGACCCACTGACTGAGGTCGGCGTTCCCGCCACCGCCGAAGCCCCCGCCCCCGAAGCCGCCCCGGTCGCTCCGACGGCCCTGACCCTCCATGAACGCGCGGATCTGAGGGGGAAGTTCATCCAGGTTGAACGAGCGCGCCGCCGAATCCACCGGTGAGCATGAAGTAGCGTACCGTGCCATTGGGCACAAACGCAGATAGGCTGCTCGGCGTAACGATGCGGTCGGCGCCGCTAAAGCCGCCGAGCGCCATCACCGGCTTGCCCGTGGCGATAATAATGGGCGCGGCGCTCATCGAGTTGAGCGTCGCCAGCAGATAGCGGTCGTTGCCCTGATGCGCTTCCAGATAGTGTATCAACCCCGTGTTCGCGCTCGCGTTGTCGCCACCCGCCCCGCCGCCAAAGCCGCCGCCCGCACGGCCGCCGAAGCGTGCGCCAGCGTCCGCGCCGCGTCCGCTACGCGTCGCCGCACCGGGGAATCCGCCCACGCCGTCTTGGGGCCGTGGCCCTGCCGTTGGTGTCCCTCCACCGTTACTCGTCGCGACCGTGTCCGCGGCCCAGACCGCCGGCGCGGCCAGCAGCCCGACGACGCCGAACGCCGCCGCGGCGAGCCCCGCGCGTAGACCAAGGCGAACACCCAGGCGGATCAGGACCAGCGCGGCCGCGGCGACGAGGCACAAACCCACTACGAGCGGGGTCAGCCAGCGCGCCCAGTCGGGATACGCGGACAGCATATAGGCTTGCACCGCCCCCGTCATCAGCAGCACAACCGGCAAGGCCCAGCCACGCCACCCCGCGTCGCGGTAGTCGCGCCACAGGGCCACAACGCCGATACCCGCCAGCGCGGCGATCGACGGCGCCAGCGTGACCATGTAATAGGTGTGGAAGAAACCGGCGACGCTGAAGAACGCGGCCCCCGTGAACAACCAGACGCCCCACAGGACGAGCGATTGCTGCCGCCGGTCGAGCGTGAGGTGGGGCCGGATACGCAGCCGCGTACGCCAGGAGGCGGCGACAAGACCCAGCAGCGCCAGCGGCAAGAGCCAGCTTACCTGTCCCCCCAGAGCGCTGTTGAATAGCCGCAGCGGGCTGGGATTGCCCGACTCGCCGCGCGTGAAGCCGCCGGCGTTCACTTGTTGAGCGCCAGCGCCGGTACCAGTGCTCGCGCCGCCCGTCCCTGTCGTGGGGCGGCTGTTCGCGGCGGGCGTGGTGGCGCGGGACGACGGCCCGCGTCCGCCGAAGATGCGGCCGGTGAGGCGCTCGAGCCCGTTGTAGCCGAGGGCGAGGGTGACCTCGGAGTTGTTACCGCTCGACCCGACGTAGGGGCGCTGGCTCGCCGGAGTGGCGTCAACCGCGACGGCCCACGAGAACGAGGCGGCCAGCAGCACGAGCGTGGCCGCCACGAGGCGCCAGACGCGTGTCGTCCAACGAATCGGGGCGGCCAGCAGGTAGAGTACCCCGAAGGCTGGGACGACGAGGTAGGCTTCGAGCATCTTGATGTTGAAGCCTAATCCCACCAGGGTGCCGCAGAGCGCGAGCCAGCGCAGGCGGCCGGTCTCGGCGGCGCGCAGCACGGCCCACGCGCCTAGCAGGAGCGCCAGGACGAGCGTGCTGTCGATGATGTGCGGTTGGCGGCGACATTGACCGGCATCACCGCTAACGCCAACGCCGCCAGCAGCCCCGCCACCTGGCCGAAGGTCCGTGCCACGAGGCGGTAGAGCACAGCGACGGAGAGGACGCCGGCCAAAGCCTGCGGCAGCATCAGACTGAGCCCCGAGTAGCCGAAGAGCTTGGCGCTGCCCACCTGTAGCCAGAAGCCCAGCGGGGGCTTGTCGATGGAGACAAATCCACCCGCATCGAACGCGTTGAAGAAAAAAGCGTGCCAGCTTGTGAGCATGCTCCTGACCGCCGCCGCGTAGTAGGTATTGCCATACCCGATGCGGTCGAGCTGCCAGAAGTCGAGGATGGCGGCAACGATTAGCACCGCCCCCAGAGCCAGCCGCTCCCAGGACAGCTCAATCGTCCTCTCCCACACCGCCTCTCGCGGCGGCGTCGCCTCTTGGGGCGCGCGAGGCGTCTCGTCGACGCGCGTCACATCCTGTATCGCCACCTAGTGTCTCCCTCCTTAAGGTTTCTCATCTTCCCTATGCCCTTATTCATAGTATTCGTCGTATCTGCTGATAGCTTTTCAAATGGCGCGCGCCACGATTGTGCGAGGTGGCCTGACCTTAAAAGGTCATGGCAGGCAACGGACCTTAAAAGGTCTGGCTGGGCGCGATACGCGCTCCGTCCGTCTAGCGTGCGGCCACCGCGATGATCATCGGGAGACCTTTCAAGGTCCGTTGCCTGCCATGCGCTTTCAAGCGCAGGCCAGAGATTACGAGGCGGCCAATTCGCCCAGGTGGACGCGGGCGGTAACCGTGCTGCCGTTGCGGTTGAGCGTCAGGGTAACCGTGGCGCCCGGCTTCTGATGCGCCAGCGCCGTGAGCAGGTCATCCTCCCCCGTGATCGCCTGCCCGTTGAAGGCCGTGATCACGTCGCCCTGCTGCACCCCCGCTGCCGCCGCCGGCCCACTCGCGTTGTTCACGATCGCCCCTACCACCGTCGGTGTGGCGACGCCCCCGCCATTCCCGAAGTAGCCTTGCGCCTGGTTCTGCTGCTGCGCATCCGTCGCCGCCACGCCCAGGTAGGCGCGCCCCGTGTGCGCGACGCGGCCCGTCGCGATGAGCTGGTGCGCGATGTAGGTGACGCGCGTACTCGGCACGGCGAAGCCGATGCCCTGCGCCGCCCCGCCGTTGTTGTTCTGCGGGTCGGTCGCTTCCAGCGTCGGGATGCCCACGACCGTCCCGTTCAGGGTGACCAGCGCGCCGCCTGAGTTGCCGGGGTTGATCGGGGCCGAGGTCTGGATGGCGTTGGGCAGGTAGGAGCCGTTGCCTTCCTGCACGGTGCGGTCGAGCGCGCTGATCAGGCCGGAGGTGACGCTCTGCTTGAGGCCAAGCGGGTTGCCGATGGCGAGCACCGTCTGCGCCACGCTGAACGTGCCCGACGAGGCGAAGCGCGCCGCGGGCAGACCCGACGCGTTGATGCGCACGATGGCGAGGTCATCGGCGGTGTCGGTCCCGACGAGGCGGGCGGCGTAGCTCTTGCCGGTGGCGAGCGTGACGCGCAGCGATTGCTCACCGGCGACGACGTGGGCGTTGGTAACGATATCGCCGCTCGTGTCGTAGATGACGCCGGAGCCCGAGCCAATCCCCACGTTGTCCACGTAGACCACCGACCGGCTCGCCGTGGCGAACGCCTGCTCGGTGGCGATGTCGACGCTTGTCCCCGTGGTGGTGGTCGTGACAGCGGCGGTTGTAGCGGCGGCCTGGGTCGCGGCGGCGGTAGGCGCGGGGCCGAGGGCACGGTCCCCAATGACGCCAGCCGCGACGAGCGCGACGGCGGCTAACGGTGTGGCGATCTTTCTCATGTCCGGTCTCCTTTGTTCTATGTAGGCGCCTGTTCTATGATTGTAGGCGCTCACATACTTATTAGGGGCCATGCGTTTATACATATCTATAGCGTACGCCCGGACGTTGAGAGCGCCCTAAGACGCGGCTAAGAGAAAACACAGAAAAAGCTAAGAGTTCGCTAAGAAGCTGACGGGGACAACGCCGCCTCGTCCACGGTGGCCGGTTCGTCCACGAACGCTCGTGGCAGGGTCACGGTAAAGACGCTCCCCGCGCCGACGTAGCTTTCGACATCGATCGCGCCTCCCTGCCCCTCGACCAGCGCCTGCGCGATGGCCAGTCCCAGCCCCGCTCCCACTCCCGCACGCGAGGTGTCGCCCTGGTAAAACCGCTCGAAGACATGGGGCAGATCCTCCGGCGCGATGCCGTAGCCGGTATCACGCACCGCGATTATCACCTGGTCGCCCGACACCGCCGTCGCCACCCCGATCGTCCCTTCGGGCGGCGTAAATTTGCACGCGTTGTCGAGCAGGATCAACAGCACCTGCGTGAGGGCGTCGGGGTCGGCCCGCACGGCCACGGCGGGGTCGCCTTCAACGCGGATTGTGCGCGCGGGGTGCGTCGCGCGCGCGACGTAGCAGTGCGGCGAGGAGCGGGGACACAGGCACGGGTTCACGGCGCAACGCGCGGCCAACGTCCGCGCGCGCCAGCGTGAGCAGGTCACCGACGAGGCGGGCCATGCGCGCGCTCTCGACATCTAAATCGTCGAGGATGGCGACGCGGTCGGCGGCGTCGATGGGCGGCACGCGCCGTAGCAGGGCCACGTTGCCACGGATGCTGGTCAGCGGGGTGCGCAACTCGTGCGAGGCGTCGGCGACGAAGCGCCGCTGCGTCTGATAGGCCTCGGCCAGACGCGCGAGCATGGCGTTGAAGGTGGTGGCCAGGCGGCCGACCTCGTCGCGCGGGCCGGTGTAGGCGACGCGCTGGTCGAAGTCCTGCGCGTCGCCGATGGCGCGGGCCGTCCGCGTGATGCGCGCGATCGGCCGCAACGCCGTTCCGGCGAGCAGCCAGCCGAGGCCAAACGCGAGCAGCGTCGCGATGGGACCGCCGATGAGCAGGACGCGGCGGACGACATCGAGCGGCCGGTCGATGGCCTGCAGCGGGCGGGCGACCTGGAGGACACCGGGCACACCGTGGAGGACGAGCGCGGTATTGTCCAGCAGGAGCTGCTGGCCGCCGACGGTCACGACCGTCGGCGGGGGCGACACGCCCGATTGGAGCGCCGCCTGTATCGCTGGAAGCGCCGACGGATCGAGTGGGAGCGTCTGGTGTGAGTCCTGCAAGTTAGATGATCGTCGGATTGTCCCGTCAACGCCGCGGAACTGGAGGTAGGTCTCCATCCCGACGAGGAGTGGGGACTGCGCGGTAGGACCTCCGTAGTGATGCAACTCCGCGGCGAAGGCGGCGGTGTCGGCCGCCAGGGCGTTCCGCGCGGCGTCGGAGTTCACCGTGGCGACAACGCCGTAGAGCACGGCGCCAAACAGGATCAGGGTGAGCGCCAGGATCGCACTGTAGAGCAGGGTCAGGCGCAGGCGGATCGACAGGGGCTGTAGCGACACACGGCGCGGATGGAGTGTCGTGATCTTACCTGCCGCGTGGCGCGCCGGCCAGGGCTTAACTTTCACGAAGGACATAGCCGACACCGCGCACGGTCTGGATCAGGCGCGGCTCACCGCCAGCCTCGGTCTTGGCGCGTAGATAGCCGATGTAGACATCAAGGACGCTGTCATCGCGCGCGAAGTCGTAGCCCCACACCTCCTCCAGGATGCCCTCGCGCGGCAGCACATGCCGGGGATGGCGCAGCAGGTAGGCCAGTAAATCGAACTCCTTGGGGCTCAGGACGAACACGCGTTCACCACGCCGCGTCTCACGCGTGACGGGGTCGAGCGCAAGGTCGGCATAGCGCAGCGCCTTCTCGCGTCCATCGACGCTACGCGTGTTGCGGCGCAGCAGCGCGCGGATGCGCGCGAGTAACTCGTTGGGGGCGAAGGGCTTGACGAGGTAGTCGTCCGCGCCGCGATCGAGTCCCTCCACGCGGTCCTCGACGGCGTCACGCGCGGTGAGCATCAGGATGGGCGTATCGTCGGCCTCGCGCAGGCGCCGGGCGACCGTGAGCCCGTCGAGATCGGGCATCATCCAATCGAGCACGACGAGGTCGGGGCGATGGGCCGCCGCTTGTACGAGCGCCTCGCACCCAGTGGCCGCCGTCACAACCTGGTACCCTTCGTACATGAGCGTCCGCCGCAACATCTCGGTGATACCACGGTCGTCATCGGCGATTAAAATGGTGGTCATAGGCAATATCCTGGGCCTCGTTGCTGATAAGCCTTGCACCATCAGGATACGCCACAAGTCTAAGAGTACGCTAAGAGCCCCGGCAACGGACGCCTGCGCATCCTACATTCCGTTTCTTAGCAAATTCTTAGTGATTTCTCCGCCTCTTCTTAGCCTCCGCTTACCGGCTTCTCAGTGTAGCCAGGTACGCTGGATGTATCGGCAAATGGAAAAGTGCGAAGGGGAGGCGTGGATGAACGATCATGGGTGCGGCAAGCCATCGACCGCGGCGCCTATCATGAGCGCGTTCGGCGATGTAGGCGAGGGACGCCAGCAGGCCGGGCGTTTCGTGGCGCGCGATGAGGGCCGGTCGCGCGTCCTGGTGATCGGGCGCATGGACGCCTACGCCGACCTCGTGCGCCAGGCCCTGGACGCCCTGTGTCTTCATATCGACCTGGCTTCGGGCGAGGATGCGGCGCGCGACCACTTGGCGCGGGAGCGTTGCGACCTGATCGTGCTTCTGCTCCCCCTGGCGGACGGCGACGGACCGGCTCTGTGCCGGCGTCTGCGCGCCGCCGACGGACATGTTCCCCTCGTGATCCTCGACATCGTTGGTACAGTCGACGACGCGGTCGCCGGCCTCGACGCCGGCTCCGACGCCTATCTCGTCGAGCCGTTCGACGCCGGCGAACTCCGCGCGTCTCGCGGCGTTGCTGCGCCGCCATGGCCCCGCGCGCCGGCCCACGCCCCCCCACATGGTCACCGAAGCGGGCCCAAACAACAAAGGATGGATCACGCCGGCGCCCCCGGTACACGCCGTCGATGGCGGCGCGGTGTGAGGACTGTTCCGTGGCCGTGGGTAGCCCGTCTGCTGCGTTTCGCCCTGACGGGAGGCGCCGCGGCGCTCGTGCAACTGGGGATACTCGACGCCTTGACGGATGGACGCTGGCCGCCGATCCCCGCCGACGCCGTGGCCCTGCTGCTCTCGACACAGGTCAACTTCGTCCTTAGCTACCTGTATACCTGGCGTGACCGGCGGCCACGCGCGGGGACGCCACACGGTGTCCTAAGACGGTGGGCCGCCTATCAGGGCTCCGCAGGTGGAGCGGCGCTGCTCAACATAGGAGTGTTCACCCTCGCGCGAACCGACCTGCCCATCGTCGTGGCGTCGGCGTTGGGGACCATCGTCGCCTCCGTGGTGAACTTCGTTGCCAGCGACCGCCTGGTGTTCCCGGCAGTGGGCGCCGCCATCGCGGCCCGTGGCAGCCACAGTGCGCGGGAGACCGCCGCGGCGCGGGGAGCGGTCGATAGAGTCGATAACTTTACATGAGAAAATTCCCATCAGATTTTCATACAATCGTCATCTGATTCGCCTACGATGGTAGATAGTCGGTGAGACAGGAGGTGGGAATTTTATGGACATCGCACGTAGCGACGGCGCGCGACGGGCGACGCCAGCGCCAGTCGCCAGGGCATGGCGTGGGCGTGGCTATCGCGCCGCCGTGGCATGGGCCATTGGAGCGATCGTCGCCATCAACGCGGCGGTGATCGTGTGGCTCTGGCTGCGCGGCGGCGGTATCTCCGCCGTACATGGACTGGGCGACCTCAGCACTAGCGTGGGCCGCATCACAGGTCTGCTCAGCGCCTACCTCGCGTTGCTGCAGGTTCTCTTGCTCGCACGCCTACCGTGGCTCGAACGGCTGGCCGGCTTCGATCACCTCACCGCCTGGCACCGCCTCAACGGCAAGGTCTGCCTCCTCCTCGTGCTCGCGCATGTCGTGTTCATCACCATCGGCTACGCGGCGATGGACCGTATCGCGATCCCCCCCGAGGTGGCGCGGTTGCTCGGCGACTACCCAGGGATGATCGCGGCCACGGTCGGGACGGCCCTCCTGATCGCCGTTGTCGTCACCTCGCTCGTCATCGTGCGCCGCCGCCTGCGCTATGAGGCGTGGTACCTCGTGCATCTCACCGCCTACGCGGGCATCGCGCTGGCCTGGGTCCACCAGATCCCCACCGGCAACGAGTTGACCGCCAACCCGGCCGCCGCGACCTACTGGACGGCGCTCTACATCGCCACGCTGGTCCTGCTCGTGCTGTTCCGCATCGCGGGGCCAATCGCAGGGGCGTTTTGGTACAGCCTGCGCGTCGCCGAGGTGACGACTGAGGGGCCAGGTGTCGTGTCCCTGCGCATCACCGGGCGCCGCCTCGACCGGCTACACGCGCGCGGCGGCCAGTTCTTCCTGTGGCGCTTCCTCACGCGCGGGCGCTGGTGGGCGTCGCATCCCTTCTCGCTCTCGGCGGCGCCCGATGGCCGCTCGCTGCGCCTCACCGTCAAGGACGTGGGAGACTTCACGGGCCGCATCGGCGCGATCACTCCGGGAACGCGCGTGGTGGCGGAGGGTCCCTTCGGTGTCTTCACCGACGCGGCGCGCCGGCGCGACAAGGTCGCCCTCATCGCGGGCGGCATCGGCATCACACCGATCCGCGCCCTGGTCGAGGATATGCCCCCTGGCCTCGACATCGCGCTCATCTACCGCGTCGTGCGCGCGGAGGACCTGGTCCTTAGCCACGAGCTCGACGCGCTGGCGCGCGAGCGCGGCGTCGCGCTCGCGTACGTTGTGGGCGGCCATACTGGCGCGGAGGGCGCGTATCGCCTGTCGCCGGAGCACCTGCGCGAACTAGTCCCCGACATCGCCGACCGCGAGGTATACGTGTGCGGGCCGCCGGCGATGATGCGCGTGGCGGAGGCGAACCTGCGCCGCGTGGGCGTCCCGCGCGCGGCCATCCACAGTGAGCGCTTCGCCCTGTAATTCAACGACTATATAGACTGTTGACGACAAAACAAATAAATAGAAAAGGATACACACACGATGCATCGCTCGATTCCCTTTATCATCACGACCGCCGCGACCGTGCTCCCGTTCACGACCACGTTGGCCGCTACGCACCCGACTCCGCGGCCGACGGCCACACCGACACACGCCAAGGCCCATCCGGCCGCGCATAAGAAATCCACCAGTACCACATACACATATGCGGGGCCGAGGGTGGATATGCAGTGGGGCACGGTGCAGGTAACTATCGTCGTGAAGGGCAAGCGCATCGCCGATATCCGGGCGACAGCGCCGACCGAGCGAGAGCGCTCGGCGTTCATCAACCAGCAGGCCGTTCCGATGCTGCGTCAGGAGGTTCTCCAGGCCCAGAGCGCCACGATTGACCTGATCGGCGGCGCCACCATGACCAGCGACGCCTACGACCAGTCGCTGCAAGCGGCGGTCGACAAGGCCCACAAAGCTCACACCCTGTAAGCCCGTGAGTGGCGCCGTATCGAACACGCTCCCTGGGTCGCGCCGCGTCGAGCACATCATGGGGATGCCCATTGGGGTCGATGTGCGCGACGCCGCGATCGACCCCGCCGCGCTTGACCGGGCGTTCGCGTGGCTGCGCTGGGTCGACGCCACGTTCAGCACCTACAAGCTAGACAGTGAGATCAGCAGGCTCAACCGCGGCGAGTTGGCGCTACCCGACGCCCACCCTGATGTCCGCGCCGTCCTGGCGCGCTGCGCCGCGTTGCACGAGGAGACCGGCGGCTACTTCGACATCGGGGCGGCGTTCCTGGCGCAGTGGGAGCGCGTGGGTGATGTCGCGCTACGCCTCGGAGCCGTCGACCCCTCGGGTCTGGTCAAGGGGTGGGCGGTGGAGCGCGCCGCGCGTATCCTGGAGCAGGCCGGGGCGCGCGACTACAGCGTCAACGCCGGCGGTGACATCCGCGTGCGTGGGCGCCCGTCGCCTACGTCGGGCTGGCGCATCGGCATCCAGCATCCGACCCTGGGCGACAAAGTGGCGGCGGTGATCGAGGCCACCGACCTGGCGATCGCCACGTCAGGCGCGTACGAGCGCGGCGCGCATATCATCGACCCGCACACGGGGCGGCCGCCCGACGGCGTCCTCTCCGTCACGATCGTTGGCCCGGACCTGGCGACGGCCGACGCCTACGCCACGGCCGCCTATGCGATGGGACAAGAGGGGCCGGCATGGACCGCCCGGCTCGTCGCGCGCGGCTACGAGGCCATGACCATCCTCGCCGACCAGACCGTCCTCTCAACTCCGGCGTTCCCCACCCTCTGACGCGTGCCGCCCCGCAGCGCTGCCAATTCGCGGGTGTGTAGGGGCGTATCGCTATACGCCCCTACGCCCCGTAAACGGCGCCCTAATCATTGGCGGCGGGCGGCCACTGCTGGACTCCGTGCATGATGCGCAGCACATAGATGATCCTAGCGTCCTCGTCTATCTCGTAGACGATCCGGTAGCCGTACGTTGCCGTAACGTGTTCGCGCGTGCCGGGGTAGTGCCCAACCCTGCCCATCCGGGGGAACTTGCCCAATCCGCGCACCGCTTTGAGGATACCCCGCGTCACCTTATCGGCGGCGGTCTTCGACCGCACGCGGTAATAGGCGTCGATGCCCGCGAGGTCATCCTCCGCGGCGTCAGTTAGACGCGGCCTCACGCGCCAACCGCGGCCTCGTCGCCGTCCCCCGCCGCGTCGAGGTCGAAGTCGGCGTCCAACATTCCGCGCTCCTTGAACCGCGCGACGACATCCTCCAGCGACGACGTGCGCCCAGCGCGTACCTGCTGGATGCCCTCTTCAATCATGGCGATCTCGCGCACGCGGCGCTGCCCCTCTTCACGCAGAACCTCGACCATGAGTTCATTACGCGTGCGTCCCGTGGCCTGGCTGATGGTCTCGTAGAGGTCGCGCACGTCCTCGCCCATCCTGATGCTCGTGTTAAGCGCCGATGCCATGTACCCCTCCTTACCGCACCACAATTCATGGTGCAGTGTACACCTATAATACTGGAGCCGTCAACGGCCTATTCTAAAAGCGGTATATCAACGAGGACTTGGTATCATCTCTAACCGGCCGCGCGACCGCACGGAAGGGCTAATCGGCCAAGATAGCCTGTCCGATTAGGCCGCCCCCCAATATCGTGCTGATGGCATCCTCCAGCGTCACAACCTGGCCCGCGGCCCACATTCTGGCGGCATCGTGCTCACCAAGCATGGCGCGTACAGTGGACACCCTGTCGTCGTGCGGAGGACGTTCGCGTGGGCGCAGGAGCAGCCCGATGGCCTCCCGCGCCGATGCGACGCTCCCCCAAAGCCACGCTGCCCGTTCGAACTGCCGCATGTCACTGGCAAGGCCAGCCACGCCTTCCAGACCCTCAATCGCATCCATGTGAAAACCGTGGCGCTGGCACAGTTCCAGGCTCTCGGCATAGCATCTCGTGGCGCTCTCATAGCGCCCCTGCTCACGAGCCACGTTACCCAGGAGACGGAGTAGGATGGCTACCGCTGCCGGATCTCCCACGTCACGCGCGAACGTGGAGGAGCCACGGAACACGCAGGATAATGAGACGCGTCGCGAATCTGCGGGTAACGCTTCCGGTCTGCGTGGTCGGCGCCCCGAGAGCGCCGCATACTGGGCGTGTGGTGAGGGCCGTGCGGCGCTGCCGCAGGCCCAGACAAGCAGAAAAGGAGGCACACGACGTTGACTCGACACACAGGAAGCGTATGGCACATGCTGGCTGCACTGGTGATCGCCGGCTTGCCTACCGGCATCGACGTGATAATCGTTCCACTAGAGCCGCCAGCTAGGAGACAGACCGACTACCCCTGCCCCGCCAACGCCACGTCTGCTGCCGTTTGACAGCAGCTACGCCGCTAACTTTATTGTGTATGTCTGGTTGCCTTACCCTGATCTCAAGGCAACCAGGGAAGAGAGGTCACCATGGCCCTGTCCCTGTTCGCCCGCATTGCCACCCGCGTCGCCATCCTCGCGTTCCTGCCGTGCTCCCTGGCGCTCCCGCGCCACGCGGACACGTCCACAGCGCTCGCCGGAGGAGGACCCGTCACCCAGAGCGTCGATGCAGTTATCCGTACCGTGGCCGTCGGTGAGCGTCCCCGCGTGTCGGTCGTGGACAGCCAGACCGGCCGGCTCTTCGTCGCCAACTACGACAACACGGTGAGCGTGCTCGACACGGCGACCGGAGCCGTCGTGCGCACCGTCGACGTCGGCCAGGCCGTCGGCGCCGCGCAACCGACCGCGCTGACCCTCGACGCGCGGGCCGGACGCGTCTTCGTCGCCGCACAGGACAACAGTGTCACGACCCTCGACGCGCGCACCGGCGCGGTGCTCCGAACGGTCGGACTCGCCTCCTCGCCCAGCGATATCACGGCCGACGCGCGGACGGCGCGCGTTTTCGTCGCCATCTACAACAATAGCACGGTCGGCGTGCTGGACAGCCGCACCGGCGCCCTCCTGTCAACCGTCGATGTCCAGGGCAGCCCCTCCGGCCTCACGATCGACACGCGCACCGACCGCGTTTTCGTGACGAGCGATGAGGGTACACAGGGCGTCATCACCGTGCTCGACGCCGCGACCGGCCACGTCCTCAGGACGCTGACGGTCGGCGGATACCCCTATCTCCAGCTCAATGAGGTGGCCGGAACCGTGTTCGAACTCGAGCCACGCACCGGCGACACGTTGCGCGTGCTGGACGCCACGACCGGCCGGGTGACGCGCACGGTCGCGTTGGGCCTCGCCGTCTACGGCACGGACGTCGACGCGCGCACGGGCCGTGTCTACGCCGAGGCCGTGCCGCCCGGCGCGAGCTACCCGTTCACGGACAAGGTGCGCCTGCTGGCGCTGGACGCGCGGACAGGGACGGTAGTGGTCAACGCTACGACTGACACGTTTCTGTCCTTCCTCGTCGTCGATAGCGTGACGGGGCATGTGCTCGGCACGTCGGTCGGCCCGTTCAACACGCTGGGTAACCCGGAGCGGCGTGGCTCGTTACAGATCTTCAATGAGGTGACGCTGGCCCGGCTGCGCACCGTGCGCGTGGGCTATGTCCCCGACTGGATCGCCCTCGATCAGGCGACTCGACACGTCTTCGTCGTCAATGGTAATACCGATAGCGATGGAAACCCACGCCTGGTCGGGAGCCAGTTCCAGCACGGCAGCGTGACCATGATTGATCTGTCGCGCTTATAGCGGCGGCGCGGCGGCATAGGGGAGCCGCGCGCCGGGGACGCGTCCAGGCGCGCCCCATGAGTGTTAGCGGCGGCCTGACCTTCACAGACCCTGTTCGCTGACGTTACCTCGTTGCTGTGCCCAACGCAAACAGGGTACAATAGGCGCAACGGATGCGGTTGATCGTGGCATCAGAGGGCGCATAGCACGCGCGAAGGAGGGGAGATCATGGCATCCATTACCACGTCCAGCGACGGCGGGCTCCCGCCGCTGTCCGCTGGCGCCTCGTGGCAAGAGTACTCTGCCGCCAATCTCGCGGCGTTCTGTGAGCAGTTGGCGCGCGCCATGGACCGGCACTGGGTCCGCTGGGATGACGCCTGGGCTGCTGATCCGCAGGGCCCGAGCCCTTTCTTCAACAGCGCGACGTTGCTGCGCCCCCTCGACCCCACCCAGACCGACGCCCTAATCGACCGCCTGAGTCACTTCTACGCCGCGCGGTCAGGCGCGCCGTGGCTCTTGTGGAGCGCGTGGCCTGTCTCCGCATCCGACCTACAGCGACGGGGCTTTGAACTGCTGACCCGTCTGCCGTTGATGGTCCGTCCCCCCGGCGGCGGCCTGCCCACCCCGCCGCCCCTGTTGCGTATCGTGGAAGCAACCGATGCCGCGACAGTGGCCGACGGTGAACGGGTAGTGATCGACGGCTATCCCCTCCCTGAACTCCAACCGGTGCGGGCTGGCTCGTTGTTCGACACACGGGGCGTGGGGGAGCGGTTGCGCCTGTGGGTCGGCTATCTGGATGAGCGCGCGGTGGCGACGGCGACCGCGCTCATCGACGAGACGGTCAACGGCATCTACATGGTGGCGACGTTGCCTCAGGTGCGGGGTCGGGGGTATGGCGCGGCGCTCACGGCGCAGGCGCTCGCAGCCGCCCCAGCGCTACCAGCGGTGCTCGAGGCGACCGAGGCAGGCTACTCACTCTATGCGCGCCTCGGTTTCACGGAGGTCACGCGCTATGACCTATGGATGAGACCGCGCTAGGCCCGCTCATACATCTAACTGGAAATGCACAACTATCTGCTATGCCGCAACCCGTGTAGGGGGACATTCAAGTTGTCGCTAGAGGTCCTCCTGCGAAGGAATTGGGACATCAGTTTGTCGCACTTGGGACAAAAAAGTTGTCGCTACCCCACTTTGAGACACGAAAAGTTGTCGCTACCCCACTTTGCTCATTGCCATAGTATGCCATGTAAACACACGGGAGTCTACCTGGCAATAGACGGCGAAATGTTGACTGACTAGGCCGACACTGAGGGTTCTCAATGCCAGTGTGGGGACCCGTCGAACACGCCGGAGTGTCAAGCGGATACCCATCGCATCCGGGGACAACGAGGAATGGGACGCGCCCAGCAGGCGCGAAAATGGGAGTTCTGTGCCTGCTACGATAACAATGGATCGTGCCCTCTTTTGGTGAGGCCAAGCGGCGACGTGAGCATCACTCGAGAAGGCGGCTCGCTCCGGAAGGGTTTGAGACGGTCAGCACGCTCTGTTGTCCGTCTGCAGGTCGCTTTTCGGGCAGCTTTGGCCGCTGGTCTCTACAGCCCTGAGTGCCCCTCGTGTCCTTATCATCATCATCAAAAGAGGGCATGATCTACTTCCTCAGATGCTGCTGGCGAACCCTACGTTACGAGTTTCAGGCGCGTCAAACCGCGTGTGGTCACGCGTGCCACCGACCTGCCGACGAGGCTCCATTGAGGTTCGCCAGCAGCATCTTCCTCACCGGATCTTACATCCCCCAGCGAATACTTCCCCCACGAGAGCCATGACATCCTCCCGCGCGTACAAGCGCTTCGCCACTCCGACGCCATCCACGGGTACGACCCAACCCCTTTTCACCCAACCCGCGAACGTGTTGGGGTTAACTTTGAGCAACTGTACGGCTGTTAACGAATCCACGAGGCCCCCATCAAGGCATCGCATTTCCTCATTCGTCGGTTGGGTCGTGCATAGGCGTACGATATCATCCAATGCGAAGAGGTGTCTTCGCACGCCGCCCACGCTCATCTCCCTTATCCTCCCTCGCCCGACCCATCTGTTAAATGTTCGCTCAGTCACACCAATATAACGGGCTGCCTCGGCGGCCCCTACATATGGCGCACTCAGGCTATTCGCAGGTCGTTTGCGTGCGACACGCAAGCGCAAAACGTCGCGCCGGTCGAACGTTCGATCTCGCACCATGGTCTTGACCACAGGCGCAATCTGCTCAGATAGCACAAGCCGTCGGAAATGCTTACGCCCCACGCCCAGTAGTTCCGCGGCCTCATCACCTGTGATTTGATTGGCTTGGATGTCCTCCAATATGCGTCGATCAAACAGGTAGTCGGGATACCTAGGCGTACCATAGACCCGTGCGCCCACGTATTGACCACGCCGAATGCCTCGTTGCACGGATTGGTACTGCACGCCAAGGAGCGCGGCAGCCGTCTGGAGTCCGACGTATCGATTGGCGAAGGCCCTCACATCGTCGCCACTGTACGACGTGACCTGTCCGCCAGACGGTATCTCCTCGACGGTAGAAGTAAGCAACCCCGCCGCCGTCCAGCGGCGCAATGAGGTTAGGGTGCAATCGAGCAGCATGCAGGCGTCCCGCTCGGTGTACCGAGGCAAGTTTCCATCTGGAACTAGAGTTCCGAGGTATTGCACGAGTACGACCCGTTCGCACCATAGGGCGGTGAGATCTCGTGAGTCAGGATCGCGGAAAGCGGGCAGAGCTCCGCTCTTAATGGACACAAGAAGCTCCGGCAATGTCCCTACACCCGCCAGCACATGGTAGGCTCCAATGACGCGGACGGCCTCCGCGTCATCCTTCGGGCACGGGCGCACGGGGACGTGTCGAATGAAGCCGTCCAGCGCGGCATCAACTTCAGGCGCGCTGTAGCTGCCGTATCGCGTCTTGTTGCCACCCGACGAATGACTCGGTCGGCATGGAATCAGTTTCGCAGCAGTCAGCGACTGAACGTTGTTACGGCCCACGCCTAGCCGATCGGCCACCTGCTCGATAGTCAGCGCGGACCGTGTCTCGCTCTCAAGCTCCCGTCGCGCCGCATCGACCTCATCAGCGTCGAAGAACGTCCTCTGCCACGGTCCACTCGCTCTGACTACCGCCGGTACGACGCGTGGGGTCAGGCGCCCCTCCGCGACAAATCTATGCAGCGTCTGTGCCACAGTCCCGAGGCGGCTTGCGGTATCGCTCTTACTGATGAGCGAGGGACGGGTGCTTCCCGTCCTGTCGTGGAACTCACGATAGAATGGATACCAGCGGAGCGTACTCGGCCGTACGTCCAGCGCATCATACATGAAAGACTCCCACGCATCGTGGAGCCACGCAAAGGAAGGGTCGGCAAGGCGCCTGAAGAGGAAGCGCGGAAAGTGACATTGTGGTTGATGTGTCGATTCCTCGTGTGCCGCGATCCGCGCTAACGCCGCGTTGAATTCTCCTGGCCAGCTACCCAGCAATCGCCAGGCCTGGAGCATGAGCACATGCCAGTCGTTGACGTCACGTGTCCTAAACAAGACGCTCGAGTTTCGCCGACCATTATCGAAGAACGGATGGGTCGGGTCTCGGCGTTCAAGCAAGAGCGCGCATTCCCATAAATAGAGGAGAAGGGCGTGGGGGGCCATCCGTGCGAGTGGATGGTTCGCGTCGACGAGGCCAACCGGCGGGAAAGACTCGGGGAGACAATTGAGGGCGGTCCAGACAGCGATCGTCATCGCAACGGCATCAGGATCCGTGGCAATCGTGTCGCTCGCGTAACGAGCGGCATTGTAACCACACGAGACGCAGCATCCTGATTTGACGTTCATTTGCAGCGGGCGATTGCAGTTGGAGCAGTGATCGACGAGCCGCACCAAGTGTGTCGGGCACGTCGTGACCTGCCTCAGCGACCAGGGTAACAGAACGGTTTGGCGCCCCGCCCGACACAGTGGGCAGACCCTGCCGACTGTCTCCCTGCTGCTCCCTAACGTATAGACCAATAGGTCCGTTGAGTTCCAGCGGGACGCAGGCGTCCCCTCCGCCGCGCGATAGGCCGGGGCGAAGCGGTGCACAGTCATTTCGGCTACCTCGCTCGGGCTGCGCCCAATCGCCGCAGCCAGCGCCGCCATGTGTTGATCGGCATGTAGCAGATTCGCTGGCCCCGCGTTCGGGGGGACGAGGTCGCGCCACCAACGCGCGGTCTCGTAGCTGCACGCTTGCCTCACGCGATGCAGGTGCTGCTCCAGGCTCTCATTCGTCGTGGGTAGCCGGGGAAACAGCACGCGCTTGCCCGCTGTCACCTCTAGCGCCCGCGCCGCGGAAGGACAGACCGCACGGTCTCGCGACGCGGCGCGCGGGACTTCCGGCCCCGTCCGCCCAGTCCCCCGCGCGTAGGACGGCGCGAGGGCGTCTCATCCGGCCCGTCACGCGGGATCGGGGGTATCGCCGTCAACACGGGGCGCTCGTCTCGGGCAAACGGATTCGGAATGGCGCGCCGCTCCCCCGCCAGTTCCTGGTCGAAAGCCTGGGCGAGCGTGTTCCGGTCAGGATACGGCATACCCGTATCGATGGCAATCTCCCCGGCTCGTCGCACCAGCATCATGACATATCTGAGGGTACCGTGCGATGCGCAATAGATACGCCACGCTATGTCCTTGTTTGCCAGGTACTTATTGCCTTTGAAAGGCAGCAGTTTTTCGAGTTCCTCAAGGAAAATATATAATTCCTGGTCCTCGTCGCGGACCTTTGGATGCCATGTGTAGGGAGCGAACTTGTGCGGGTCCGGGAAAAAATGGGCTAACTGTCCGCCATTCGCCTGCACGAAGGCCGTCAACTCCTCCTCGAGCCCGACGAGGATAACCGAGAGTTTGGTGTCGCGGTGTTTGATCAGGTTCTTGAGCCAGTCGGCACCGACCCGCAACACTTCCTCGTCCTTGGCATAGACGAAGTGGTTTATCTCGTCCAGAATGAGGACACGCGTCTTACACAGCTTCAGGTAATCGCGCAGGCGCGCGGTGCGCGCCACGATGTTGCCTTTATCGTACCGGGGGTCACCCATCTCCTTGAGCAACTCCGAAACGAGCATGCTATAGGTCGCGTTAGGCGGAACCATGCAATACACAACTGGACGTTCCATGCCGGTGGGAGTTTTGGTTGGCGGGTGAAGCGCCTGGAACGATTCGGCTAAGGTGGTTTTCCCACACCCTAGAGCACCTGCCAGTGACGCGCATGGAGGTTCCGCACGTGTTGGCTGCATCTCATAACAGAGTTCGAGCGCCGTCAAGGTTGTGAGATAGGTTGGAGATTTCACACGCGCGCTCTGAAGTTTGATATGCCGCGCGATGCGCGCCACTTGCTCCGCCTGGATGCGGGCATTTATCTCGGCGGCCGACATCGCCCCGTCGTCCTTCTTACCCATGCTGTCCTCCCTCCCGTTCGATCAACGCGCGCCCATTGACGGCCCACTCGCCGGCTATGCGTAGCGGGGACACATCGACACCCGTGGCACAACGTGTGGGCCGCTATCGTGTAACCGCTCCGCTCGCTCTTCGGCGCGGCGGCACGCCTCGTCCTCCACGATTTGATAACGACGACGGTTTGATCCACCGGCGCTTCTTCTTGTTGTTTTTCTGCATGTGATCCCTATGCCCTAGCGCGTTCCCATAGGACGAGGCAGACCATGGTCGCCGCCCCACCCTTCCCGTGGCGAGCGATAGATGGTTGCCTCGGCGATCGATTCCTTCGCCGCGCCTGACAGACCGGCGGAGGGACGGCGCTCCCGACCGACAGGGTCCGGTTCGATCGTGGATGGGTCCGCATTGTCGTCGGTCGTCAGTGCGAGTCGCTCTTCCCCGTCCGTCACAGATGGCGGCCGTGATAGGTGGAGGGAGACAATGGCGTGCGGCATATCCACGTCCTCACCGACCGCATCAGGCAGATCAACGCCCTTGAAGACCCGCGCGTCTTTATCTCGCCCAAGCAAGCGCGCCGCAGTCACCCGCGTCCTTCTCGCCTGACCCGTTATTCGGAACTCGTCCTCTACAATCTTGCGGATATGATGTTCGGCCAGGGCGAGATCGTACTCATCGATCTCCTCTTTCTGCGCCGTGCGCTTGGCGTAATCGAGGATGACGTTGTGCTTGTAGAGCGAGAGGCCGCGCGCGTACCCCTGGTCAACCGCAGGCACTTCGACCCAACTACCGAACGTACGCCGGTCAGCTTTCGTTGGGTCGAGCACGTAGATGTGGCCGAGATCCGCCTCGTCGTACTTAATGGCAAAGTGCGTCCCGTCGGGCTGTGCCTGTCGTAAGGGCGTCAGCTTGGACGACTGGTACTGCAAACAGTGGATCTCGACGCCCGTCGACTGGATCGTGCGCGCCTCCGAGGGGAGTAACCAGAGACGCACATCCCGGGCGCGGTGCTGCAGGTCCGGTGGGCACTCCTGCAGCCCATCCGTCCAGACGCGTTCCGGTGCTCGACCTTTCAAGTCCCGGTGAGGGCGACGAGCATAGATCCCGTACAGGAAGATGCGATGCATCTTGCGGAAGGCCGAGAGGCTGATGCACGCGTCTTTCATCGGATCATAGTCGGTCATCCGCAGTTGCATCAGGTTGCTGAATGACGTGCCGGGTAGCGTATGCACCCAATCCTGGTTGGTGCGGATGAAACGCTCGATCTCGCCCTTCTCCCAGGGGGACCTGACGTGGCACTCGTCCAGGATCATCCCCAACATCCCGGCCGACTCGGTCATGTTGGTGCCGATGTAGGGCTTGCCGTTGTCGATCCCGGCGACCCGCGGGATCCCGAAGGACAGATCACGGTACTCGACGCCATCGACCACGAGGGGGCGCTCCTCGGGCAGGATGCCGTCGAGCAGCCCGTACCGGATGCCCTGGAAGCTGTAGCCCTCGAAACCCGCGTGCGAGCCGCATGGGTATTCGCTGTGTTTGTCGATCCCGGTCGACAAGGTGGCGCGACCGATGGGCAACCGATCATCCTCGTCCACGACGATGAGGTCGAGCGGAGATTGGTCGAACTCGACCCGGGCGAGGTTGCGGTCCGGGCGCGGGCTCGGCATGACGGCGGTCGTGTCGCCGTGCGCCGCGACGTCGCTCGGGCGTGGGCGCAGAATCCAGTCTAGTTTCTTCTTCCTGACGTAGCGCCCCACGGTCTTGGTTGTCGGGATCTTCGTCCCCGCCGGTATCTCCCCGGCCGTGATCTTATCCGTCACCTGCCGGAACAAATCGCGCCTGAGCGCCCCCATCGTAGTTGGCAAGCTTTTGAGCTTCTGCCCCGCGAGTATGATGTCCAGCGTCGCATACACCGGATTGGGATTTATGGTCGTTTTGTCGTCCTGCCCTTCATCGTCGACGCTGCCCGCCTTCGGCGCGCGATGTGTGACAGATGGAGCTAGGCTGCGTATGTCGTAGCCGCTTTGAGAGAACGTGCGCAGCCAACGTTCCCTGCTGCGGCGACTGTGAGAGCGCGCCCGCGTCCGGTCGTCGCTCTTCAGGACCGTGACGCGCGCCTGCCGGATCCTGCGCCCTTGGGCGTCGAGAAGCACGGGCCGTCGCTCATCTTCCTCTCCTAGCAGTCGTCCCCGCTGCGTCGGCGTCAACGCGAAGAACGGCAATATCTGGTTGTAGCGATGCCACGCCACCTCGCGATACTTCTCGTCGATGCACGAAAAATCGGCGAACGTGTACTCCGTGGCGACGACCTCCCCAAAAGGGACGCGCGCGTTGGGACCGTACGCCCCGTAGAACTCGATCTCCTCTCGGCTCCACGCCAGGGCGAGATCGCCCAGCGAGACGCGCGCTTTACCCCCGGCGGTCTGATTCTCGACGTAGTAGTAGTTGTCCATCAGCACCTGTATCACGACCCACTTATCACCGGTAGGGACGTGCTTGTACGCGGTACCTTCGGTAATGGTGACTCGTCCCATAGTCCGTCTATACCTCTTCGTCGTCGCACCGGAGCAAACGCTCGGGGCCTAAGGGCTGACGCAGATCCGTTGCCAAATGGTGGTGGAAGAGCATGTTGTAAATTGCCGGGAGCGGCGGCAGCGACGGGTACGTGAGCGCGATGTGCGCCCTCAGGGCGGCGATCAACGCCCTATCCGCCAGGGATGCAACGAGGTCGCGGCACTCCCAGATAAAGGGGGCCGGCAATGCGCGCCACCTGTAATCCCACAGCAACTCAGCGTTCGCTTGGAGGGCGTCGGCGCGCAGGTCAGCGCTCGATATTAAGAGGAACTGGTGGTCGTTCTCGCCACACCACGCCCGCCCGATGTCCACCTGCTGATGCGTGTGCTCGTCGTCGACGTAGTCCTCGCCCTTGATCTCGTAGAGACGATTGCGTCGCTTGCGGCACCAGGCCTGGATGTCCGGCGTGTAGTCGTGATCCTCCCCGTCATCGAACCGGGCGGTGATCTTAAAGGGCTCATGCTCATAGCCGACGACGTCAACATCTAATTCGAGGAGAAAATACATCATGCGCTCGTACGGTGACCTGTAGCGGACCGGTTTGTCCATTTTGTAACTGGGGAACGTGCCGGTGCGCTGGCGCCCACGTCGCCGCTCCCGGCCCGGGTGTTCTGCCATTGATGTCTCCTACTATCGCTGTGGGTTGCACTGTGTCCCTGCAGTTGACCTTCCGGCTGGTCAATCGCAGGGATAGCAGTGGCTGTAGGGGATGTACAAGCATGCTGCATCATGCGGTCTATGTATCCTCGGTCAGGGGCAAGACCAAGTGACTATGGCCGCCAACGACGATGTCGATGTCCACTTTGTCGATATGTAAAAAGGTGCAGGGACCGAATCTAGCCGCTCCTTCCGATCGCACTATACCTTCAGATGGGGTCTTATCTGTCGTATGGCCGTGGTCGATATCGATACCCAAGAGCGACACCAGGTCGGACCCTGCGAGAAGCGTCTCCCTTGCGTCAACGATGATGGTTGCGCTGGATGGTGCCGCACTGGTCTTGCCTGGGTTATATAAGCCAAAAAAGATGAAGCGCTCAATCACGTCCTTGCGCGAGGGACTCACTAGAGAAAAGTTGACTCCCTTAGCGTTAATCCCGGCGCATGGGTCTCGTTGCTTGTCATTCATGTATTCCCCGCTTCCCGGTTATGATTCATACGCGTCGTAAGCGACAATCGCTCGTCATCGAGGATGCCTCGCGCGCCGGTGGCAATGTTCACACCCTTATATCCTCATCTACCGCGCCCACATCAATAACCGAATCTCACCTACAACGGTCATTTCTGCTGGGTCCGCTTTCGCTTGTGCCCTTGTACCGCTCTGGGATTATCAGTGGTCTGGGTAAGCAAACGACGTTCGTGTCCACTCTCAATTGATGCAAATGTGCCAATACCCGATATTCGGCGTCCTAGCAGCATGGTCAAGCGCATCGTCACAGCGGCGGTTTACCCCGCCTCCATCGGGTGAAGACTCGTAGTCCCAGCTCTCCGCCCCTGGCCCCCACAGCTATCCGGTGGTAAGCAAAGATGGAAAGCCTCGAAGGTATCTATGGTCTCTCTACGTCAACCTAGGTAGTGGGGTGTTAGGCGCAGCGTTCATCGCCGACGGGCCGGATGATCGCGGCGGCGACATGATGCCAGGGCCGCAATCAGTGGTCGCTCAAGAACCAGGCCAAATTCATGTGATAACGCCAGCGAGACCATCGTCTAGGCGAGGCGCCTGGAGGGGTACCGGAGGAATGTGTACGCGGCGTAAGGGAGCAGCACGAGGCGTTGCCTCAAGTGCGTTGACGGGCTCTGGGCACGTCACAGATTTAGTGACTGTCATACGCTCTCCTCGCCCATTCGGGCGGTTGATCATTGGTGAGCGCATGCGTATCATGGTAGATGATGCGCATGGCGGTTCGGTCGTCGTGCGGATCTCGCGGGACCTCGGTCCCGTGATACTCGGGGCACTCGCCGTTGGCGCGGCGACGTCCCGGGGCGGACGGCTCTGTTGCACATGCAACATGAGTGTCCGTGTCTTCGTGTTTCTCAGCTATCGTTTCGTCGCGCCCTGACCTCCTTCCACGTCGATGTGCCCCACCGGCAGATCTGTTAACCCACTCTAGCATATTCCCAACGCCTTCGCAGCCGTCGCTCTCCATTTATTCAACGTCAACCTTGATAAAATGTGTCGCCATAGCAACGAATCGAATACGCTCCTTTCGTCGCCACAAAATGAGTTTGGTCGGTCGGATTTTCGTATCTCGACAATCAGCCCTCCCATTGCCCCGTCGTGACACCGACTATACGGGACGATGATATGGGGCGCGACCTCATGGATCGCGCCGAGGACCATTCGACATCGCGCGGAGTTTGGTCCCTCGGAATCGACTGAAATAAGAGGCGCTTTCATGCGGATGCTTTGGGGGCAAGCCTCGCGTCGGCCTCCATGCTGCGGCACAAGTGGGCGGCGCGTTGGCCGGAAGCCAGGCGTCGATGGGGAACGTGACTCCGCACAGGTCGAATGGCGGTGCGGACGGAGTGAGATATGAGCGTGTCCTCTAGCCGAGCGTTATCGGTGGACCCGGACTATCCGGGCTGGTATGTGTGGTCGGAAAAGGAGGCTGGCGCCACGCTTCACCGGGTGCTGGTACCTTGTAAGCCTCCTGTCGTGTGCCCATCGTGCCGGGCACGGGGACCGTGGTCGCTCTTGAGCAGTGGGGCGTGGACGTTCCAGGACTGTCCATGTGCCGGCAAGCACGTGTCCCTCACCCTGCGTCGGATCTCCAAATGCGGCGCGTGCGGCGAACCCGTTTTCCACCCTTTGCCCTGGCAAGACGCAAACGTCCACCTGGCGGACGGGGAGGGCCCAAGTCAGCGGGGGCGCGGCGTGACGCGCCGTCTGCTCATGTACATCCTGGCCAAATTGGTGCGCCAGACAAATGTCGCTATCGCCGCCGAGGTCGGGTTGAGCGAGCGGACGATCCGCAACATCGCTAAGGACCAGCGAGAACGTGATGATGCCCGCATGCTGGCTGGCTTGCGTACCCCCGCTACCCTTGGCATCGAGGTAGCGCACATCCACGGTCACGATCGATGGCTGCTGACCAACGTCGGCGCCTGCACGCTCCTCGATATCCTGCCGGACACAAGTATCGATCGTCTGCGGGATTGGCTAGAGCGCCTACCGGACCGCGATCGCATCACACACGCGTATGTCGGCGTCCATGCGATGGAATATGAGGCCGTTGTTCAATGCAAACTGCCCTACACACACCTTGCCCTCACCCTAACGTACACCACCGGTGGCCTCACACGAGTCATTGACGATGCGTTAAGAGATATCGCAGCCGCGTTCTTTGACGACTCGAGCAAGGCTGTGCGGAACATGGCATGGCAAATCATGTATATCATAGTAGAGCGCGAATGCTGGCTGTTCTCGACACCGCGGCAGCCGCCGTCTATTGAGCCGTACACACGGGGCATCCCTCGCTTGTCAGCGGCGTATGACCTTGCCGCGAGGTTCATGAGCATTTACGAGGCAACGACGCTGGACGCATTCGAGACCGCGTGTGTGGCCTGGCAAGCTAGCGCTAAGGCCGCGTCGTTGCCCGAGTTTCGTGTGCTCCTGCGCGCTGTCACCGATTGGTATCCCGCCCTGGTTAGGGGCTGGGACCAAGACGCTCCCCACGACTACGAGCTTTACTTGTCTTACGCAGAGCGTGTCCTGCGGCGATACCCGCGCGACCAGTCCTTCGGCGCACTGCGACAGAGGCTGCTCCATGCCCCTGGGCTCAGGAAGCACGTCACCGCATCGGCCGAGCAGTCGGTATCTCAAGCAAAGCCGAACTGCGCCGTTCAGCCTGTGCAGGGCGACCGCGACCCTGACGACACAGTCGCCGGCCTGACCGAGGGTGATGCGTGGCACGGTGAGGCTAGGCCGCAGCCGTAGGACGATGCGTGCGAGCCGGGTGTAGCCCATAAGCCACGCGTTGATCTCGGCATCGACCTGCCCAAACTGGGGCTGTGGCTAAGCGATAACATAGGTCAACAGTGACGCCGGTCATGGTTTGGTTATTCGGTTCCGGCGTCGCGTCGTGGCGATCTCTGGTGCGATAGGAGGCTGGGCAGGGTCATTTAGTTTTCCCCCTCACCCCCAGCCCCTCTCCCTCAAGGGGCAAGGGGAAAAGCCACCACACGTAGGACGGCTCCCCTCTCCCTGACGCGGGAGAGGGGCTGGGGGTGAGGGCCGCGCCGTCGCCGCGAGAACTAAATGGCCCTGGAGGCTGGGGCGCTTACTTGCTTTTTCTAGTCCGGCACACGCGGCACCTCCATCCATACAAGGGACTCTCTCTGACCTGCTCTCACACGCCACAACAACCGCTATTCCCCTATCCCAATCCCTCTGGCCTAGCGTGGCCCACCCGCATTGCGCATGCTCCACCAACGGCCGGATGGCAGTGCCATAACGATCACCTCGACGCTATCGGTTCCATAGACCTGAGCAGCACGGCAGCGTAAGGCCGACGCGGCCTCGTACTGATCGGAGGACACGATCAGCAGGGAGTCTAACGTCAACGCTACGCAGGAGACCGTGCTGTCTACCCGTATCGCGGTCAAATCGATAGAACCGACGAAAGTGACCGCAGAGCAATGGTCGGCCAAAGGGCGAGCAAACCTCTGCATAAAGCGCCTGGAATCGATGATGCACGCGAACTGCTGGCCGCGCAGGAAATCGCGATACGCCCGCAAACAGGCGAGCCCCCACGCGCGCGTGGCGCGCTCGTCGTCGCCATCATCGCGGAGGCAGGTAGGGGGCGCGGCACGCCGGACGATGTCGTCCACCGCAGGCGCGCTGCCATCAATGAGCGCGTCGTTCAGGCGGCGCACGAGGGTGCGCACATAGCGGTGGCAAAGGCACAGACGCCGTCCGCGAGCGTCGATTTGGTGAGCTTGCCGGCAGGTGGAGCACCACAGAATGGGCATATCATGGGCGACCGAAGCTGGCATGACCACGCTAGCGCGTGTGCGTGCGTCTGCGACGGGTGAATTGGTGGCCATCATGGGCATATCCCTCCTTGGTCGATGCCAACGGGCGCTAGAACGCGGTGTCCCACCCCGGTTTTGGTCGATGCACGGGACAGGTGGAAACCAACGGGCAATAGTCGCAGTACCCGCCAGGGCAGGCCGGGAATCGCTGCGTGTGTATAGCGGCCACCATGCGCCGGCAAAAGTCTTTGCCCGCCTCGATTTGCGCGGGCGTCAGCCGTACGCTCGTCCACTGGCCCGTCCGGGTGACCTGCATCAATTCCACGTCGTCAGCCCCATAGGCGAAACGAGCCAGGTGATCGTAGATGGCCGACGATGGTTGGTCGGCAAGATCGGCGCTGATCGACGTTTTCACGTCGATGCATGTGACCGACCTGAGGGTGTTGGCTTCGATCTCATCGTGCGAGGCTACGACGCGCGTGGCGATGAGGTCGAAGCGGCCCGACAAGACGATAGCGCAACCGGGGACGCCGGCCACGGGCCGTGATGGCGTGCGCACGTACTGCTCGGATGCCACGATAGCGGCGAAATGCTGGTCCTCCAGGAACGTTCGGTAGGCCTCCAGTGAGTCCCGGCCGAGGTCACGCACATACAGTTCCCCGTCGCCGCCATCGCGAAGTGGGAGGGGGAGCGGCGTCTGCTCCAATACCTCGGCTATGCTCGGTGTGCGCCCCACCATCACCGCCTTGTTGTGGCGATCCACCAACTCGTGGATGTACTGGCCTACCTGAAGATGGCGGCTAATGTCATCGGGGCGTGCGTTGCCAAATGTCTCGCTGTACTGCAGCGGACAACGCGCGAACGCTTGGGCACGCGACGGGGTGATCGTGACGGTGAGGTCGGCGCGTGAGGTCGGCATAAGAGTGAGTGGTTGACGCATGCGCTTTGTCTCCCTCTTTCGTGACATTGATGCGGAACGTGTCCTGGAGTCCTCGGTCCACGCGCCTGGGCTTCATCCCGCAGAGACCGCATGTGGCCTCGACGGCGGGTTCTATGGCATGCGCCACGAGCAGCGCGCAGCCTTGACAACCTCTACGACCTGTTATCGTCATCTGTTGCCTGCCCGATCTCCGTCGTGCGCAACCGAGCGAGGGCGCCGTACATCCACATCGTCAGGTCATAGGCGGTCATGTTCTGTGGATGACGAAAGCGTCCGAAAGCGCGCACGAGGTCGTCATGCCAGCCATCGGGGAGATCGTCGGTGAGAACATGTGACACGCGCTGGAGCAGGGCGTTGACAGCTCGCCGTTCGCCTGGCGTCCCCGCTGCAGTGTCATCGTTCGACGCGACAAAGTCCACGTCGAAAACGCGCAACAACGCTATGACAACCGAATCGCAGAAATCGGCACCGACCGTATGCTCCTGCACGGTTAACCCACGGCACACTGGCACGTCGATAAACACTGACCAAGCATGGGGCAGGAGGGCGAACTCCACGGCGAAGCCCGCGATGCGGCCGCCCATCGCGACCTCAGCCAGCAGACGCATGACCTCCGCTGCATCTTGGGTGTAGCGCGGCGCCATCTGGCCCGACCGTCCAGCCAGCCAGCCAGCCAGTCAAGACGTGGGCTGCGAACGCATCGCGCTGTGCGGGGGACATGCGCTGCCAGTGGTCGACGCGAATGCGACGGGAAACCGTTTGGTCGGTGTGCTGCTGCTCAATGTCCTGTGGAGGCTGATCGCCCATGTTTTACCCCTCCTTCTCCAGCGGTTTCAACATCCAGCCACGCTCCTGCTAGTCCCTAGCGAATGCAATGAGTCAATGCGAAGTGACCGATGTAGGTTGTCTCCCGTACGGTCGTTTTCAAATATCGTGTGTGCCATTACGTCGATGTAGGACATGGCGCCGTTGCCGTGCAAAGCAATGACATCGAGGCAATCGGATAGGCCATCATTGACGTCGGGGATGCCGGCTATGATTTGAGCCGGCATGCGAACGTCGCGTACTGCATCGAGGAGCATTCGTATCCTTGCACGCCGAGAAGGGGGCATAGTATCTGCTCAACGTGTCGCGTGCTACGCTGACGAGGCGTTGTTCGTCCTCTCGGTCCACGAGGGCAAGCGGCGGTTCCCTATGAGCTGTTACCTCGACGATAGACAGCGCTTGCCCGTCAATTCTAGCGCGTGTTTCATACCGAATCAGCGCATGAATCCAGTTGTCCATGTGCTTTGACCACATGGCGCCGCTTTGCACCCTGGTGCCCGTAGGGCACGTGGTGCTGTTTTGCATCCTGGCACCGGTCGGGATGGTGATACCTGCGGACAAGGGCGACACGGTGAAAGGGGAGATGGCGGTCACACCCGGATAGGGGTTGTTCGTTGACACGTCGGTCGCGGGAGCATGTGGTCATCAGTCGCTTTCTCCTGGTGCTCGAGGTAGGCACGACAACGCGGCGTGCTTTCTACTAACAGGTTGTGCGTCACATCCTTCACACATCACGCGTCGGGTATGTTGCACCAAATCATAGCGGCACCGACGCCTGCCTCGGTGAGCCCTTCGTTGGAGCGCCCATTAGATTAAAGACACGATGAGATATTTCTGTGACAGCGCGCATGCCTTGATGGGAAACTCACACAAAAGCTCGACCCAGCCGGGGTACGAATGAGGGACTTTCGTGTGTCACGAAGAACGTGTCGTTTGCATTTAAGAGAGTAGAGACACATGGAAGATTGCGATACTCAGGGGTAGGAGCATCGGTACAGATAGAGGCGATGGAGGGTAGGGTAGATGGAGGCCAGCGCAGACCTAATCGCGCGAGCACGAACGAGCCGCGCAGCCTTTGGCGAACTGTACTGGCACTACTGTCCTAAAGTCTATCGATACTTCCTCGCCCACACCGGCAACCATCACGATAGCGAAGACTTAACCGCGCAAACTTTCGAGCAGGTCTTGCGCACTATCGACCGCTATGAGGATAGAGGCAACCGATTCTCTACGTGGCTGTTAACCGTAGCGAGTCATATTCTTTTGGCCCAAATCAGACAGCGCGGACGTGGTATGCTAGGAGACAAGGCACTGCTCACAGTGGACGAGCGCACGTCCGGACCAGAGACTGACCCTGCACAGATGGCCGAGATATGGGAGCGCGCCACATGGTGGGATAGTATCCTATCGACCCTAGCGCCGATTCAGGAGACTGCTGTTCGGGCACGCTACGTTGAGGATCGTTCACTCGACGATGTGTCTCGGCTGATAGATCGAAGTCCAACCGCGACACGCCAGATTCTTCATCGCGGCATTGTGAGTTTGCGTGAGCGCCTGGCACAACGTGAGGGCACCTTTGACGATGACCAACCGCGAGCACCAAGAAAGACCCGAGAAAGAGTCTAGTGAGGCAGTGATCCGTGAGTTATCTGATCTTGCGCCCGTCATACGCCGCAAAAAACAGGTGGATCAGGAACAGCCGGCTGAGGCTTTTCTCCAGAGATTGTGGGCCCACCTGATTCATGCGAATGACCATGATACCGTAGACCTCGAAGAATAACTCTTGTACGATGCAGGTTGACGTCCTGCCACCGCCGCGTCAATAGGCGCTTCCATGCATAGCTCACATTATGCAGATGTAAACAAGGCTGCGCATGGTGGATTTTAGACAGGCTCGGTCTATCGGTTTACATCGCGCATCAACCGTGCGATGGCTGGCATGCAGGTCCGATTGCCGTCGCCTCACGACCATGGCACCCGATCGATGCCTGTGCGACCATTATCGTGCGTCAGACGAATTGCGTGGCAGCCTGACGCAGCGTGCGGGCGTGATAGTACATGCACTCGCCGCGCTCACCGATAAAGCCGCCGGCGACGCGATACAGGGTTGTCAGCGCCAGGTGCAGGACTTCCGCCTCCTCGACCTGGCGAGACGTCAGGGCACGATCACGCCGGACCAGGCACAGGCGGATCGCGGCATGGACATCGGCGATCGGGAGCCAGGCGGTGTCATCGTCGGGCGCGTTGACGAGCGGCGCGGGGAGGGCGTGGAAGAGCGTGGGCAAGATGGTCATGGCGGTGTCCTCTGTCGCTGTACTGATGTCGTCACAGGGGCGCGAGAGGCACCGGGATGGGCGGGCGATACCTATTGCGGGGCAGGTGGCCGGGGTGCCGACGTTGTGGAACAGGTGCGACCAACGGAGGTGGTGCGGTGGAGCCGAGGCGCGTTCGTTATCGCCAAGGTGAGGTAGGCGCGAGAGGCGCGACCGAAGCGTTAGTAAGAGTATAGCACGATGGGGTGGGGTGCGCGGGAAACGCCGGGTATGATGAGGGGAGTTAGATAGGAGGAGGCCTCATGGACCGACGAACGAGTACCACCGTTATCATGGCCGCCCTACTCTGTGCCGCCCTGCCCGCGTCGCGTCTTGCCCCCATGCCTTTTCAAATATCGCACGGGACCAGCCAGCCGTCGGGCGAGACCGGCTGTGGGGTCGAGCGCTGGTCCGTCAAAGTCGGCATGGACCCGGACGCCCGCCTCGTCGATCAGCGGACGGCCATCCCCACGAACATCGTCCAGTTGCGCGCGTTGCCGGCACCGGCGTCGCCACCCTTGAACAGGCGGGTGCGTCCCGTGGAGACCACGGTCTGGTCGCTCGACGCGGTCCTGCTGCGCTACAAGCAGGAGGACGACTCGGACTATCACCTGGTCCTCGCCGACACCGGCGGCCGCACGATGATCGCCGAAATCCCCTCGCCCGCGTGCGTCGGCCCGTCGAGTCCCTTCCTCCCGGCCATGCGCGCGGTACGCGCCGCCTTCACGGCGGCGTTCCACCCGACGATCTCGTTCCAGTACGTCAGCGTCATGGTCCACGTCACCGGCGTCGGCTTCTTCGATTTCAAGCATGGACAGAGCGGTGTCGCCCCCAACGCCATCGAGCTCCACCCCATCCTGAGCATCCGCTGGGGAACTGGGGGCACAACGCCTCCGGCGGGTGCGCGCACGCCGGGTCCGGTGACGGAGACCCCGATTCCGACGACGGGGACACCCGCTTCCGGCAACGGGTCGGGGTCAACGGGCACCCTCGCCGTGCGCGTGCAGGTCACCCCGGACCCGACCGCCTATCGGACCGACACCACAGTGCGTGCCTCGACGGTACCGGGCGCGCACTGTGGCGTCCGCGTTGTCTACGCCTCGGGCACGGTGTCGAGTAGTCGTGCGCTTCAGGTGACGCAGGAGGCCGACACGCGCGGGATGGTCGCATGGACGTGGCGGTACGGGTCGCGGATCACCGGACACGCGCACGCGACGGTGACATGCACGCTGGGCGGCCGGCAGGGCGCCGGGACCGCGACGTTCGCCTCGGGGTGAGCCGAGAGCAGCCGCGTACGCACGGCGCGTGGCGAACCTAGTCGTCGCGCTGGGCGCGGCACGGCAGACCGCGCGGCGCACCCGGTTCGGGGTTGTACCGTTCCTTCTCTCTCTCCTCGCCGCATGGCTCCAAGGGATACGTCGCGGCACCCGATCACGACGTCGTGATCGGGTGCCGCGACGTATCCCTTGGAGCCATGCTATCCTGGTTGTGCCCCGCGACCATGACGACGCGAAACGTGACAGGAGGAAACACGCATGGCAGACGAGAATGGACGCGATGGCCGCACGATCGCATCCCTCGATGAGATCCCCGACTTCGCCACGGAGGCGGAGGAGCGCGCGTTCTGGGCCACGCATCGCCTGAGCCATGACGTGTACGAACAGATGCCCGGCACCGTGGACGACGACGAGCCCGGCATTCCGCTTTCGGATCCGCCGCCACACCATGCGGAGCACGGACGGGTGCGACTCGACCTCGAGTGACAGCATTGGTCTCCTCGCCGGTCAGAACGTCCAAAGACCTTTGTGGCCTCATCCGCCTTCTCAGGCGTAGACATGGTGGTTGAGCCAACACCGTGGCGCAAAACATGTGCGCCACGGTGTTGGTTCGTCTAGGCGCTTGGGGCGGCGACATCGACAATTTTTTGTCGATGTTTGCTGCTCCGTCAGGAGCCTCTTGTTCCAAGCTCCGTCTTGGAACAAGGTTAGATGTCTTGAAGACGGATATATCGTGCGATTGCGTCAAGTTTAGGCGGCGAGTTTCACCTGGTCAGCCCAGTGGTCAATGGCTACCTCCAGCTTGTCGAAATAGGGCCGCAGCGCTGTGTCCCCCGGCGGGGCGGCGGGGAGGATGCGCGCGAGGCCCGGACGCAGAATGCGGGCGTAGACGCGGGTAAAGAACAAAGCCGTGCGCAGGCCCTCGTCGGTGACACGGTAGCGATGGGTGTGCGGGATGCGTGCGATCAGCCCGTGTAGGCGCAAGCGACGGAGGTCATACGTCAGACGGCCTGGGGTCATGGTGCCGGGTTCACACCCCACAGGACCAGCACGCTCAAGAGCGCCTGCACGCGCGGATCGGCGAAGGGCAAGGCGGAGACACGTTGCCCCTCCACGACCTGGGACCGCGTGACGTGCTGGAAGGCATCGTCGCCGATCAGGCAATCGTGGCTGAGTTGTTGGACGTCGAGCAGACGTCGATTGGCTTGAAAGCCGACCACCCGCAACGCGGGCAGGTTGTGCAGCCGTTTGCCGATGGCGAAGTCACGCGTGTTGTTGACCGTGGTCTCGGTCCGTAAGGCCCGCCCCTCCTTGTGATACTGCTTGATGCGACTGTGCTTGTAGTCCGCGTACAACGAGGGCGTGACGCCGCGTGTGATCACCCGTGTGCGGAAGCGGCCGGGCGTGCGCTTGGTCACGCGGCGGTCAAAGATGAGTTGAACCTGGCTCGGTCGCCCCAGGTCCACGTTCTCGCGGATCACCTCCTCGAAGAGGAGACGCCCCGTCACGGGGCGGTCGAGCACCTGTGTGAGCGCGAACTCGGCTTGCAGGATGGACACATCATAGCGATAGCCGGCGTCGCGGTCCGTGGGCGTGAAGGGATGGGGCAACCGGGCCAGCCACTTGCGCAGCAGACCGTCGATCGTCGGCGCGTCCAACCCGGCGCAGATCTCTTGCATCCGCGTGGCGTCGGCGCAGGAGAGGAGGCCATTGTCCAACGCCTCGAAGGCGATACCCTCTTTCGTCAGTTGGCGCTTGAGGTACTCATGCCCGTTCAGGCACAGCTTGGCGTTGTACGGGAAATAGGAGCAGAACTTGAGGAAGAACGGGCCGAAGTCACGGTCCACGCCGTAGATGTAGTAGTGGTTCACCATGGCGGTGGAGCGGACGAGCCACGGATAGGATTGGCCCGTGTCCGCATTGCGCCGTTTCTCCGTGCGCACGACGGCCGTCTTTTCCTGCGCCTTGCCGATAAAGAGGACCCCTTCCTCTGGCCCACACTGGGCCAGATACGCCGCAGCCACCTCATCCTTGCGCTGCCCCTTAGCGAAGGTGAGCAGCGGGATGCCCTGCGTGCGCGCAAACCGCTCCACGGCGGCGACGAAGGCGGTGGTCATCGGGTCCATCAGCGCCGAGGAGGCGAACGTGGCCCCCCGCTGCGCCCGCAAGAAGTGCGCGACCCCCGCCGTACTTTGCAGGCGCGCACGATGGGCGTTACCGGTCGCGGAGGCATGGTCTCGTCGCCGCATAGGTCGTTGGATAGCAACCGGTCGTCGCCGCTTCTTGAGACGCGCGCCACATGTGCGACATCCTCCTCGTGGCCGTGGGGCCTCGTGCTGCCTATGCGCGGAAGGCTATGCGCGGAAGGCCGCCAGCACGTCGTTCCTCGTCGCCCGCTCATCCCCTCTCCGGTGTCACCGGGGAGGGTGGAGGAGGAGCGGCGGGGGCCGGCCCTGATGCGCGCTGCCGCTGCCTGGCTTGCGCGCAGCGGTCGTGGCAGCGCGTCCGTTTCTTCCGCATAGATCAACGCGCCAGCGTGGGGGAAAAAGCCCGCGCCGGCGCGTTGCATAAGGGAAACCCTGGGGTGCCGGTGCCCGCGCATCCTCGGCCGGGGATGCGCGGGCGGTCAGCTATTTATTGGCCAGACTGATCGCCCGACTGATCGTTCGGGCCGCCCGCCGCGTCGGCTGCACTTGGCGCACCCTCGCCCGCGCCGGGCGCCTCGGCCGTGTCCACCCCGGTGGTGTCCTGCGCGCCGGACTGGTCATTCGGACCGCCCGCCGCGTCGGCCGCAGATGAGGCTGTCTCGCCCGCGTCAGGAGCCTCCGCCGTCTGCGCGCCCGTCGCGCCCCCCACCAGGTCGGCCGTGACCGCGGCAGGACGCGCGGTGACATGCGTGCTAGCGTGGGCGGCCGTCGCCGCCCCGCCCGTCAAGGCCAGGCCCAGTCCCAGAGCCAGCAGCGTGCGCTTCGTCGTCATTCCCATGTGAACCACTTCCTTCTGTCGCCTTCCAATAGGGTATCTTGGCCCGGACTCATGCCGGGCCTCGCCCCACACTCATCATGACATATTAGGGTTAAGGCACGGTTAAAGCATGGTTAGGAGGTGGTTATAAATCGGCTGACGTACGGCATCGGACGAACGTGGTCCGGCGCGATAGGACGTGGACGCCGCATGTGTCGATACACGAAGAGGGCGGCGAGCGCCACGACCACGACAGCAATCAGCACGTCGAACGTGCGCACGACGCCGCCGACATCCCGCCAGTGCTGCCCCAACGCGTAACCCGCGTAGGCGAGGACGACACACCACAGGAACGAACCCACGAAGGTGTAGACGATGAACCGACCGATGTCCATGCGCGCGATACCGGCCGGGAGCGAGATGAAGGTGCGCACGATAGGCATGAGCCGTGTAGCGAAGATGGCGGGGGCGCCGTAACGGGCAAAGAAACGGTCGGCGCGCGCGGCGTCGTGGGGCGAGATGAGGACGTAACGCCCGTAACGTACCAACAAGGAGCGGCCGCCGCTGGCCCCAATCCCGTACGCCACGAGCGACCCCAGGACGCATCCTAGCGCTCCCGCCAGTGCGACGCCCCAAAGATTGAAGCGGCCCTGGACGGCCAGAAAGCCCGCTAGGGGCATGATCAACTCGCTCGGCAGCGGGATACAGCAACTCTCGATCGCCATCGCTACCACGATGCCTCCATAGCCGAGCGCCGTGAACAGGGTGAGGATGAACTGGGCGATATTTTGTTCCATAATGTCCTTCGTGGTTTTCTTTCGGTCGCATGGGCAACCGCTATGGCTTGCGTGCCAACCGCGATGCGTTAGCGTAGAGGCAGGGACTACGCTCTCCCGTTGGGATGTGCCATCAATGGATCGCGGTGTGCGATTGTTCGTTGGCCAGCCGCGACACGCGCCACCGCGGAGGGAGCAGCGGCCGGTCCCACGCCGCCGGCAGTGGGAGCGCCGCCACAATGAGGGCGGCTACCACCACGATGCCCACGGCGCCGAGCACGTCGATGGTGTGGTGGGCGCCGACGCCCAGACGCCCGGCCATCACGAGCAACGTTCCCACGGCAAAAGCGGCCAGCGCGCGGCGGTCGAGCCACCACAGAGTGGCCGTGAGGAACGCCGCGAGCAGCGTATGGTCGGACGGGAAGCCGTTGTCGCGCGCGACGGGGATGAGCGGGCGCACATGCTCCACCAGGTAGGGCCGAGGGTCGGCGACCATACCCGTGAGGACCTTGGAGGCCGCGTAGGCCAGGACGCCCAGCGTGACCAACCGGACCACGGTCCGCACCGTAAGCCATGTTCGGCGGCGCGCGACGATGACGAGCCATGCGGCGGCCATGACGTAGACGATGGCCGCGGCGCAGACGATGATGACGTCGCGTGCCACGATATTCTGAGATGCTAGCGTTTGCAGCCCTTGCTGAACAGTGTCTTGCATACGCTATCCTCGCGCCTCCGACTCGACGAGCCGAACTCTGGCGGCCGTTCCGTCCCCTAATTTTGCCTGCCGTCGCGTCGTGTCGTGCGGCTGCTCCCCCTCAGGTGGGTCGGGTAGGGCGCGCTCGGCCTCTTCAGTCAAGCGTTTCTCGTTGCGACGCAGGATCACGACGCAGGCGAGCAAGAGCGTCGCTCCCACAACGGCGCCGCCGATACCGATCGGCCCGCTCACACGATGCACGTTATCGCCGAGCGCGTAGCCCCCCAACCCGAAAACCGTCGCCCACACGACGCCGCCGGCCGCGTTGTAGGCCAGGAAGCGGCGCCAGGGCAGCCGGTACGTTCCGGCCAGGAAGGCGGCCCAGATGCGCAGCACCGCGACGAAGCGGCCGAAGAAGACGGCCTTGCCGCCGTGCGTCATGAACAGATACTGCCCTAGCTTGAGCTTGCGTTCATCCAGACGTACCAGATGACCGTAACGGCGCAGCAGGCGATAGCCGCCCTCGCGTCCGGCCAGGTATCCGATGTTGTCGCCCAGGATGGCCCCGGCGGCTGCGGCGGCGATGACTAGTACCTTTCGCCGGAAATCTTTCCGCAAGGAGGGATAAACTGAGTAGGTGAGGGACGGGGTGGCCACAGGCCGCTGTGAGGACACGACAGGAGGGGGACAGGGGCATGCCACGGGGGATACAC
>JAABUM010000667.1_pt1 | contig 57821 bp, 54 predicted proteins | sample 5559161 | NCBI WGS metagenome assembly JAABUM01 (sample SAMN10711868, study PRJNA513369) | rock metagenome | isolation source: Antarctica rocks | place: Antarctica: Victoria Land, Siegfried Peak nord
TGAGCGGCAACCCCGCGTGCTCCTTGCCCGCCACGCTCAACTGCATCCCGACGAACGGGGCGATATCGAATTGGAAGCTCTGCCATCGCGTCGTCGCATCGGCCACCAGGGCCGCGGTGACCTCACCCCACCGGCGGACGTCGTTGTCGTAGTAGTGCCAGTCGAGCAGGTCCGTCTCGACGTGCCACCAGCCCGAGTTGTCGATAATCGGACGACTACGATCCAACGCCTTGAGCCCCGCGTAGGCGCGCTCCACCGCCTCCTGCTTCTCCCGGTCCCGCGCCAGGCGGAAGTCGAGGCCCCACTCCTCGTTGTAGATACCCCAGAGGACGATGCACGGGTGGTTCCCGTCGCGGGCGACCATCGGCTCCAATTGCGCCTCGAAACGGGCGATGGCCTCGGGGGAGTAGCGGCCGACGCAGGGAGGCTCCGCCCAGACGAGCAGCCCCAGCCGGTCCGCCCAGTACAGCCAGCGCGGGTCCTCCAGCTTGATGTGCTTGCGGGCGAGGTTGTAACCGGCGGCGCGGGTCAGCTCGACGTCGCGGCGCAGGGCCGTGTCATCGGGGGCCGTGTAGCCGCCCGCGGGCCAGTAGCCCTGGTCCAGCACGCCACGCACGTAGAGGCGCTCGCCGTTGAGGAGCAGGCGCTCGCCCCGTGTTTCGATCCGGCGCAGGCCGGTGTAGGCGCCGACGCGGTCCTCGCCGTCCGCGCTCCGCAGGCGCACCACGACGTCGTAGAGGTGCGGCGTCCGCGGCGTCCATAGGTAGGGGTCACGGACCGGGAGCGTGGCCGTCACGACTGGATTATCTCCGACGGAGACGGCCCACGCGTCGTGCCCCGCGACCTGGAGCGAGAGCGTCGCGGCGGCGCGATGAGGGCCGGCCAGGGTCACGCGCGCGTGGATGGCGTCGAGCCGGGCGGACGGGCGCAGCTCGACGCCGGCGATGTGGGTCGCCGGACGCCCCTCCAGCCACACTGGCTGCCACACGCCGCTGCTTGCCGTGAACGCGCACGAGTCGTAGTCGTCGGCCGGGCGGCTGCGCTGCTTGCCGTGCGGGATAGAGCGTTTGTCGATGGGGGCCTCGACGCGCAGGACCAACTCGCCCCGCCCATCCTCCAGCGCGTCGGTGATGTCGAAGGAGAATGGGAGGTAGCCGCCGGTGTGCGCGCCGATCGGTCGCCCGTTCAGCCAAACCATGCACTGATAGTGCGCCGCGCCGATATGCAGGATCGTGCGCTCGCCGGCCCACTCCACCGGCCGCGCGATTGACCGCCGGTACCAGCCTATCGGAAGCCACGCGCGCCCGACGCCGGAGAGGGGCGACTCCCAGGCGAACGGGACGGATATGCGCTCCGGCCAGGGGCCGTGTCCGCGCTCCCAACCCGCCCCACGTCCCCGGTCGTCCGGGTCGGCGGCGAAGTCCCAGGCGCCGTTCAGACTGAGCCAGCGGTGCGAGCGATCGAAATCGGGGCGCGGGTAGTCGGGGGGCGGGCTCATGTCTATGCGGCCTTTCTGCAAATCATTTCTTGTACGGCGTGCGCTCCCCGCTGTATTGCCTCGTGGTCCGACGTATTCAGCGTGACGAGCCCCTACGCACAGTCCTCACCTGGGCAGGCAACACGCTGCTGGTTGTGACGACATAGCCTTATAGCGTCACTTTCACGGGCGTGCCAAAGTTGGGCATGCCGTCCCTGTTCCACGAGAAAGGTTGCGCCCGCGTCGTCCGGCCGTCGTAGGTGAACGCGTCCGTGTCTTTGGCGTGGTAGACCATCCAGCTCTGTGTGCCGCCGGGCGCGGTCGTGAACGAGGCCCGCCCCGGTCCGAAGACCCCGTTGGCGCGGCTGTAGGTGAAGACGGGCCCGGCCTTGCGCCACGACCGGCTGTCCAGCGGGTCGCCGCGGCCGTCGTAAGTCAGCCGTCCCAGACAGTAGGTGTAGTCCCCCGTGTCGCTGCCCGAGTAGATCACGAAGGTCTTGCCCTGGTGGTAGAGCGCCTCGGGCCCCTCCGCCACGGGATAGGCCGACTGGCCGGAGCCGCCGCCCATCTCCCACGGCTGGTCGGGGTAGATAAGCTGCCTCTCGGCGCCGACCTGCGTCAAGGGGTCGCGCAGCGCCGCGATGTAGGTGACGTTGGCGCCGACCTCTTCGACGTACATGATGTAGAGCTTGCCATTCAGCCGCAGCATAGAAGGATCGATGGCGGTGGTATCGGACGTACCGCCCAACTGCCCCTTGAAGGTGTAGGGGCCGAGCGGATCGGCGCCCGTGCTCTCCAGCACGTAGATGCGGTGGCCCTGGTTCGTGTTATCGGGCGACGCGGTGAAGTAGATGAACCAGTGGGGCGCGCCGCGATAGGGCAGCAGGAACAGGGACGGCGACCATACCTGCCGGGCGGGCTGGCCGGGGCCGGGCGTCCATACCGTCGTCGGCGCCGCGCCACGGATCTTGCCCAGCGTGGGGGCGTGCCAGACGTCGAGCGAGCCGCCCGTGAAGGTGCCGGTCAGGTAGTAGCTGCCCCTGTAGCGGGTCACGAAGGGATCGGCGGCCGGCGTGATGGGGTTGTGGACGGCGCCCATCGACGACAGCGGCGCGACTGCGGAGGCGCCACTCGCGCCCGGCGCGCTCAGGGGCATGCTGCCGTAGCGGATCTCGCAGCCGCCGGCGTCTAGGCTCGCGGCCGCCACCATGGCGAGGCTAGAGCCGGTGGCCGAGAGCAGCAGCGCGGAGCTATAGTTGGCGCAGTCCGGCTTCCCCTCCACCGGCAGGCGGACCGGGGCGGCCACGAGGGACCACGGGCCCGTCCCGTCCCGCTTGTTCACGAAGAGCACGCGCCCACTCTCGGGCGCGGGGGAGCCATCGCTCTTGAGCACCTCTTTGGACACCAGCAGCAACTCGCCGTGCGGACCGCCGGCCGGAGCCCAGGCCAGATAGGGGGTGTGGTTGGGGTAGCGACCGTCCGCCGTCTGTACCCGGGGACCCAGATCCGACGCCTTGCCCCAGTCGTCGCCGTCCGGCGACGTCTTGACGTGGGCCTCACAGTTCGTGGGGCTGCACACCTCGAAGCTCATGATGTAGCGGCCCGTGGGGAGCCGCGCCAGGATCGCCATGCCCGGCCGCGACGTGCCGTCGGCGACCGCGACGTCGACGTGCTCGGGGCCCCAGGTCCGCCCTCCGTCCGTCGACACGACGTGCCCGAGGAACTGGCTGTACTCGGGCCGGCGCTCGTCGGAGAAGTAGCAGACGAGACGGCCGGCGCGATCGAGCCCGAAATACGGCTCCCACAGGCCACCGGCGCCGCGCGCACAGGAGCTGAGGTACCTCCAGGTGCGCCCGTGGTCGCCGCTGCGGAAGACCTTGAGCTCGTGGCCTGTCGTGTTCGCGGCCCCTTCGGACGTGCCCAGCAGGAGCGTCCCCGCCGGCGTGGCGCCCAGCGCGCGCGGGGTCTCATAGATGGTGGCGCAGCACGTCCGGCCGCCGTAGGCCGTGTCCGCAACGGTGGAGAGAGGTGTCCACGACGCCCCGTTGTCGGTGCTGCGGTAGATGAGCACGCTGTCGTGGCCGTCCGCGTAGATGCCGAACGAGGCCACCAGCGCGCCGTTGGCGCGCCCGCCGTGCGCCAATCGGATGACGCGCGGATACCCCGAGAACTGCGCCGGGTCGGCGGGGCGATAGACAACGCCGCCCCGGTTTGCCGCGGCGTGACGGGCGGCAACAGCGTGACGGGCGGCAACAGCGTGACGGGCGGCAACAGCGTGACGGGTGGCGACGGCCGGGGCGAACACGCTCAGACTGAGACACAGGCACGCGGCAAGAAGCCCGTGACCAGCCCACCCCGTCGTCAAACGAACGAAACCCGCGATCGTGCGAGACATAGACATATGGGTACTCCTTTCGCTGCCCGTGCCGTGTGCCCGTGTCGTGTGCCCGGTATCAGCCTTTGGTATCAGCCCTTGACGCTCCCGGCCATGACGCCACGGATGAAGTGGCGCTGCAGGGCCACGAACAGGATCAGGACGGGCAGGGTGGCCAGGGCGCTGGCCGCGAGGACCTCCCCCCACGCGCTTGCCCCCGACGTCCCCACCTGGGCATTGTTGATCGTCGTGTACAGCGCGGAGAGCATCACCTGGAGCGTTTGCATGTCCTCGGTGTTGATGGCCACGACCGGCCAGACGAAATCGTTGTAGATGTCCAGGAAGGTCAGGATGGCCAGGGCGGCCAACGCGGGGCGGATCACGGGCAGGACAATCCGCCAGTACAGCCCGAACGGCGAGCAGCCGTCGATACGGCCGGCGTCGAGCAACTCGTCGGGCACGTCGGCGATTTGCTGGCGCATCCAGAAAATGGCGAAGGCCCCGACCGCTCCCGGCAGGACCAGCGCCTGGAACGTGTTGACCCACCCGAGCGTCCCCATCTCCAGCAGCAGCGGGATCAGGAACACGATCGGCGGCAGCATCATGGTCGAGAGCATCAGGGTGAAGAGGAAGTTGCGCCCGCGGAAGCGGTACTTGGCGAAGGCGAAGCCGGCTAGCGGGCAGAAGAACATGGTCAGGCCGCCCTTGAAGAGGAGGACGACCGCCGTGTTCTTGAAGCCGACCCAGAGCGGGACGGCCGAGAGCAACCCCGTGTAGTTGTCCAGCGAGAGCGTGCGCGGGTCGAAGCTGAGCGGGATCGTGGCGATGTCCTGGCTGGGTTTGAGCGACGAGGTGAACATCCAGTAGAGCGGGTAGAGGAAGAGCAGGGCGACCAGGAGCAGGAAAGCGTAACGCAGGGCAGGGCCCGGGTGGAAGCGGCGACGAGAAACGGGCACGGTTGTCGCCGCCTGTGAGGTCGTGATGGCCATCGGTTACACCTCCTCCGTCCGCAGCACGCGCAGCATGACCATGGCGATGGCGACAACCACGATCATGAGCAGGAACGAGTTCGCGGCGCCCGTCCCGAAGTCGGCGTTATTGATGTAGCCCAACAGGCGGAACCCGGCCGTGGTCGTCGAGTTGTACGGACCGCCCTGGGTGAGCACGTACGGCTCGGCGAACATCTGGATGACGCCCAGCGTGGAGACGATCACATAGAACGAGATGGTCCGGCGCAGCAGCGGCAGGGTGATGCGCCAGAACTGGACCCGCGCGGTGGCGCCGTCGATCGCCGCGGCCTCGTAAATCTCCTGTGAGATGGCCTGCAGCGCGGCCAGCATGATGAGGATGGCGAAGCCGCTACTCTTCCAGAGCACGAGCAGGGCGATCGTGGGCTTGGCCCAGGTCGCGTCGGTCAGCCAGCCCACCGCGGGGAGATGGACCGCCTGGAGGATGGTGTCCACCGGTCCGCTGGTCTGATCGAAGAAGATGAGCCAGATCTGGGCCACGGCAACCAGGGGCACGACGAACGGCGTGAGGAACGCCGTGCGAAAGAACCAGCGGAAACGCAGGGCCTGCCCCGAGAGGGCGACCGCGGCCAGGACGGCGAAGATCGTCTGCACGGGCACGATTAGCAGCCACAATATGGCGGAGTTGGCCAGCGACTGCCAGAACAGGCCGTCGGTCAGCAGGAAGGTGTAGTTCGAGAGGCCGATGAAGCGCGGCACGCCGCTGCCGTGCCAGTAGGTAAAGCTGAGCCGCAGCGCGTAGAGGAGCGGGTAGAGGCTGAAGCCGGCGAACAGGATGAAGAAAGGGGCAACGAAGACATAGGGGACATAGCTCCCGCCGAGCCACGTGCGCAGGCGCCCGGCGCGCGTGGTCGACGGGGAAGAGAGGCCCGTGGCCGATCCAACGCCTTGCATGGATCATCCTCCTTTCTACGCGGAGGGGGCGTGCGGCGTGTCCGGCCGCACGCCCCCTCCCACGCGAGCCGGCGCCGGCTAGGCGCGGTTGATGAGCTTCGTCTGGATGTCGTGGGCGGACTGCGTGAGCACTTGCTGGGGTGTCAGCTTGCCATCCAGCAGGCGCTGGATATTGGCGCCGAAGTACGGGATCGCCTGGTTGTACCATGTCGGGTAGTAGTAGGTACCCGGAATCTGCTTGACGGTGCCCGTCGCGACCGTCCACAGGTCCTGGCCGCCGAGTCCCGCCGGGTTCTTGAACAACTGCTCGGAAAGCGCGGGCGTATAGGACGGGAGGGACGTGCTCAGGCCGCCGGGATAGATCTTATTGGGGCCGTAGACGGCGCGGTAGCCCTCGCGGCTGAACACGAGGTGTTCGTACCACAGCCAGGCCAGGTGTGGGTTCTTGGCCCCTTTGGGAATGATGAAGGAGCTGCCGCCCATCACGGCGCCGCGCGTCCCGCCCGTGGTCCAGGCCGGCAGCGGCATCGCCCGCCACAGGCCCTTGGTCTTCTTGAAGAGGAACTGCGGCCCGTACGAGAACCAGATGGCCCAGGGATAGAGGGCGACCTGTCCGGCCTCGATCGCCTTGAGGTCGCCGGGCGAGTAGTAGACGGCGCGCGTGCCGAGGCCCGCGTCGTTGACCCGCTTGAGCCATTGCATGATCTTGAGGTAGGGCGCCGAGTCGAGCGCGAGCTTGCCGTGCGCGTCGACCATGCTGACGCCCTGCTGGTTGGCGTACATTTCGACCCACAACTGGGCCAGCCCGGGGTCTTGCTCCACGTGGAGCGGCTTGACCGACGGCCCGAGCTTCTTCTGCAGCGTCCGCGCGGCGGCCAACAACTCGTCGTAGGTCGTGATCGACATGGGGTCGACGCCGGCCTTGTGCAGCAGGTCCTCGCGGTAGTAGAGCAGGCCGGGGTCGAGGTCCCAGGGGATGCCCAGGATGCGCCCATTGTGCGTGTTGACCTGCACCTTGAAGGGCACGATGCCCTTGACATAGGGCTTCATCAGGTCGGTGAGGTCGTAGAAGTGTCCGGCCTGGACCGGCAGGTTGTTGTCCTCGTAGAAGGAGCCGTCCGGGACGTTGACGCCCGTCGCCAGCGTCGTGGGCAGCTTGGCGTCCACGTCGACGGCCACGTGCTTGACCGTGATGCCCGGGTATTTCTTGTTGAACGAGGGGATGGTGGCGTGGAAGACCTGGAAGAGGTCGCCCGCGCGGTCCCAGATCACGATCTGCCCCTCGGGCGGCCGCTTGATGTAGGGCGTGGCAACCGACGAGGCTGGCGTGGCGGCGAGCGCCGTGGCCGCGGGCGCGGCGAGGAGCGCGCCGGTGGCGGCGGCAGCGCCTTTGAGGATCGTCGCGCGCGACACCGTGCGCGCGGCGGGACCGCTATCCTGGCTATCCCGGCTCTCGGGGGTGGGCGTGTCGGATGGCGTAGACATGGGAGAATACCCTTTCATGACCGAATCATCAATCCGCCTCGACGCGTCGGCGCGCCGTGTCGCCGCGCGCTAGGGACTCGCGCTGACAGTGGGGACGAACCGGTGTACTCCTCCCTTCATGAACGGTCCCCGGATGCGGGGATACGGGTGAGGTTGGGCCGGCGTCCTGGTTGGAGAGCGCCGCGCCGAGGTCGCTCGACCACGTCGTGCCGTCGTTCGAGAATGTGTAGTGGATGTTGTAGGTGTCGGTCGCGCAGATGGCAAAGGCCAGGATGTCGCGGCCGTTGGCCATGCGGGCTTCGCCCGGCATGTCGGGGCGCTCCCCGGCTCCGCGGCGGCGAGGATCTCCAGCCCCAGGTCGCCCCGGGCGAGCGGGGAGGCTGCCACCTCGGCGATGTCGTCGGGCTTGTCGAGCGCCGTCATCATGGGAACACATCCTTCGCTGTCGCTATCCGCGACTACTCTACGCGATGAGGCTCCGATGTCCAACCGTCGTGCGATCACGCACCTCGTTGTGCCAGCCAACGCGTCCAGACGCAAGGGGCTGTATAACGTTCAACCCTGTTGGTTTAACGTTATATCCATGGTAACACGAGCCCACCATACTTGTCAAGGGGTCGCACTGGCGCACTGGCGCGGGTGCGCCCCGTGATTGTGAGACGCGGCCTGGCCCTGAAGGGACCATGGCAGGGACGGATCCTGAAGGGTCATCAGTGCCCGCCCCTGTGTGCTCACGTCACCACCGGTGTTGGCGCGCAGACCTTTGAAGGTCCGGTCCCTGCCATGGTCCCTTCAGGGCCAGGCCCACGGCGCTCACCAGCACAATCTCGGGGCGCACCCCACTGGCGCGCCGATTCCCCGCGCCGCCCCCGTGGGGTGGGCACCGCTCTTTCGCAGGGACGCGGCCTGGCCTTACGGCCTGGCCTTAAAAGACCATGGTAGGGACGGACCTTAAAACGCTTGTTGTGAATTAAATGGGCTATGCGAGGCCGTTTTGCGGTCAGGATGCGCCCTGGCAAGGTGGCACAGCGCCTCGTCGTGGAAGGTTGTTGCTCGTACGCGACATCTCTTGTTGTGCAGACGCATATTGGCTGCACATGCGGCCTGCTAACGACCAAAACAGCCCGAAAACTGGCCAAATAACTCACAACAAGCGTTAAAAGGTCTGCACGCGCGTGATGAACGCACAGACCATTCAAGGTCCGTCCCTACCATGGTCTTTTAAGGCCAGGCCGTAAGGCCAGGCCGCGTCCCTGCGAAAGAGCGGTGCCCACCCCAAGAGCGGCCCACGTGTTGCCCATTGACAGGCGACCGCGCGCGCTGGTATTGTAGGTGGAATGTTACATGTGGTGGAGTTGCGCAGACGCCGTGGGGCAGGGCGATGATGACCGTCAAGTTGAAGGACGTGGCCGCGCGCGCGGGGGTGTCGATGCAGACGGTCTCCAACGTCATCCGCGGCAACAACGCCCGTGTGAGCGCCCAGACGCGGCGGCAGGTGCTGGCGGCGGCCGAGGCCCTCAACTACCAGCCCAACAGCGCCGCGCGGCACCTACGCAACGGGCGCGTCGGCATCATCGCGCTCGCCATCCCCGACCTCGCCAACCCCTACTACGCCGACCTCGGCAACGCCGTCGTCGCCGCCGCCGCTGCGTGCGGCTATACCGTGCTGCTCGATCACACGCGGTTCGACCGGGCCAGCGAGTACCAGGCCATCGGCGGCTTGCGTCCGCACGCGATCGACGGGGTCATCCTCGAGCCGCAGGCCCTCGAGATGGGCGACCTGCAGGCGCTACAGGGGCGCGTCCCCGTCGTCCTCGTGGGTGAAAACCTCCTCGACGCCCCGTACGACCACGTTGCCACCGACAACGTGGTCGCCGCGCGCATGGCCACGGACCACCTGCTCGCCCTCGGCCGGCGCCGCATCGCCGCGCTCGGGGTGGACGAGCGCAAAACGGCCGGCGCGGCGCACCTCCGCGCGCAAGGCTATGCCGACGCGCTGGCGGAGGCCGGGCGACCGGTCGACCCGGGCCTCCTCGTCTCCAGCCACTACTGGCACCGTGAGGGCGGGGCGGAGGCGATGCGCGCGTTGCTCGCGCTGGACGACCCGCCCGACGCCGTCTTCTGCTTCAACGACCTCCTGGCCCTGGGGGCGATGTGGACCCTCCACGAGGCTGGCTGCCGTATCCCGGACGATGTCGCGGTGGTGGGGTACGACGACATCGACGACGGGCGCTTCGCCCGTCCGTCGCTGACCACGATCGCGCCCGGCAAGGAAGGGATCGGACGGCTGGCCGTGGCGCTATTGATGGGCCGCATTGATGGCACGCGCACGGGGCCACCCGAGCACGTCGAGGCTCCTTTCCAACTCCGCGCGCGGGGAAGCACCCTCGGTCCGGCCGGTCGGGTCGATGCTGTCTAGCCTTGTCAGGGGCGGGGATGGCGTCGCCGGGCTATCCATCCACCGACATATCCTCGTCGGTCGCCGCCGTCCGTGCCAGCCGCCCGAGCGTATCCGCCAGTCGCGGCGGCTCCCTGCCTTCACCCTGGTACGATTCCTGCCCCCAGACGCACAGGAGGAACGATGGAACGAACCACACTAGGACGTACTGGTATCGAGGTTTCGCGCCTCTGTATCGGCTGCTGGCAAGCTGCGGGCTGGACGTCCTCCGATGACGACCGCTTCGTCGCCACGGTGCGCCACGCCCTCGACGAGGGCCTTACCTTCCTGGACACGGCCGCGGGGTACGGCGACGGGCAGTCCGAGGAGTTGGTGGCACGGGCGATCGCGGGGCGGCGAGATGGGGTGGTCCTCGCGACCAAATTCGCCCACACCGACAGCCGCCCCGACGCGGTGCGGCAGAGCTTGGAGACGTCGCTGCGGCGCCTGCGCACCGACTACGTCGACCTGTTCCAGCAGCACTGGCCGCCGCCGGACATTCCGCTGGCCGAGACGCTGGGCGCGCTGGAGCGGCTCAAAGAGGAGGGCAAGATCCGGGCAATCGGGGTCTCGAACTGGATGGAGCCGGAATGGGCCGAGGTGGCCGATCCCACCCGCGTAGACAGCGTGCAGCCGTGCTATAGCCTGCTGTGGCGCTCCATCGAGCCGCACATCCTGCCGTTGTGCCGCGCCCACGACATCGCCGTCCTCCCGTATTCCCCGCTGTGCCAGGGTGTCCTGACCGGGCGCTTCGCTGATGTGGCTGACATCCCCCGGGACATGCGGCAGGCCAACCACCAGTTGCAGCCGGCAATGTTCCCGCGCGTACGGGAGGTCGTGCAGGCCGTGGAGGACGTGGGGCGAACGTACGGGAAGACAGCGGGGCAGACGGCGCTACGCTGGCTGCTGGATCAAGAGGGTGTCACGGCGCCGATCGTGGGAGCGTCACGGCCGGAACAAGTGGATGAGAACCTCGGGGCGCTGGACTGGCGCCTGGACCGCGCGGACTGGCAGTGCCTGGCGGATCTCAGTTGGCCGCTGTCGGCGGAGTTGGGGCCGCACGACACGCTCTGGGACTCGCATCCCCGGGAGGCGTGAACGCGGGTGGCGACGGGGACGGGCGGTGTAGCCGGTCCTTATGCCTTCAACCACGGCTAGGTACACATCCGTGGCGATACAGGACATGGTTCAATTGGACTTGACAGTTGAAGCATCAGGCGGCCTTGAGGACGCAGGGCGCGGTCGTGAGCGGGTGATCATCCGTCGCGGGCGGATAGCCCAGCGCTACGAGCCAATCGGTCGGCGCATCGGGCAGGCCGCTGCGCTGCAAGGGACTCTGGCCGTGGTGGAGGCCGCGCGGGCTGACCTGGTGGTTGTGCCAGACGGTGAGCAGGGCCAGCAGACCGGACGGGAGGGTGCGATGGACGGCCAGGTGCGGACGGAGCACGCTGTGCCAGTTCTCGACCGCGCTGCTCGCGCGGACGGTGGCCTCCCAGGCGGCGCAGAGCAGGGTGGCGACGGGGTGCCACGCCACCGGCAGCAGAGCCAGCAGATCCTGGGGGCGTGGGCCAAGGATGGCGCGACGCTGCCACGCCCACGTCAGGGTGGACAGCCCGTCGCGTCCCAGGCGGGCACGCGCTTCTTGTTGCACCCCATCGAGGGGCGCGGCGAAGGCCAGCAGATCCGGCAGCGCCCGCTCCAACGCGGTGTGCAGGTGGGCCAGATCGCGCTGGGAGGCGGCCGGCGCGGCGTCACGCGCCTGGGCCAGCAGTGCGAGCAGTGTGACTGCCTCGTTCTGCCGGGCCACGCTGTCGAGCACGTCGCCCTGACCGGGCACGACGACCTGGAGCAGCGCATGCACCTCCTGGCTCAGGTAGCGCAGATTGTCCGCAGCCTGGGTGGCCTGGGCTACCGTCGCCGCAGGCGCGCCCGCATCCGTGACGGGATGCTGCCCACGGGGCCGCTGCCCCGCCGCGACCCGTGCCGCTTGCCGCGCCACGGTCGCGGTCCGCTCTTCCAGGTCCGTCTGGCGGCGGTCCAGCCGACGTTGCACCTGGCCGCACTGGTGCAGCACATGCCACACATCGCGTTGGAGCGGGACGCGCGGATCTGCCACGCGCAGCCCCTGCGCCATGGCAGACCCGCCATCGCTCACGGCGCGCCGCACACGCAGCCCGCGCTCGTGGGCCAGCCACAGCACCAGTGTCCACGTCTCGCCGTCCACCGGCACGGGACCCTCCGCTGCCCAGACCGCTCCGCTCTCCACATCAACGATATGGAGATAGGCTCCTCGCCGGTCACGCCCGTAGATCTCATCCAGGGCGACCGTCCGCTCCTGGGGCGGTGCCAGCCGGGCCACCAGCGCTAGCGCGCGCTGCTCGGCCGCCCGCACCACGGCGCTGATCGTGCCCAGGCTGATGTGGCGTCGCCCCACCTGGCGCAAGCAGCGCCGGATGCCGCGATAGCTGGCGTGCCCCTCCACCAGCAGCGTCAAGATGTCCCGCTCCAGGTCCGCGTCCGCAACGGCGGCGACCGGCGGTGCGCAGGCCCTCTCCACCGCCGCCCGGCCGCGCTCTGCCCAGGTGTACAACGTCTGCCGCGACACGCCCACCGTGCGGCTCAGGGCCGTCACGACGCCGTACTCCCCCGCGTGGGCCAGCAAATAGCCGACCCAGGCGACCCGTTCGCTTGGTGTGCTAGCATGTGTGTGCCTCATGAGGCCCTCCCTGGTTGTGTTGGTCGATGGTGGTACACCGACCATACTAGCCAGGGAGGTTTTATGCAATACGCGTCTGGACTGTCAAGCTCAGTCGCTCAAGTTTGAACCATGTCTTATGCCGTGTGCATGGATCCCTGGCGTCGCCATGGCGCCCCTGTCCTGTGGCTGGTCGTTTCCCATCTGACGAAGGCGGCCTGGGAGAGCACGGCGGGGGGCCAAGTCGTCACGCGCCGATCCGGGCACTCATGGGTCCATGCGTGTCGCGCTGTTTTCATGGATAGCCGCGCCTGGAGAGGGATGCGGGGGACGAGAGGAGAATGATGATGGACTACCGACCTTTGGGGCGCACCGGCGTGCAGGTGAGCACGCTGTGCCTCGGCGCCATGACCTTCGGCGGCAAGACCGACCAGGCCGAGGCCACGCGCATGGTCGACCGCTTCCTGGACGCAGGTGGCAACTTCATCGACACTGCCAACGTCTACCAACGCGGCGTCTCCGAAGAGATGACGGGGCGGGCTCTGGCCGGCGGGAAGCGCGACCGCGTGGTCCTGGCGACCAAGGTCCACGGCGCGATGGACGACGCCGATCGCAACGCGCAGGGCAACCACCGCTTCAACATTATCAGGGCCTGCGACGCCTCGCTGCGCCGGCTCGGCACGGACCACATCGACCTCTACCAGATCCACCGCCCCCAGGCGAGCGTGCCGATCGACGAGACGCTACGCGCGCTCGATGACCTGATCCGCGCGGGCAAGGTCCGCTACATCGGCACGAGCACCTACGCGGCCTGGCAGCTCGTCGAGGCGCTCTGGGTGTCCAGGGAGTTGGGGCTAAACCGCTTCGTCTGTGAGCAGCCGCCCTACCACCTGCTCGACCGGCGCGTCGAGCGTGAGCTCATCCCGTTCTGCCAGACCTACGGGGTCGCGGTCATTCCCTGGAGCCCGCTCGCGGGCGGCAAGCTGACGGGCAAGTACTGCCGGGGACAGGCGGCGCCGGCCGAGTCACGGGAGAAGCCCGAGGATTTCAGCGAGGGGACCTGGCGCGTGTTAGATGGGCTGGAGCGGCTGTGCCGGGAGAAGGGCTGCGCGATGACGGCCTTCGCCCTGGCGTGGCTGAACGCGCAGCCCGGCGTAATCAGCCCCATCATCGGCCCCAATAGCGTCGCCCAGCTGGAGGAGAACCTCGCGGCCAACGACGTCACGATCACGGCCGAGGACAAGGAGCACGTCGACGCGTTGATCCCGCCGGGGACGCACACCGAGGACTACTACCGCGCCGACTTCGGGCCGCATCCCTACCGCTAAGACGGTTCCGTTGGCTCCTGCTGATATGGATGAAAGGCGTTCGGCGCAACCGCCCACTGTCGTTTGAAAGAGCGGCGCTAATGCCTGTGTTGATGTTGTCGGGAAAGTCCACGGGGCGATCAAGCGGCCGCAAGCGCAGCGACGCGGGAGGCGCGCGTGGCAACCCGCGGTGTCTCGGTCCACCAATCATCGAGGTGCTGCAGATAGATACCCGCCGCGATCGCAACATTGTGCCGGCTACATGCCGCATCCGCGCCATAACGATGCAGTTACCGCTGTATGGATGCGGCATGTAGCCAGCTACAGCCCCTATCCAGCGGGCGTTGACCACGTCGGGATGACCGAGCTTCCGTAGAAAGGACCGTGCAATGACGTCCGACGATGGCGAGGCCGGTGGCGAGCCGCCCTGCCTCATGAGCCTCCTGGATGAGGAGGGACGTGTCCCCGACCTGCACACAGAAGCCGCTCCGTGTGTCCAGACCAAGCGGGTCTACGACCCGCCCAGCACCGGGGATGGGTACCGGGTGCTCGTCGATGGCCTCTGGCCACGGGGCCTGACCCGCGAGACGGCGCAGATCGACCGGTGGATGCGCACGGTTGCGCCCTCGGCCGCCCTGCGGCGGTGGTTTGGCCACAACGCCGAGCGCTGGGACGAGTTCCGCCGACGCTATCAGGACGAGCTGGATGAACCCGACCGCCGAGACCTGGTTAATGAGCTTGTGGAGCGCGCGCGCCATAGCCCGCTCACGCTCCTCTATGGATTGTAAGTCAGCTTCATTGATTGGGTGGAGTTGCACAGTGATGATCCTTATAGCGCATTCGCCGCGCATACCGGAAGCACACCCGAGCAGGACTTTAGCTCGCTCTACCACTCCTTATCGACAGTGCATCGGTTCGGCCGTACAGCAAGGTTTGATTTACTAGATCTCATTGGCCGGATGAACCTGCTGCCCATCGCGCCGGATTCGTGTTATCTAATCGGTGCGACCGGCCCACTATCGGGAGCAAAACGCCTGTGGGGAACACATGCCGCCGCTACTCTGTCCGAGACAGCCGACTCGTTGGCGCGCGACCTGCGTTTGCCCAAGGCTGCCGTTGAGGACGCGCTCTGTCGATGGCACAAAGGGTTGGCGTATTAGAGCCGTGCGGTGAGCATGGGCACGGAGCGGGTACGGCTCCAAGCTGAAATCAGATCAAATCAGATCGCCTTAAACCACTCCGGGAGCACCGTCACCTCCTCGATCATCTTGACTGCAACGCCAAGCTGTAGCTCCTTCAGCTTATCGAGCAACTGCTCTCCATCCAGTAAATCGATCGGCGGCGCACCATCCCTGGTTGCTTCGGCTCTTGCCTCACGGCTAAACGTCCCTGTGGTGATCACCAGGCTGCGATCCGCACGACCGATCATGGCGCCGCGAAAGTCGCGGATGGTGCCCGCGCCGACACTACCACGATAGCGCTTGCACTGGAACAAGATGGGAAAGCTAAGTAATCCACCAAGCTGGACAATGCCTACCCCATCGATACCGCCATCCCCAGACTTGCCCGTGACTTTGACCCGAACAAAGCCCGACTCACGCAACAAACGTTGGCATAATCGTTCAAAGGCGTCGGGCGGCAAATCGTACAATGTTGTGAGAAGTTTCTCTCGCCATGTTTGTTCCAAAGCAACGTCAGCGGCCTCGGCAACGTCAGCGGCCTTGGCCGCGCCTGGAACTACAACAGAGTCTTCCGACGTCGGCTGCTTGCCCCTTTCTCGGACGTAACGCGCGACCTGACGCGGATCGACGGAATCAAGTCTCCGACCCTTTTCAGTGAGAACCCAGACGCCGCGTCCAGAGTTGTCCAGCATCCCGAAAGCCTTTAGGTAGGTTCGTGCCCACGCTAAACGGTACTGCAATTCTGTTTTACGGTCGTCATGCGGCTCAGCTATGTCTTCAGCGGTAAGACGCAGGTTATTCGTTACTTCTTCATCCAACTCAGCAATCGCCGCTGACCCACCCAACTTCTTGATCGCTTCGAGGACTGGATTGAATAGCGCAGTATATTGAGGAACAGGCACACTAATGCTCCAATCGAAGTAACGATAACCACCCCTAACGGTATCATGCGGTTGGCGTTGTGTACCCCGCGCCGCCCACGCCGTTCGATGGGCTCAATGGTCAGGGCAGGGTACACAGGCGCGCGGGCGCGCGAGAAAAGCTGGCCTCACCCCGCCCGCTCGTCGTCATCGACGCCAGCAGCGCCGGCATCCGCCGCGCCATCGGACCCATCCCCGGTGGCGGGCGCGGACGCCTCGCCAGCGATCCGTACGTCCTTATCTTGCCACCACACCCGGCTCCCGTCGTCGAGCGCGACCTCGACCTGCCCCCAGCGGCCACGGCCGGACAGGACGCCCTGGCGCCCGTCCCGATACGCGACCTCGGTCCCGGCCTTCAACGCGAGGAGCGCCAGGTGGCGCGTCACCGCCTCGGGGGCCGCGAGGTCCCGCTCCGCTTTTGGCTCCCAGACATCACCGTGGCGCACGAACAGGACGCCGCCGCGCATGACCAGATCCCGCGCCAGCGCGATACGCCCGTCGTCCGTGTCCTGCGTCCCCAGGAGGTCCGCCGTCGTCTGACGACCGCGCGCCCACAGGGCCATCAGGTCGTGTGCGATTGCCCCCGAGCGCGCGGCGGCGTCGATCCGTTCCTGCTCCGCGGCCAGAGTGACCCGCCGCTCCTCGCGCGGGAGCGCGACATACGCCGGCCGGCGTACCCCTGTCGGGAGCTGGATCACCGGCAGCGGAAACCGCTCCCCTTTCCACCCCACGATCGTTGCCTCCACAGCCCCCTGCGCCACGGCGCTAGTGATGACACCGAGGCGCGCCTCGCCCTGGCCCGCGTTCATGCGCGCGATCACGAGGTCGCCCGGCCGCAGGGCGACGTGCGTGGCCTGGCGTGTCGCCACGTCCTCGGGCGCGCGGGGGAGGTACACGTCCTGCGCTCCCAGGCGCGTGCGCGCGAAGTAGGCCACGTCGGCGTCGAGCAGCCCCTGGACGTGGGCACGCGTGGCCGGGGTGTAGCGCGCCCCGGTCGCCAGGCGCGCCAGCTCGACCGTCGTCCATGGGCGATGGGGGCCACCGGTTGCCAGCGCCGCGCGGTGGACCGCGGCGAGGTCGGCGGGGGACACCGCGCCGTCCGCCCCGTGCGGATCTCCCGCTGTCTCTCCTGCGGGGGACGATGGGCGCGACGCCTCTCCTACCGGCGCGGCGGTCGCCGGCCGTGGTGACAGCGCCGCCGATGTCGCCCGGGCGGGCGCGTCGAGCAGCGTGACCGCCTCCCCGTTCACCGCGACGTGGGGATGGTGGCGGGCGAGGCGCCGGGCCAGGGCGCGCAGCGTGTCCGGCTCCCCATGCACGAGCACCGTCGTCCGTGGCCGCGCGCGCGTGACGGCCACCTCGATCTGGCCGGCGTCCGCGTGCGCCGACAGGCTGTACCGCTCCACCGCGCAGCTCAGGGTCAGCTCCTCTTTGCCCAGCGCGACGGTCGTGCCCTGCCGCGCCCGCAGCAGGGCCGCCCCCGGACTCTCGTCGTCCTGGTAGCCGCTGAAGACGATCGCATTCTTCTCGTCCGCCGCGAACGCGCGCGCGTAGAGCGGGGCAGGGCCGCCGGTCATCATGCCCGACGAACTGATCACGACGGCCGCCCCCGGGTCGTTCAGTAGCTGGCGGCGCCGGCCCGCCGTGACGGCATACACCGCGAGCGAGGGGTCGGCGAAGAGCGGGCGGCGCGCGTTGCGGACGTAGTTCTGGAGGCGCGGATTGAGGTCGTGGACCTGCGCCTGGTAGAGGGCGCACACGCCGCGCACCATGCCGTCGAGGTGGATCGGCACCGGGGGCAGCTCGCCCGTGGAGCGCGCCGCGCGCAGGATCAGCGCCACCTCCTGCGCCCGGCCCACCGCGAACGCCGGCAACAGCACCCGCCCCCCGCGCCCCACCACCCGCGCCACCGTTTCGACCAGCGCGCGCTCCTGCTCCTTGCGGTTGGCGTGGATGGCGTCGCCGTAGGTGCCCTCGGTGATCACGGCGTCGGCCTGGGGCAGCCTCTGCACGTCCATCCCATGGAGGGTGCGCTGGGCCGTCACCGAATAGTCGCCCAGGTGCAGGACGCGGCCGGCCGGCGTGTCGATCAGGAGCATGGCGGCCCCGGCGATGTGGCCGGCGTGCAGGAAACGCACGACGATGGCGGGGTCGGGGAGCGGCGCGATGGGCTGGCCCCACTCGACCGGGCGCACGCGGGCGAGGGTGCGCTCGACCACCTCGGCCGTGTAGAGCGGCGTTTCGCCCTCCTGGGCCAGGTGCTCGGCCTCCATGACGCGCACGCTGTCGGCGAGCAAGAGGCGCGTCAGCAGCAGGGTCGTCTCCGTGCAGTAGATCGGCGCCGTCGGGACCATCTCAGAGGCCAGCGGCAGCGCGCCGGTGTGGTCGATGTGCGCGTGCGTCACGAGGATGGCGTCCGGCGGCTCGGCGGCCAGCCGGTCGAGGGCGGGCCGGCGGTCCTGTCCCGCGCGCGCGGAGGGGCGCATCCCCGCGTCGATGAGCACGCGCCAGTCCCCGATGCGCAGGAGGCCGCACGAGGCTCCAACCTCGCCCGCGCCGCCCAACGGGATGTACTCCACCCTCATGTGTGCCCCCTCGCTCTCGCTCTCGCCCTCGCCCGCCCCGTCGCTCAGGCGCGCCACGCTGGCCCTCTATCCGTCGTGTCCCAGACGCGGCGAGACGAGCAAGAACCGCGCGTGCCGGCTGGCTGTGGCGCGCGGCCTCGGGCTGCCGGCTGTTGTCTGGACTGATGCGTGTCTGTGCCGCCGCCCCCGCCGCAGACGATGTCCCCCGGCCCCCGGCAGGGGTCGGCCCTGTGTCGTTATACCCGGTCGTCGCGCTCCCGTCACACAGGGCCGCGCGGGGCGCGGGGGAAAAGGGGCCTACGTCTACGCGCTGTACCCCGTGCCTCCGACGGTGGCGATGCGGTTCACCCATGCGATCAGCGCGGCGCCAGGTCACGATCGGTGGACCCCTGTCGCTCCTCGTCCCAGGCGGCGAGCCCCGCCGCGAACTGGAACGACGCGGAGGCCAGGAGCGCGCCCGCGACGATGAACCCTCCCGCGTCGTGCAGGTCCGGGTCCGTGCAGGCGACCACGAGCCCGTAGCCGGCCAGGAGCACGCCGCCCACGAGCAGCAGCACGAGGAGCGCGCGATAGACCCACGCCCCGCGCGCGGTCTTCGGCTTCATGACCTGGCGGAAGGCGTGCATCTCGGGGTAGAGCAGCGCGTGCTCCTCCGGCGTGGCCGTCGTCGCCCGGCGCTCTCGCTCGGCCGGCGTGAGGTCCTTGTACGGCACGGCGGCCGGGATCGCGTCGAGCGTCGGCGCGACCGATAGGGGCGCGCGGCGGCGGGCGACGCGGCGCTGCTGACGCTTACAGCGTTCCTCGGCGCGGGTCCAGCGCTCCTGGCGCGTGAGGAGCACGGTGATGGGCGGGGTGGGCGTATCAGGCCTAGCGGGACGCATAGGGGGTGACTCCTCCTCTCGGGGTGTGGGGCGCTCTCCATCGCCTCACGATAATCGTAGGGGCCTCACGGACGCTGATGGGGGGTAGGGAAGTGCAGCTTCTCGACGGCCGTGCGCTTGGACGCCTCGCCGCGGCGATCATACCGTTGGGTCGTCGTCACGTTGGCGTGCCCGGCGAGTTGCTGCACCGTCGAGATATCAACGTGGGCCTCAAGCAAGTCACTGACGAAGCTGCGGCGCAGGTCGTGCGGCGACGCGGGCTCAATCCTGGCCTCGGCCGCGCGCCGAGCCAGCGCGTTGTACACCGCGCCGGGCGTGATACCCGCGCCCCGGATGCGGCCGCCCTTGTTGACGGGCAGGAAGAGCCGGCCGGGCCGGTCGCCCCGCACCCGGAGCCAGGCGTCCACCGCCACGGCCGCGCTCGGCTCCACCGGCACGACGCGATCCTTGTCGCCCTTGCCGCCCTTGACCGTCAGCGTGGGCGGATCGGCGGTATAGTGCTCAACCGTCAGGGCGGCCAGCTCGGCGCGGCGCAGCCCCCCGACGTAGAGGCACGCGAGCATCGCCGCGTCGCGCACCCCCGCCGGCGTCTTGTCCCGCGCGCACGCCTCGACGAGCGCGGCGAGCTCACCGGCGCGGACGTGCCGGCCGGGCGGCAGCCGCGAGCCTTTGTGCGGCTTGACCTCGGTGATGCGCCGGTACTCCTCGTCGGTCATCATGGTGAAGTCGCGGGCCTGGCGCGCGATCCCGCGCAGCACGGCCAGCGTGAGGTTGACCGTCGCCGGCGCCGCCTCGGCCTTGACGAGCCTGGACCGGATGAAGGCGACGTGATGGGCGCGGAGCTGGCCCCAGGGCAACGCCTTGTAATCGGGGACCTCGACGAGCCGCGCCACGGCGCGCAGGCGCGCGCGGGCGGTCGCCTGGCTCGCGTCGCTGGTCAGGCCGTCGAGGTAGGCGTGCATCGGGTCACGAAGCGATGCCTGCACGGCCACGGCCTGGCCGAGTGCGCCCCATGCCCCCAGGACGGCCACGGGCTCATCGGGTGAGGTGAGGTGCGCGTCCGCGGTCATCGATAGCCCTCCTCGCCCCCTCGGATACGACCATCCGCCGCCACGGGCAACGCTTCGAGTCTCCGGCGAACGAAGAGTGCCCATGCGACGAGCGATTCCCGCTCGGCATCGCCATGCGCCGGAGCGGGGCGCGCGAGGTGGTCGAGGAGGGCGGCGCAGGCGAGGGCGGCGCGCCGCAGACCCTCATAGTCGAGGCCCGCGACCGTGGCCTCGATGCGCGGCGGCACCCCTGCGGCGGGACTATCGAGCACGCTCGTCAGTCCAAAGGCCGGATAGGAAAGGTTGTGGCCGGCCGCCCAGAGGCGCCACACCTGCGAACGCGCCTGATCGAGCCGCGCCAGCGCCTCCCACAATGATCCGCGCCGCAGATACTTCGCCATGTCGGCCAAGGCCGTCCAGCCCAAGAAAGCCCACTCGTTCACGCTCCGCGCGTCGGCATGGAGGACGGCGGGGACCCATGGGTCCGTCAGCCGGCCCTCGGGGTCGTAGAGGACGACCGTATCGGGGGGGCGACCTCGACTCCGGGACGCGGGGTAGGCGACCATGTCAAGTTGGACGCCGTCGGCGTACTGGACGAACGTGCGTTGATGCGGATGATCCCCCCACTCGGCCAGTCGATGATGGAGCGCGGCGACGACCTCCCCCACGGCGGCGATCAGTGGAGGGATGGCCGCGAGGGTCTGCGGCCACGCATCATCGCGGACGCCTAACGCCACGTCGAGGTCGGAGTCCGCGTCGCCGGCACCGCGCGCGATCGAACAGGACAGAGCCAGGAAACGCCACCGGGGATCGCGCTCGACCGCGGCCAGGAGCCGGCGCAACGCCCCTTGTTGAGAAGAGAGGGCAGGCGGCAGGTCATGCAGCCAATCCAAGGCGTCCGTTGCCATAAATCCCACGCCCTTTTACTTGACGTGTTATAGCCTATGATAATGGCACTTACCGATAGCTATCAGCGACGACAAAAAGAGGCCGTCCGCGAGGCGTCCCATGACCCCGCGTGCGGCCTTACCTCTCCATCATATCATCGCGCGCCGGCGCTTGTCCAGGTCGGCTAGGTCAGCCGCTCGCCCGCGACCGCTCCCTGGTTGGACAAGGAGGGGACGACTGCCGGTAGCATTATGCGCGGGTAGTGGAGCACCTGACACTGCGGGACGCCACGGCAATCAGCAGCCGCGCCGTCGGGTCACCGTGGCGCCGGCGTCGTCGCCGGGCGCGTCGATAGTCGATCATGGCTGTACCCTCCTAACGCCTGCCCCGTTTCGTAACACTCGCCCCGGGGCGTTACCCGCGCCCCGTTTAGCCACTGAAACCGAGCAGCAGCTCCTCTGCTCCTGCTACACTAGCGATATGAAACTCACTGCCGTGAGCGTCACCAGCCGTGACATGCAAGCTAGTATCGCCTTCTACGAACTCCTCGGGTTTCGCTTTGCTCTGGATCAAGCGGGTGAGCCGCATGTCGAGCCGCTGACCGCTGAGGGGGCAGTGCGCCTCATGATCGACACGAAGGAGTTGATCCAGGGCATCCTTGTGACGGAACCGCGCCCGGCGACGCATGCAACGTTCGCCCTTGAGTACGACTCGCCCCACGCCGTTGACCAGACCGTCGACAGCGTGAGGGAGCATGGCCATACCATCGTCAAGGCGCCCTGGGATGCGTTCTGGGGTCAACGCTACGCCGTTGTTGCCGATCCTGACGGGTATCTGATTGACCTCTACGCTGCGCTCCCGACACCCTGATACCCCCCCTCGCTCTCTGCTACGTGCCCTGAAATCCTTGGACCCAAGGCTCGTGCTCATTGGGCTCTGTCATTTTCTACTTTGGATGGCGGGCTTCTGTAGGCTTTGGTTGGCGTAGTGGAGCAGTAGAGCGAGAGCCATACCTTCCGTGAAGTGAACTTCGCCGGTTACGGCGCGCTCGTATCAGGCTTCAGATAGCTTCTGATAGCATTCCACTTCCCGGAAGGGGCATTCCGTCTAGTGACTCTACGGTATCATGACTCCTATGGGAGAAGCAAGCCGTGGCATAGCGACCAGACGCGTGGGCAACAGCGTGCCCAGCGCCCTACATCGCTCAAGCATCACGCGGAAAGGAATGCCCGTTGAATAAATCCGCCCTCATCATCGGTGTCAGCTCACAGGATGGGTCCTACCTGGCCGATCTGCTTCTGGGGAAGGGCTATAGCGTCGTCGGGACGATCCGGCACAGCACGAGCTACACCAAAGAGAACATCCAGCACGTGGTTGGGCGGATGGGCATCGAAGCGGCGGACTTAACGGACGCGGAAAGCCTCGTCCACGTCATTAAAAAGTACAAGCCCGACGAAGTCTACAACATCGCCGCCCAGTCGATCCCCGCGGATAGCTGGACGCATCCGTATTACACGGGCGAGGTCACGGGGCTCGGCATCGTCCGCGTGCTGGAGGCGGTGCGCCACCACGCGCCGGCGGCCCGCGTGTACCAGGCGACAAGCCGTGAGATCTTCGGGAATATCAGGGCCGAGAGCGCGAATGAGTCGACGCTCATCGATGCGAACAACCCCTATGGCATCGCCAAAGCGTACGCGCACATGATGACGCGGTGCTACCGCGAGTCGTATGACCTGTTCGCCTGCTCCGGCATCCTGTTCAATCACGAGAGCGAGCGCAGGAGCTTGCATTTCGTGACCCGGAAAGTGACCGCTGGCGTCGCTTGCATCAAGAACGGCGTCACGGCGCTGCCCCTCGACGAGCTGGGCCGCCCGCTTGTGAGCGACGATCGCAAGCTGCACCTCGGCTTCTTAGACGCGACGAGGGATTGGGGCTACGCCAAAGAGTATGTCGAGGCCATGTGGCTCATGCTGCAGAACCCCACGCCCAAGGATTACGTCATCGGCACGAACACGGCCCATACCGTGCGGGAACTCTGCCGCATCGCGTTCAGCCATGCGGGCCTCGACTGGGAGGAGCATGTGGTGAGCGACTCCGCCTTGCTGCGGCCTACCGAGATCACCGACTTGAAGGGGGATTATTCCCAGGCCAAGGCCGAGCTTGGCTGGGAGCCGAGGACGAGCTTTGAGGACTTGATCAAGCTGATGGTCGATGCCGATTTAGATCGCTTTAAGTAGGGAGAGGTCATGCTGCCGGACGAGGTCCGCTCCAGGTGGAGCGCCCCAAGGGACGATAGCGGTACGCCAACCAAAGGGTCAAAAACTACGCCAACTAAAGGGTCTCCGGCAGTCTCGATGATGCGGTCTACGCGAGAAATAGCCCTGCTTGTTGAGCAATGACACGGCGCGCGGCCACAAAAGCATGGGTGCCAGGCGTAGGCCCACCGATCGTGACGCTGTGGCAGCTAGATGATCAAAGAGCCATCCGGCTGTCCGTCCAGTTCCTACGTCACGCCTTGGATACAGGGTCAACGACGGCTACAGCGCATCATCGAGAGTGCCGGAGACCCAACTAAAGTAGAAAGTGACAGGGCTCGTCAATAACGGCCGATGCCGTCTTTTTGAGGCTCAAGCTAATGTATATTACCGCTAGGGTCAAGCGGTGGGCCGTCGTCGGCGAGAATTGTCACAAGGAGTTGATCCCGACCGCGCAGTGCACAGCGTCTTTCACTTTGACCGTCTTGGGGGCGCTCCTTGTACAATATGTGCGGCGCGATGCGCGTTCACCTGTCTAGCCCCGTGAGTGTTTGCCATGCCAACACCGCCACCGGCACCCCCCACCAGGTTCCCTCACCCATCGTCATTGCGTCCGCCGAGGCCCACTCGGCCGGTCAAACTACTGGCCTGGATCTCTATGCTGGCCAGTATTGCTCTTGTCGTCGGCCCTATAGGGTATGCAGCTAGCGGTACAGCAGGGCTCGTCTTTGGGCTCGGCGCGGGGCTCGTCACGGGGCTCGTCTTTGGGCTCGTCTTTGGGCTCGTCTTTGGGCTCGGCGCGGGGCTCGTCTTTGGGCTCGGCGCGGGGCTCGGCGCGGGGCTCGTCTTTGGGCTCGGCGCGGGGCTCGGCGCGGGGCTCGGCGCGGGGCTCGGCACGAGAATGGGTGTTCTCCTTCGTTCTGGACTAAGGGAAGGGTTCACGGACTTTCCCAACCTCTGGCCCTATTTGCGCCTGATGGGCCGGACACTCCGCCACTATTAGGTTGACACATACGTGCAGTCCATGATGAGACGGAAAACACCAGTTTGACCTGCCGGTTAGAGCGATTTCACGCGTGGTAGGGCCGCGTCAGGGGCCACTCACGGCCCAAAACCGTCTCACCGTCCACTGCAAATATGTGTAAAGGGAATCGTGGCGGAGCGTGGATGGGCCGTCCCCTGCTCGGCTATACATTGGGCTACGCGGCCATCGTGGTCTGGTTCGCTTCTGTGTACGCCTCCCTGTATGCGGTGAACCTACACGTCTGTGGTGTACAGCATCAAGTTATCCCGTGCAATGCGGCCTTTTCAGGGATCAGCACCCCTCACTTCGGCGATTTCCTCTTCTTTGCCGTCACCATTTTCCCTCCCATCGGGACCTATAGTGATCTGAAACCTCTAGGATTCTGGGCTCATGCTGCTGTCGGGACCGAATTGATCGCGGGTGTCGGTTATACAACGGTCGTCTTCGCCGCTATCCTTACCTACCTCACCCCGCAATTTGCGAAGGTCGCCAAGAACAGAAACAAGGAGCCCGCGGCTGAGGAGATGATCGCCGACTTGAAAACCGACCTGTGCCGCGCACAGGAGCAGACGCACAAGGATCTCAGCGAGCGTATGGCGCGCATAGAGCGTCAGTTGGAAGAGCTAGCCAAGCAGCGTACAAGTGCCGACCCACAAGGCGCGAACCATCGAGCACGGCGCCATCCCTGGCGACGTTAGTTTACGTAACGCATCTAACACTACTTTGGCGTGATGCCGTTTTCGCGGCTCAGTACCTGGACATAGTGCCTGGTAGAGCGGCTCAGTGAGCCGCTCTACCAGGGCCAAAAGCAGGACGGATTGGTCATTGTGCATGGCGATTTCGGAAGTCGCCAAAGTAGTGCTAACAGACGCTATGTTACTTACCTTACCGCCAGGGTCAACCCGCGCCCTTGCGCGGCCGGTAGCCGCCGCGCTTGCCTAAATGCTCGCGCCGGTACGCCTCGATGGCCCCGGCCGTCACAAAAGACCGGCCGGGGCTCAGGCGGACGACGGCGAGCCGGCCGCGCTGGATCGCGGCCTTGACGCTCGGGAGTTTGAGCCCCAGGAGCGCGGCGGCCTGCTCGGTGGTATACAGGGGCTCGCCGTCCGCCGTGGTGAGCTGCGGCGTCACCTCCGGCACGGCCTCGCGGCGCTCGGTCTCAGTCATGCGGTCTTGTCCTCCTCGTCCTCCTCGTCGGGCATCTGCCCAAGGTCTTGCACGACGCGGGCCGGCTCCACGCGCTGCCACGCATCATAGCCGGGCACGATGAGCACAAAGCGCAGCTCGTCGCCCTCGCCCTCTACGTCCATCACGTCGCCGGTCCGGCCGTCGTCCAACCGGACGCGCCGGCCGATCAGCGCCGTCGCCCGGCGCTCCTGGTGCGCGCGCTCAATCTCGGGCAGGCGCGGCACAAGCCACGCCGCGACCTCTGCGCCCGTGATTGTCCAGCCCGAGCCCTGGTCGAGCGGGGCGATAAAGTGCCGCTTGAAATCTTGGTGCAACGCCCATGCCCGCGTGTCCTGTATCCGCTCGGCTATGGCGTGGTCGTACCGATCGTGCGCCGGGATCGCCTCGGCCTCCCCGAGGTGGTCGGCCAGAACCGCGAGCGCCAAGTCCGCCGCGCCGCTCCCGCCGTAGCCCCACGCCATACCGGAGGGGCTATGTACGATGAGGTGACGCAGGGGGTAAGGGGCGCGGCCCTCCTCGTAGACAAGGGCCGGACCATTCGGCCCGCCTACGGTCTCGTCAGTGTCGGTGTAGCCGCGATAGGTTTTCACTGGTCGCCTCCTTCGCTATCCGTTAGTATCCCCGAAGAGGGGGAGCTGTCCCCCGTTGTCGTCCCCCTCGGCCGGGGCTGCCGCCCGGCTCGGTATATGGCAACGATTCGTGATTTCTTGGGCCACAGAACATAATCTACGTCCACTCAGCGTTGGAATCGAGTAACAAAGATGCAGGTAGGCAGTTTGATACAGTGAACAACCTGTCCCTGGCAGCGGTACCTCCACTATGGTGGTATAAATGCACGCATCCAATCGCGTCGGGGAGAGGTACACGTGATAAGGCTCAGACGAGTGGTTCGCCGGCTCTGCACCGTTCTAGCACTCATCGTTGGCGTGGCGCTCGCTCTGGCATTAATCGTCGTCGGTCTGCTTGCGCTCAAAGAACGAGGTATCCAGGAAGACGTGATCGCGGCACGACTCGTTGTCGAGAGCGGCGCGCCGCGTGGGTCTAGCATCACATACACCCTTGCCTTCCTGAATGCTCATCCCACGCTCACACTCCCGCATCACCACTTCGCGCAGCAGTACATTAACTTACCATTTCATCACACGTCAGGCTACGATACCACTGACCCGAACTCGCAAGCGTATCCACAAGGCAAGGTGTTGCTAGCCGGTTGGACGAATGCGCGTGAAGACACAGCGTCACTCGATGTTGTGTTCTTGTTCGACATCCATGGTCATCTCATGCGCTCCATACTTAAAGAGGCGACGATTGATCTACCATGAAAAGCACCTAGTCGCACCGGAAAAGATGCAACGGAAGCATCCTTTCGGTACGAGTTTAGTCCCCTCACGGCCCTGTACACTGCTGCGGAAGCCGTGCATGCGCTGGAATGACACCCACAAACTCGTACCAGAAAATGATAGGGGCGGCTTTATCGTCCCCAATGTTATGTTCTGTGGCCCAAGAAATCACGAATCGTTACCCTATACCGGCTCGGGGTGAACCGAGCGCGACACGTCCCGTAGGCGACCGGGCCGTCGAAGTAGCCCGCGCCGGAGTTGTAGGTCATGCGCTCGCCACACCGGGCGCACACCAGGGAATCACGCCGCCCTCCTCGTTAAAGCTTGTGGTCTTGTGGCCGCCCGCGCGGAAGCGCGCCCATGCCCTATCGAGGATCGCTTTGTCCGGGTATGCCTTCATCGTCGCCCCTCCTGGGAAGCCGGGCCGGTAGGGTGTCCACCTGGCCCGGCTCCCCGCCTCTACGCGGTGATAAGCTCGACCGTCCGCGCGTCGGTCTCGCCTAGCTTCTCATTGATGAGGTCGCCAAGGGTGACGTAGCCCCGGTACCCGTGGCCGGTGGTGATGGGCTCGCCGTCCGTGCTGACGACGGCGGACCCGTCGTAGCTGCTCGCCCGGATCGTCGGCCACGGTTGGCCCCACTGGTCGGCTACTTGGTCCGCGATGGCCTGAGCGAAGGGGACAGAGTAGGAGCGGATCGTATGGATATAGTCCGCCCCGTAGTGGACCTTTTGCCCGTTCACCTCGCGGGTCACGTAGCTTTTAAGGTCGATCATCCCGTCGAACGTCGCGCCCCGGTACTCCCCAGTGATGCGCTCCACGTCCTTTTCGGTCGGGCCGTCCGTCCACCGAACGCTGATACTCGCGCCCATGCTGTAGCTCTTGCTGCGGACGCTAAACGTAATGCCGGGAAACGCGGCTTTAAGCGCGGCCCGGACCAGCTTCGCGGTTTCGGCCACGGAGACATAGACGGTCTCGCGGCGCGGGGTCGGGGTGGCGGCGCTCATTGTTCCCCCTCCGTGTCCCCCTCGGCGGCGGCGCGGTAGTCCTGGACGTAGACGGCGAGCCGGGCGGCGGCGGCGTCCACCAGCGCCAGGTAGCGGGCCGGGTGCGGCTCCTCGCCCGCGACCTCGACAAGGGTTAGCCCCTCCGGGTCGCTCGGGGCAAAGGTGACGATGAGGCGCACGTCCAGGGCGTCCCGGTGTGCTATCCTTGGTACTGCTGCGGTTGTGATGGTCATGTGCTTTTTTCCTTCCGTGGTGCTTGCGTGGGGCGGGTGCTCCTAACACCCGCCCCGCTTTTTTGTGATGCGCTCTAGCCGTAGCACTCCTGCAAGGCGGCCATCCCTGCGGGGCGGATGATGCCGCCAAGGCCGCGCCGCTTGCGCTCTTCGATTGCCGCCGCGCGGGCCGCCCACTGCTGCGCGCGGGCGTCGTAGCGATGCCAGTAGTGGATAGCGCGGGCATAATCGAGGTGCCAGCACGCGACACTATGCTGTCCCGCCTCGCAGGTACAAACGCCCGTGCTGATGTTGACGGTGTGCGTGCGCCCCTCCCGCGTGCGGCTGCTCACCTCGTAGACGCCGCCCTCCTCGTCTACCGCCCTGATGCGTGGGTCCGCCGTGGTCGTTGCCGTGGTGCGTGCCTGTTCCATGATCGTGAGCCCTCCTAAAGCTCCCGTAGGGATCACTCGCCCTACCCTCTAATAATAGCATCTTATAGGATGCTTTGTCAAGGAAAATACAGGGGGGAATAGGGAAAATAGAAGGGCTAGCTTCGAGAAGTGACGGAGACAGCGCGGCAAAAGGCGGAAACGTGCGTTTACGGGAATGGCACGGGAGCCACAACGAAGGGTAAGGATAGCATCCTGCAGAAAGTACGTAGCATTACTATCAAAAGCTCGAGCCCAGCGCGGTTAGGGCACGCCGCGCTGTCAATTCTTTTCCAACCAGTTAAGGCCGTCGCGGGGGAGCGGTTAGGGGTAGGCGTTGTCATCTTGCTTGCTTTCCGGGTCTCCGGCACTCTCGATGATGCGCTGTAGCCGTCGTTGACCCTGTATCCAAGGCGTGACGTAGGAACTGGACGGACAGCCGGATGGCTCTTTGATCATCTAGCTGCCACAGCGTCACGATCGGTGGGCCTACGCCTGGCACCCATGCTTTTGTGGCCGCGCGCCGTGTCATTGCTCAACAAGCAGGGCTATTTCTCGCGTAGACCGCATCATCGAGACTGCCGGAGACCCGCTTTCCGGCCCTGTTCTTTGCTCACACAATGACCCCGTGGCGGCAGTCGTCGACTCGCCCGCGCCTAACCTAATCACTAGGTGCCATCAGCCCATGGCGCATGGTACACTACCGGCGTTGGCGCTAGCGGGAGGATGGCAATGGTCGCATAGCTAGGGTAGAGTAGATGGCGCGGGCGCCGCGGCAAAGGCCGCTCCCTGATGCGTCTGCCGTCCTCCCCTAGCATGGCGCCGGACTCTCCTCGGCGTCTCTCCCTGCCTCCCCGCGCGGCACCCCTTCCCCTACTCTGCCCATGGTCCATGTCATGAGCGCCCACGACCGGGCGCTCCATGATCGCTCGCTTCGGACCACGCCATCGGCACGCCTGTTCGCGTCGCCGGCCGGCGACCGTGCCATGACCGTGGCCCCCCACGACGCGGACAAGGCACATAGGGAAGGGAAAGGATAGTGGCCGATGGCTACACACAAGACCGCTACCACTGGGGGGGACGACACGCCCCCGTCTGTCTGGCGTAACCGAAACTTCCTCCTACTCTGGGGCGGCCAGGCCGTGTCGGCGCTGGGCTCGAATATCTCCACGCTTGCCTTGCCCTTGCTCGCGCTCGCGCTCACGCACTCGCCCGCACAGGCCGGCTTCATCGCCGCCGCGCAGATGCTGCCGTATGTCGCCCTGAGCTTGCCCGCCGGGGCGGCCATCGATCGCTGGGACCGCAAGGCGATGATGCTGTGGTGCGACGCGGTGCGCGGCCTCGCCTATGTCTCCCTCCCCCTGGCGTTCGCACTAGGCCATCTTGCGCCGGCGCACCTGTACGCCGTCGCCCTCGTCGCCGGAACCGGCGATGTGCTTTTCGACCTTGCGCAGGTCGCGGCCCTCCCGCGCGTGGTCCCCGAGGGCCAGGTGACGGCTGCCTATGCGGCCACGACGGCGGCGACATCGGGGGCGTCGCTCCTCGGCCCGGGGCTCGGCGGCCTGCTCATCGGCCTCGCGCGGACGACCCTCGCCGGCGCCACCCTGGCCTACCTCATTGATGGCCTCTCCTATCTCGCCTCCGCAGGGGCGTTGGCCTGCGTGCGCGTCCCCTTCCAGAACAGTCGTGCTGGCGGCACCACGCGCTCGCTCCGGCGCGAGATCGGAGAGGGCCTACATTTCCTCTGGCGCCACCGCCGGCTGCGGGCCGTCGAGCTGCTGACCCTCGGGACCAACCTCTTCCTGGGCGCGACGGACCTCGCCCTAATCGTGCTGGCACGCGAGGCCCTACACGCGGGCACGGCCACCATCGGCCTGCTCTTTAGCGTCGGGGGCGCCGGCGCGCTGCTCGGCGCGCTCGCCGCGTCACGACTCGCCGCGCGCCGGCGCGTCGGTCGGCTCGTCCTGGGCGCGGCACTGGGCGAGGCCATCGGCGTTCTCGCGATGGCCCTCGCCCCCTCCCCGGCGATCCTCGCCATTGGCGTGTGTCTGGCCTTCGCCATGGCCTCGATCTACAGCGTCATCGCCATGTCCTACCGCCTCTCGCTCACGCCGGATGCCCTCCAAGGACGCGTCAATAGCGTGGGCAACCTGCTGACCACCAGTTGCATCCCCCTCAGCCGGGGGGTGGGCGGCGCGCTGCTCGGGCCGCTCGGCCCGCGCGCGGAGCTATGGGCGATCGCCATCGGTCTGGGCGGGATCGTCCTCGTCGCGCGCTGGTCGCCACTATGGGGCGACTAGGGAATGCCCCCCCGCTAGCGCCGCGCCTGCGACATCCTACTCGTTGGAAAAGAAGGGGTTGCACTCGCCCTCACTCGGTCGTGTCTTCCCCCACGTCCGGCTCGGCGTCGCCGCGCGGCGCTTGCCCCTGATCCGTGCGCCGTCGCACGGTCGATATGTTGCGGGGCGGGCGCTCGGCGGCCGCTTTGCGCTCGTACTCGCGGCGGATGCGCTCCTCGGTGATGCGGTCGATCTCGCGCTGGTGCTCCAACATCGCCAGGAAGTGCGACCACTGCTCGCGGTTGAAGGTGCGCGTTTGGATGGCGATATCGCGCACGACGGGGTTTTCCAGCGCCTCGCGTAGCGCCTGGTCGTTCCGCGCGACCTCGGGGTACTCCACCGGCTCGCTGCCCGTCAGGTAGCCGGGGTCCACCCCGAAGAACCGGGCCAGCGCCGTCACCTTGTCGATCCCCGGCGCCTCCACCCGGCCCCGACGCATGCTGCTCAGGGACGAGGCCGCGATCCCGGTCGCGGACGCGACCCGTTGCCCGGAGTACGCCTTCCCCGTCGCCGGGTCGAGCCGTGTCTCGAACAACTCGTTGAGGCGCTTGGCGAAGGGCTGCGTGGGTCCTTCGTTCGCGGGATCTCGGCGCTTCCTAGCCATCTCTCCCAGCAGGTACAGGCGCGCGCGCGACGGCGGCACCCCGTGACGATCATACATCGACGGCATACACTTGACACCCTCCACAGTGTGCTATACACTGGACCAAGCGTGCGTTAAATGGTACTTTTCATTTACCGCACGCTCGGCCACGGGTGCGCGAATGCCTGTCCGCTGCCCGTGAGCGTAGCAGGTCGGGGCCTTCTTGCGCAAGCGCGGGCGGCCTATCACATCGGAAAGGGGGGACCGCACACGATGGATGAGGGGCAGGCGCGAGACCTGGCCAGCCGGATCGCCGCGACCCAGGGCTACATCGTCGAGGACGTGCGCCGCGCGTGGTCGGCAGCCTGGGCCTGGCAGGTCGCGGCTGCCGACGCGCGGACCGGCGCCCGCCTCTTGCTCCTCTCGGACGATCACTGGGACGACCACCTGGCAGAATCATCACACGTCGTAGCGCACCAGCGCGGATAGGAGACCACAGCAACATGGACCAACTCATCACGCTCATCAACGACTACGGCTTGCAGTTCGTCCTCGGGGCCGTGGGCCTCGGGATCATCGGGACCGGCATGGGCACCACCGCCGGCGTGCTCGGCTATCGCCATGGCGCGGATATCACGCGCGGCGCCTGGATCGGCATGATCCTCATGCTCGTGATCCGCGTCTTCGCCGCCGCCCTCGCCGGGAAGACCGGCGCCAAGATCGGCTAGCGCCCGCCCGTCAGCCCGTCAGCCCGTCAGCCCGTCAGCCCGTCAGCGGCGGCGGACCCGGCCGCGTCGAACGGCCGGGTCCGCCGCCTTTTTGTATGGAGATCGCCCATGGAGTCGTTACACACCCAGCGCAATCGCCGCAGCCCGCGCGTGCCCAACCAGCCCTGGCGCGGGCCGGCCGGCCTCACCATCCCGCAGACCGTGGCCTTGCTCGCCGCCGCCCTGCTCGCCGTCGCCCTGTGGTGGGCCAGCGGCTACCTGCCCGGCGCGTCGTCGTTCGGCGTCCTCGCCGGCCGCGTGATCCTGACCGGCTTCGCCGGGGGGATCGCCGCCGTCCTGTGCTACGCCGCCGCCGACCCGACCCGCGAGCCCGTCGTGCGCCAGCACATGACCTATAGCTTTCGCCGCCACACCTACCGCAAGGAGCCCGCCCATGGCACCCACGCCGACCCCATCCCCTTCTCAGCCCAGCGTCCCCGCGCCGCTGGCGCGCCTGTTCGGCGTGCGCACGGCCGCGCCCGTGTCGCCGCCGCGCTCCGGGCCGTCGTCGCCGCCCTCCCCGGACGGCACGCTGGCCACGGAGCATAACACCGCCATGGCCACGGAGCCTAACAACGGCACGCGCCGACGCGCGGCGACCGAGAAGGCCACGGCCCCAAAGTCGGCGCGATCGGGCCGTCCGCCCCGTCTGCGCACGCCCCTCCCGCTGCCGTCCGGCCCCGGCCGGTTCACGGTCGAGCCGGACGGCACCATCGTCTTCGCGGATGGGAGCTGCCTGGCCGTCGTGCGCGTCGATGCCTTCCTCAACCTCTCGGCCCTCGGCCCCTACGACCAGGAGCGCGTCTGCCGCGAGTTCGCCACCCTCGTCCACGGCTTGGCCCACGCCCAGCCGTTGCAGGCCGTGATCGAGAGCACCCCGACCGCGCCCGAGGACGCCATCGCCGGCATGCGCGCCCTGGTCACGACCGCCGACCCAGAGCTGGCCGGCGTCGCCGGCGACACGCTCGGCTGGGTCAAGGGGGAAGTGGCCCGCACGCACGTCCCCGACCTCTCCGGCTACGCCGTCGTCGCCCCCGCGCCCGAGCGCAAGGGGGGGCTCGCCGGCCTCGTCGAGGAGTTCAGGGACCAGATGGGCGTCCGCCGCCGCGGCCCCGAGACCGTGGACCGGCGCGGCCTGGACGCCGCCGTGGACGACACACTCACCCAGCTCAAGGCGTCGGACCTGCCCGCGCGTCGCCTACGCCGCGCCGACACGCTCGCCTTCCTCTGGCGCGCGGCCAACCCCGGCACGCCCCCGCCCGCCGACCTGGCCGCCGCCTGTGACGCCGCGGGCGGGGACCTGGCCACGGCCCTCACGCCGGCGTCCTGGCGCGAGCGCCGCCGCCACGTCGAGCACGGCCTGGCCGCCGACGGCACCGGGACGCCGGCCATGTATTCCTGCTCGCTCTACTTCCTGGGCTCCAAGGAGCTGACCAACCCCGGCACCTTCGCGGACCTCATCGCCATCGAGTGCAACGCGCGCCTGTCGTGGCACCTGCGCGGCCTGGACAACCTGCGCGAGCGCGGCCGCGTCCTGCGCAAGCGCAAAGCCTTCGCCACCTCCGTCCGCCGCGCCTACGAGAAGAAGACGCTGCCCTCGCTCGACGACGAGGACAACAAGGCCGAGGCCGAGGGCCTGGCCCAGGAGCTGCACAGCGCCGAGGAGGGCCTGGCCCTCTCCACCGTCGTCCTCACCCTGCACGCCCGCACGGTCGAGGAGTTGGACGCGGCCCGCCGCCGCGCCCTCTCGCTCATCGGCACGCGCCTGGGCATCCAGCCCGGCAAGGGCCGCGGCTATCAGAAGCCGCTCTGGCGGGCCAGCCTCCCGCTCGGGCAGAACACGGCCCGCCGCCGCGCCAAGCGGTGGCATACCGCCGTCATCGGCAACGGGCTCCCCTATCTGGCCCACAACCCCGGCACGCCGACCGGCTTCCCGGTGGGCTTCACCTCCACAGGCCACGAGCTGGTGCTGCTCGACCTGATCCACCAGACCCTCTCGACGAGCGTGATGGTCGTCACCGGGGCGCAGGGGCAGGGCAAGACCTTCTGGCTGCTGCGCTGCGCCTTGTGGGCGCGCTACCGGGGCCAGCGCGTGACGCTGATCGCCCGCGCCGACCACTTCCGGCCCTTCGTCGAGTTGTGCGGCGGGACCTACATCGAGCCCGGCGCCGAGGGGCACGCCGACCCGCCCATCATCAACCTGTGGGACCTCCCGGCCGGGATGCGCCTGGCCCGGAAGGTGGACTTCCTCATCGCGGCCCACGAGATCATGCTCTGCAATCCGGGGCAGGACCTCGACGACGAGATCCGCGGCGTGCTCGACCGCGCCATCCAGGCCGTCTACCGGGCGCGCGGCGTCGTCGCGGGGGAGGAACGGCCGCTGCGCGGGGACGACGCCCCCCTCGAACGCGCGCTGGTCGCCCACGTCGGGCGGCTGTCGCGGGAGGAGGGCCTGACCGCGCGCAAGCAGGAGCTGCTTGAGAAGCTGCACGCCACGCTCTTGCAGTACGTCACCGACCCGGACGACCCGGAGGGCGGCGAGGGCCGCTACGCCTACCTGGTGGACCGCCCGACGCGGGTGGACGTCGGGGCCGACGTGCTGTGTTGGAACCTCGACGGCCTGGCCCCGCGCCTCTACGCGCTCACCCTGTTCACCGTCACCGACGCCATGGCCCACCGCGCCAAGAGCACCTTCGACGCCACGCGCGGCCACAGCGCCGAGTTCCTGGCCATCGACGAGGGCTGGTTCCTCTCCGAGTTCATGAAGGCCGGCGCCGAGCTGACCAACTGGGCCAAGCGCAGCCGCCACATCGGCCTGATCCTCGCCTTCGCCTCCCAGCAACTCAGCGAGGCCATCAAGCCCGGCACCAAGCCGATCTTCGACGCCGCCTCGCTCAAGTGCGTCTTCCGCCTGGCCGACGTGCGCGAGAGCGAGGACACCGCGCAGTGGGCCGCGCGCACGCTGCAATGCTCGGTCGAGGAGGCGCACACGCTGACCGGGCTGCACGAGGGGCAGATGATGATGTTCCGCCAGGCCAAGGACGGCTCGCGCCGGCGCGGCCTGGTGAACGTCATGGCCCCGCCGCTCGAATACTGGGCCTTCACCACCGAGACCTGGACCGACGTGCCCGCGCGCAACGCCGCCGTCGCCCGCCTCGGCAGCGTAGCGGCCGCGATCCGCTACCTCACCGGCAAGGAGGCGTAGGGATGCCGCCTCTCCCCGCGCCCTTCCCCGCGCCCCTCTCCGCGCCCGTGCTGCTCGTCGTCGCGGTCCTCGCCGTGGGCCTCACGCTCAGGATCGCGCGGGCCATCACCCTGCTCGCGCTCATCGTCCTGGTGGGCCTGGCCACGCTGGCAGGGGGCCTCGGGCTCCTCGCCGGCGGCCTGCATCTCTAGCACAGAAGGAGACCGCCCATGCGTCTGTCCGACCTGCTTCCGCTCCTCGCCCTGGGACCGGCCGCCCTCGTCGCCGCGCTCGACGCGCTCGACCGCGATTACGGCTGGGTGGGCGACGACCTGGCCCTCTTGTGCGTCGGCGCGGCCTTCTTTGGCGCACTGCTGGGCCGGGAGCTGTCCGCCGTCGCCCCGCTCGCCCCCATCGCGGTCTTCCTCGCCGTGCTGCTCTGGGCGCTGCGGATCGCCCTCGGCGACGCCTGCCGGGCCTGGGGACGGCGGGACCCGCATCCGCCCCGCCGCCTCGCGTGCGTCGTCCTGGCCGTCGGCGCGCTCTGGCTCGGCCAAGCCGTCGCGCCGCCCGGCCCCGCCACGGTCGCGCCCCGCCTGCACGCGGCCGGCCCTCGCTCATCCATGGAGGTATCCCGATGACCCTTCCCCGCTCCCGTTCTCGCTCCCGCCTGCGCGCCCTGGGTCTGGCCCTCGCGCTCGGCGTGCTGCTCGCACTCACCACGCTCGGCCCGACGCTCCCCGTCGCGGCCGCCAGCCCCACGCACACGCCGACACCGACCGATACGCCGGTCCCTACGCAGACGCCCTACCCGACCAACACACCGGCGGCGACCTACACGCCCTATCCCTCGCCCACGGCGACGCACCGCCCGGCGCTCACCCTCTCGGCCACGTCGGGCATCACCGGCACGGCCATCAGGGCGGCCGCGTCCGACTTCCCGCCGCACACGGCGCTCACCCTCTATTGGGACAAGGGAACGGCCGTGCTGGCGACCGACGCGACCGACGACGGCGGGGGCGCTAGCCTCGACGTGACGATCCCCGCCGACGCCACGCCGGGCGGGCACACCATCCGGGCCGTGGGCGCCGACCGCACCAGCGCCGTCGCGCTCTTCACCGTCCAAATGCAGGGCGCCCCGCCCGGCAACGACACCCACTACTGCACCGGCCTCCTCGGCTGGTGCCCCGACCTCGGCGGCTTCCTCGGGGCTATCGGCGGGACCATCGGGGGCTGGCTCAACGACCTGGCGGTGGGGCTGTTCTCGCCCATCGAGCACAACGTCAGCGACGAGTGGACGGCCATGGTCGCGCCCTTCGCGCACGACCTGACCTACCACCCCAACATCGCCGACCCCCATGTGCTCCAATGGGACGGCCTGCGCCGCTTCCAGTCCGCCCTCCAACAGCTCGCCGGCGTCCTGTTCTTCGGTTTCCTCATCGTCGGCGTGTTCGCCCGCTACCTGGAGCAATTGGGCGTGGGCGACTTCGCGCAGCTCACGAGCCCGCTGCGCCGGGGCGTGGTGGTGACAGGGCTCATCCTGGGCTACCCACAACTCATGAGCTTCGGCTTCGTCGCGCTCAACGCGGCCACGGACACGATCAATACCTTCCCCCTGGCCCAGGGTGAGAGCGCCTGGACGGCAATCAGAGGGGCCATCCTCGCCGTCCACACGGCCCTCTCGTTCACGGGCATCCTCGACGTGATCGTGATGATCGTGGGCTGGATCATCGTCGTGCTCTCCGTCGTGGTGCGCATGTTCGGGGAGGGCATCCTGGGCGGCCTCTACATCGTCGGCCCGCTCTGCCTGGCCCTGTTCGTGTCGCCCTACTTCGACACCATCGCCAAGAGCTGGGCCAAAATCTTTATCAGCATCGCGCTCTGGCCGGTGGGCTACGCCGTCGCGCTCAAGCTCATCGCGCTGATGTTCGCCGCCGGCGGCCCCATGTCCGAGTTCGGCGGCTTCTCGGCCGCGCTCGGCGCCCTCGGCCTGACGCTGCTGCTCTACAAGATGCCCGCGATCGTGGGCGGCTTCGTCGGGGGGGCTGGGGCCACCGTCGGCGCCGTCGCCTCGTCTGTCACCGACATGGGCATCGGCACGGCCATAGGAGCCGCCAAGAAATGGGCCACGGGCAGCTTCGGTAAGGTGGGCAACTAAATGACAACAGGGAGGAGCACACCCATGGCAAACCTAATGAGGCGGCCTCAATTTCGGGCGCGCATCCAGTGGCACACCTGGATGCCCTGGTACGAATTCTCGCGCATCGCGGGGGAGTTCCAGGAGCACGAGGAGCGCGCGGGCGGGATGCTCCTGTCCGCGCTCGGAATCGCGCTCGTGACGCTGGTGGCGGCGATGCTCACCCCTCAGCTCTCGCTCCTCATCGCCGTCGCGGGCGGCGGCTCCATCGTCGGCACGCTCACCTGGGGCAGCGGCGACGGCCGCCGCCTCTGGCGGGGCGTCAAGGTCGTGGGCCTGCCCTCGCCGCGCGCGGTCCTGCGCCTGGGCGTGGACATGGCCGCCGACGACCTAGTGGCCTTGTGGCACGGTCGGCCGCGCCCGGCCGGCCTGCTCGCCAGCCCCGAGGGGGAGGACTGGACGCGGGAGGAGACCATCGGCCGCTACCACCTGTGGCGTCAGGCGCGGGATGCCCTGCCTCCGGCGGACCGCTCGGCGGCCCAGATCGCCGCAGCGGTGGGCTTCGTGCACGAGGAGCTGATCGACGCGCTGCTCGCGCACAGGTTGCGCCTGGCCGACCTCGACGCGGCTGGGGCTGGACACGCGGGCTACCTTGCGCCTACCCTGAAAGTGACGCTAGTGGACCGGGCCGGGGCGCAGCCCCTCGCGCTGCCGGCCCCGCGCGACGGAGGGACAGACGATGGCCAACACGCAGCAGCAGTACAAGCCGGGCACGCCGGCGGGGGGGACGTGGCAGTACCACACCGAGGTCATACTCCCCAGGACGATGAAAGAGTACGAGCGGACGATGAACCAGATGGGCGCCGATGGGTGGGAACTCGTCGCCGCGTATCCCCTATCGTTGAGGGGAGCCATTCGCTCAGCGGACGGCAACACAACCGACGTGCAGGTGATCTGGAAGCGGCGCGTGGGCTGATCGACGCCGGCGCCACGGCCGGGCACCCAGGCATCGACGACGGGGGGCACGGCGATGTATAAGGCGCAGCGGCCGTCCATTCTTTTCCAACGAGCCGGGCTTCGCGCCCGTTTCGCTCGCCTGCCCCCGCGCGTCCGCTTGGCCCTCTACGCCCTCGCGGCGCTCGCCCTGCTCTGGCTCCTGGGCCTGCCCCAGGCCCTCTACCGCCACGTCTACGTGTGGCTGGCCTACCCGGTGGCTTGGGCCATCGACGGCGTGCAGGGGTTCGGCGCTCCCTCGTGGGCCGCCTGGACGCGCGACATCGACGGCCGCTACGCCTGGCTGCACACGCCGGCGCACGGCGGCCTCGGCTGGGCCATCCTCGTCGAGGTTCTGCTGCCCCTCGTGCCGATCGGCGCGGTGAGCTGGCGCGTGGGTTGGTTCCTCTACACCCGACCCCGCCCGCTCAAGCCCTCGACGGCGCACGGCTCGGCGCGCTGGATGAGCCGCGCCGAGATGCAACGGCTCGCCTACACGGGCGCGCCCCTCCTCCTGGGGCAGCGCGACGGCGTGAGCGTCGCCATGGACCGGGAGCTGCAAGTCCTCAATACGCTCCTGATCGGACCCATCGGCTCGGGCAAGACCTCGGGCTTCATCCTGCCCAACCTTTTGCGGGAGACCGGCGCGCGCGATCTGGTGATTACCGACCTCAAGATGGAGCTGCTGCAGAAGGCGTACACGCACCTCTCGACGTACTACGATGTGTGGGTGCTCAACTTCTTCTCGCCCGAGACCAGCATGGCCTACAACCCGCTCGCGTGCTGCACCGACCCACTCGTGACGGCGCTCTGGTGCGATACCTGGGTCGCCAACACCGGCAAGAGCGAGAAGGAGCCGTTCTGGGACAAGGCGGCCAGGGAAGTGCTCATGGCCGGTATCTTCCACCTCAAAGCGGTCGCCAAGGAGACGGCCGCGCGCACGGGACGGCCCGCCCAAGACGTGACGCTCGCGCACCTGGAAGACTTCTTGACGGCGCAGACGCCGCAGGCGGTCATCGCGGCCCTCAAAGGAAGCCCCTCGCCGGAGGCCCGTAAGTCGGCCTTCTCGTTCATGGCCGCCCTCGAAGCCAACGACAAGCTCTTGGGGAGCGTGTTCGCGGAGATTAAACCGCGCTTCACCATCATGAGCGACGAGCGCGTGCGGGCGACGACGAGCCGCGCCGAGGTACAGCTAACGCGCCTGGGGACCGGGGAGGGGCGGCCGGTTGCCCTCTTCCTCGCGCTCGATCCCGACTACATGGACGAGTTGAAGCCCCTCAGCGCCGGCTTCTTCATGGACCTCTACCGCGTCCTGGGCGACACGGCGCGCAAGACGCCGGGCGGCGAGCTGCGGCGCGACGTGATGATCTACGGCGACGAGTGGGGCAACATCGGGCTCGTCGCCGGCATGAAGAAGGCGCTCAACCTCCTGCGCTCGGCAGGCGTCTACGGCGTCTACGTGTTCCAGATGACCGCCCAGGGCGTCGAGACCTACGGCAAGCTCGGATGGGAACAACTTGAAGGGGCCTTCAACACCAAGCTCGGCCTCTCGAACATGAACAGCACGGACGCCAAGTGGTTCTCCGAGGTCCTGGGCCAGGCCACCGAGGTCACGCAGGGGGCGAGCGTGCAGCGCGGGCGCTTCCACGTCACCACCGACCGGGGCGGCCAGAACCAGAGCGAGACCAAGCGGGCGCTCCTGACGCCCGACGAGGTGCAGAACATCGGGGAGCGCGCCGTGCTCGCCAAGCTGCCGAACCTCCCGGCCGTGCGCCTCACGCAGCGCCGCTACTTTGATGATGCGGAGGTGCGAGACCGCGCGCCGGCGAAGGGCGCGTCCTGGGTGGCCCCACTCGGGCCGGATCGGGACGGTGGCCGCCTCACGCCGCCGCCGCCCCTGGAGCTGCCCGCGCCCGCGCCGGTCGAGGCGCAAGCCGCGCAGCCGGAGCATGAGCACGCCGGGGACAACCCGGCTGGGGACACGGGCGCGGCGAGCACCGCTGGCAGCACGGCCGGCAACGCGACCGGGGAGGGGCCGGCCGTCAATGCCGCCTGGTACGGCGGCCTCCCCACGGGCGACGGGCCGGACGTGGATCGGTAGTAGCCGGGGACGCCATGGCGCGCACGAGGGGGCGGTAGGTGAGAACCCTCTACCGCCCCCTCTCTTTGTGCCCCTCTCGCACGCTCTAGTGGCCGTACAATCGCTTCGTTAGGGCAGCAGGCCAAGCCGCCGAGCACGGGCGATAGCGGCGGGGCGCACATCCGGGCCGCTCACCCCCAACCGCCGATACAGCCGCATTAAGTGGGCACTCACCGTCGTCTGTTTCACCCCCAACTGGGTGGCCATTTCCACCTGGCTGGCTCCCGCTGCCAGGGCGCGCAACACGTCCCGCTCCCGGGGGGAGAGCACGCCGCGCATGCGCGACGACGATAATTGGGCGGGGGTCGCGCCGTGCCCGTCTAACACGCCGCACAACGCCGCCGCTGCCGCGCCCAACAGCCCGTCGTCGGCCGCGCCCGCAGCCAGCGGCGCAGCGCGGTCCCACCCCTCGCTCGCGTTGTCCATGGCCCCAGCGTACCTGCCGATTGGGGGAGGCGCTATCCCCCAATCGTGCTATAGGCGTGCGGACGTTTACTCGCTACTCTTGCCGAGAGGGTTGTCGAATCGAGACGAGCGACACACCGCGCGTTATCGGGCTCGGACAGACAAGGAGGGACAGTGCCGCCATGTGGACCCCGTCGATGCTAGCCGCCCCTCCAATCCTCATCCCTTTCGCGCTCGCGTACCTTCTCGTCGCCTTCCTCCCAGGCTACACGCTGGCTGAACTCGCCCGTCCTCGTGCCCCGCTCGTCGAGCGCGTCGCCCTGGCCGTCCCGTGCGCCTACGCGCTCATTGCGGTGTTCGGGCTGGCCACCGTGCTGCTCCACCTGCCCTTCGACCTACTCTCGTACGCGGCCGTCGCCGGACCTCTCACGGTTCTGGGCCTGTGGCGCGCGTGGCAGCGGCGGCGTGATCGACCCATCCGCGTGCATACAGGCTGGTGGCTGGCGCCCGTCGGAGTCGCCGCCGTCCACCTGGCCGCGACCCTCTGGGTTGGCCGCGACGCGCTCTTGCCCATCGGCAACGACACCCCCATCCATGTCATGGACACAGCGATGATCGCGCGGACCCATTTCTTCCCCCTCACCCTGGCGTCCAGCCGCTTCGGCGCCACCGACGGGCCGTTCTATCCCGCCGCCTTCCACAGCCTCGCCGCGCTCCTGATGGACGCGACGGCGGCGCCGGCCTATCGCGCCGCCTACCTGAGCGCCGTCGCCGCCGCCACCTTCTTGCCCCTCGTGCTCTTCGCGTACGTCCGCGTTGCCCTCGGCACGGAGCGCGTGGCCGCCCTCGCCGCCCTCGCCGCCCTCGCGTTCGAGCCACTGCCCCAATTCGCGCTCGCCAACGGCCTCTATCCCCTCCTCGTCGCCCTCATCTTCCTCCCGGCCCTCGCCTGCGCGCTGCGCGAGGGCTTGTGGGACGGCGATCGCCGCGCCGTCGCGTTAGCGGCCTTCCTCGGCGTCGGGCTTCTCTACACCCATCCGACCGAGGCCCCCGCCCTGGTGTTTCCCCTCCTCGTGGTCCTGCCCACCCTCGCGGCAGGCCCGCGCGTGTGGGCACGGGCCGCGCGCCATGGCGCCGTCCTCGCCGCGGTCTGGGGGGCGGCCGCCCTCCCCGCGCTCGCCTACATGCATCGCGCCGTGGCGGGCGCCGCCGCTGGCGCTCCCTCACACCTGGATCTCGCCAACGCGGTGACGGCCACCGCGCTCGACCGCGCGATCCCCCAGTACATCGCCTGGATCTACGGGCGCAACGTGAGCTACGCGCTGCTCCTCGCCGTCGTCGTGGGGTGTGCCTGGTGCCTGGCGCGCCGGCGCCACCGTGGGCTCGTCGTCGCGCAACTCCTCCTGACGCTTCTCTTCATCGACAGCAATGGCCACGGCCTCGCGCGCGCCCTCCCCCTTCTGTCCTTCCACTGGACCTGGATCGAGCGCCTGGCGCCGCTGCATTACTGGATCGCGCTGCCCCTGGCCGCCGTCGGCCTCGACGCCATGGGACGCCTGCTCGGGCGGCTGGGCGCCCATCGCCCTTTGGCTCTGCCCGCGCGCGCCCTGATTGTTGCCCCGTGCATCGCCCTCGGCCTCGTCCTCCCCTTCGGCGTGAGCGGCGCGCGCATGACCGCCTTCACCGCGCGGCGGACCATCGTCGCCCCCGCCGACCTCGGCGCCCTCTCCTGGCTCGCGCGCCACGCGCCGCCGCGGACGACCGTGCTCAACGACGCGGACATGACCCACCCCGACACCCTGGAGGGAGCGATCGACGCGGCCTTCTGGCTCCCGGTCCTTGGCAGTCCCCAACCTGTCTTCTTCCGTGACTACGAGGGGGTGGGCACGCTACCGGAGCGGTTCGACGCCCTCGCCCACATCACTAGCCAGCCCTGGCCCGCCGCGACGGGAACGTTCGTGCGGCGCGCGCGCATCGGCTATGTCTACTATGGCGCGCGTGTGGCGCCGGGCGCGCCGCGCCACCTCGTGCTGGCGCGCTTGCTCGCCGCGCCGGACCTGCGCCTCGTCTACACCAGCGCGCCCAGGTGTGGGGATGCGCGCGGGCCGGCCGCCTGCCCCGCGACCGCCGTGTACATCTTCGCGGTGCGCCTGGGGCCTCAATCCGCAATCGCCACACATGGGGGAGGGAAACCAGCATGATGACAATTGGTATCACACCGAGCAAGAAGACGGTGCGCGTGACACAGGGCGATGAACTGCCGCAGGTCAAGACGACGTTCGGCTGGACCTATCTCGTCGGACCCCGCCGCATCCCCCAGGATCTCATGCCGTTCGCTCAGCGGGAGGACCGCGACGCGTTCGTCGCCGCGACCCACCGCGCCCTCGCTCCGCGCTGTACACGCGACGAGGCGGCCGCCATTGCCGCTATGATCGTGTTCGAGCGCCATGGCCCTGCCGCGAACAGCGAGCTCGCCCGCATGTGGCGCGAGGGGCAGCCGTTCTATGAGCGCCTCTCGCCGCAGCAATGGGGCTACATCAGCGCGGTCGATCTCGTGCCCGCCCTCGCGCACCTGACGCCCGACACAGCGTCGACGATCCCAGTTCCGGTCGGCCCCGGTCGTCGGCCGTAGGCGCGCGGGACGCCCCGGATAGCGAGAGTGTCCCCACCACGAAAGGCAGGACGCATGGAGGTCTTGACCCGCCCGCCGGGCAGCCTAGCCACAGTTGCCCCTTCGCAGGCCCGCGTTCAGGACGCGGAAGGCCAACGCCACGCGACCATACGACGCGTCCTGCGCGTGGCCACTGCGCTGCTCGTTCTCTGCTTCTACGGGGAGGTGCTAGCCCACGCGCCCGTGACCGGGCAAGATTTCCGCGTCTTCTACAGCGCCGCCGCGGTTATCCGGCAGGGCGGCTCGCCCTACGACACGTCTGCCTTGGTGCGCGCCGAGGAGCGCCTCTTCCCCGCGCGCTCGGCGGCCGAGCGGCGGGACCGGCATGCCAACCCCTATATCCAGGGTCCGCTCCTGGCGCTGCTCTTCGTTCCTTTCCTACGTTTCCCGCCCCCTGTCGTCTACGACGCCTATGCCGCCGTGCTGCTTGCCGCCGCGGCCGTGGCGCTCCTCGTCATGGATCGGGTGCGGCGCGACGGCGGCGGCGTTGGCCCACGCACGACGCGGCGTGCCTTCCCCCTCTTACTCAGTCCCGTCGTATTCCTTGCCGTCCTGCTCGGCCAGCCCGACCCGCTCCTCCTGCTCCTGTTCGCGCTGGCCTGGCATGCGCTCCAATGCCGGCACGCAACCCTCGCAAGCGCGCTCCTCGCGGTCGCCTGTGTCAAACCCCAGATCATGGCCGGCCCCATCGTGCTCCTGGCGGTGCTAGCCTGGCGTGCGGGTAACATCCGACCATACTTGGGCGGTCTCCTCGCTGGCGTGACGGCCGTGATCGGCTGCTGCCTCCTTCTCGCCGGCCCCCTGACGACGGGTGACTGGCTGCGCGCGCTGGTCTCTTTCGGCGGCGCCACCGTTTACGCGCAAGTTGATATCGCCGCGCTCTCGACGCTCTACCTGGACTGGTTACCACGCGCGCTCGTCCCGGTGGCCGTCGTCGGCGCCGTCGCGGCGTGGATCATGTGGTGCGCCTTCTCGGCGCGACGCGGGACATTCGATGCCCCGGCTACACTTCGTTGGGTGAGCCAAGGACTCTGCCTATGGCTACTCGCGACGCCCTACGCTCATCCCCACGACGACGTGCTGCTCCTCCCGGCGCTCTGGCTGCGTGCGACCGCGCAGCCGGCAACAAGCGGACGTGCGCTCAGAGCCCTCTTTGCCGCAACGTGGTGGGTCTTGCCTCTGACCAGCGTGCTCGGCCTGCGCCCTCCCATCGTGCGCGGCCTCGGCGTGGTCCCCGTTATCTTCCTCGCCCTGATGATTTTGGTGCGCTGCGGCCCAAGCGCACCGGTGACGTCACAATCACGCAGGCATCGCACCGCGGCCATTCGCGCTGTTAGGCGTTACTAGATGTCGGTCGGCGTGTCGAGGATTGGCGCCATAACGACGCGTACAGCACCATGAGGCTTGCGGTCAGGATCGTCCCGAACAAGGCCGGGGGCAGCGTCGTATCGAGCGATAGAGGCCTGACGCCGAGCCAAAATAGTCCGACACATAGCGCGGGCCACGCGCGTCGTTGGGCGACAACGGCCATGGGTAAGAGTAAAGCCATATCATAGTGCATCCAGCTCATGGGGACGACGAGGAATCCGCAGACGATGGATAAACTGAATCCGACATCGAGGCCGACAAACCGGGCGCGCCACAAGGTCAGCCCAAGGAGGCCGAGGGCGCCGAGAAGACCACCCTGCGCGATGAGCGCCACAAGATGGGGATCGCTGTGGGGCAAAGCGCCGGCCAGACGGCCCAAGGCCGCGCGCACCGTTCCATCGTAGGGATCGCCCGCCCCACCCGTGCTCGATGTTGTGACCAATCGGGCGAACTCGACGAAAGAGCGCGCCCCGAACACGACGTAGGCCCCCGCACTGCACACGACGCCCGTAACAAGCGTGTAGGCGACGACACGCCAGCGTCGCTGCACGATCATATAGAACAGAATAACGAGCGGTTGCCAGCGCAGCGCGAGAGCGACGCCCAGGAAAATGCCGGCGCGTCGTTGCGCCCCCCGGCGCGCGCAATACCACGCCATGATATCAAGGGCGGCAATCACCATCCCCCATGTGCCGAGCCAAAGCGCATCGGTGATGGGGAACGACGCGTAGACGCAGACCAACAGCAGCGTGCGCCGCCACCACTGCCGCGGGCACCCGAGGATTCGTCCCATGTACCCGAGGGCAACAAGCAACAGGAGGAGGGATCCACTCTCCCATACCAGGGCCGCAACCGGGAGCGGAAGCCGCGAGAACGGCAGGAAGACGAGCGCGCCGACCGGCGAGTTGTTGTTGGATGATATGGGTATGCGCGGGAAAGGCAGGACCGCGGCCGGCCTGTACAGGCTGCCACCGGCGAAAAAGTCGAGATCCCCGCTATAGAAGAGCTTGAAATCCCAGAGGGCAATACTGTGCGGCGCACCACTGATGTCAGCATAAGCCCGCAGCGTGTCGGACAGGACCACAAGCGCCAATACAATAGATATGCTCGCGACCGCGACCGAGCGCAGCACGACCCACACCACAGGATATGCTGAACGCAGGGGAGCCTCTGGCCGAGCCGGCAAATCAAGCGCCGCAGGGATATGCGTCACTTGGCTGCTATTCTAATCCTCGCCCGATCACGACGGCGTGTCGCGCAAGGTTGAGTAGTAGTCGTCACCATGCGTAGGGACCCTTTCCCGGTTAAACGCGTTACCTTGGGCTAACGCGACTAGCGCAGTCACAGAGACTAGACAGGCAAAGTCCGTCCAATCATCCCCCTGTGTATAGGCGTCCCATCGTTCAACAGACAACCCCCCAATTTACCTACCACATCGCCGCGCCCTTATCCACCCGGCAATACCCCCTCGATCCTAGTGGGTCATGCCGCAAATAAACCGGGAATGCTTTGCCGGCCTGCTGCGCGTGATTCGGCTCCTGGGAATGCCGCGTTAAATGCGGCGTGACCCACTAGCTAACAGCGGCCGAACAGCGATTGTGTCACATACGCGATCATCATGCGTCGCCCTCCCGCCCTGCAGAAGCCTCGTCCGCCGGCGGCGCCGCCGGCACATCCTTCGGCCTGTTCCGCGCGCCCTTCGGGCGTGATAGCGAAACACCCGTCTTTGTGCGCAAATGGTTATCCATAGGCAGGGCGGCCTTACCGCCGCTCATCGGCCCGCGTGTCGCGGCCTTCTTTTCCAACCAGCCGCGTCCCCTGCGCGCGTCATAGAAGTGCCTCACAGCCGCGTAGATGGGTTGTAGGCACCGGGATACAGAACGCTTACCGCCGCTCATCGGCGCGGCTCTCGGGCGCCCTGGTGTGCTCTATGACCACTAGGGCTGTTTCGTTTCATCGTGAGGTGCCGCGCCGGGAAGGGATTTGGCCTGCTTTAACTGCTCGTCGGTCGTGTTTAGTGCCATGTGCACGCCAGTCATGCCTAGATCGGCATCGGTCAGATTAGCACCGCGCAGGTCGGTATCCCACAGGACGGCCCCCGTCAGGTCGGCCCCGCTCGCGTTGGTGAATTCCAGGGTAGCCCCCCGTAAATTGGTGAAAGCTAGGTTGGCCTCGCGCAGGTCGGTTCCGCTCAGGTCAGCCTCACGCAGGTCAGCATCAATCAGCACAACAATCGGCTTGTCTCTATTGATCAAATCAGATTCATACAGAAATCGCACAACCGCACCCTTTTGCACCCCACCGAGTCGTTTCAACACCGTAAGCGTCTGCGCGTGGGCGACGGCCCTAATAGGACCTGTTTCGCTTGTGGGGGCATCTTTCGCCTCGGCTAGCCCCTTGTCGAGGAGCAGCGTTGTCATGGTTGACAGGTACGCTTCGAGGGCCGCTTCCTGCTGGCGATTCTCTGCGATCTCCTGGTCGCGGCGCTTGTCGGTACGGTTAACGATGATGCCGACGATCGCCAGCGCCACGGGGATGATTAATAGCTGCAACCAATCCCACCCCGTCTTCGCAGGGAAGTAGTCGCGGTCGCCCGCCTTGTCCTTGGGCGGCCCGTAGTGCGCACCCAAGCCGGTCCAGCCCCAGTGATAGGCCCATCCCGGCCACATCAGCAGCAGCAGCACGACCACCACGGCGATTATCGCCGCGGACCAAGCCAAGCGCGCACGTAGGAGGCGGTGGCGTTTCCTACGATGATAGATATTTAGTTGTCGAATCATGGGGAGCTTACCGCCGCTCGTCGGCGCGGTTCTCGCGCGCTCTCGTGCGCTCTGGCGTCTGCTCCTGACCCCGCTCGCGCTGCTGCTGTAGGGCCTGGTTCCAGTCCTTGACGGCGGCGGGCGGCCGGTCACGCTCGATGGCACCGGCGTCCGGGTACGCCTCGCGCACCTTGGCCCATAGCTTCTCGCCGTCCTCGTCGTTGTCGAAGGCGCAGCGCACGAGAGCTCCCATCGCCAGCCCCTCCGCGATCTGCCGCGTCGGGAGCGCCCCGTGCCCGTCGGTCGAGACGAAGACGTACTCGCCCATGAGCGGCCCCTGGCGCTCGGCCACGAGGAGCGCGTGCCGGCTCATGGCGTCGATGGCCGACTCGGTGATGATGTACTGCGGGACCGTGTAGGGGGCGGGCTCGCCCACGCGGTAGGAGAAGTGCCCGGCCTCGCGGCGCGTGCCCGTGGCCAAGCCCGTGAGCGTGCTCCCCGGATCGGCCCCGCGCCAGCTCGCCCCGACCGCCTCGCCGTGGGCATCCTGCCGTACGAAGACGGCGTTGGTGTGCGCGCGGCCCTTCTCATCGACGTGGCGGCCGGCGTAGACGTTCCCCTCGGCGTGCAGCCGGTCCACCAGCGGGGCCGGGATGGCGCGCTCGTGGGTGAGATAGGCGCGGACCTGCGGCCACACCTCCTCGGCCCGCTCGGGCAGCACGAGGGGCGCACGCTCCTTGCCCTGCGCGACGCGGGACGCGATAGCCTCCCCCTGCTGCGCCCCGAACTGCGCCGCCGCCGCCACGGCGAGGTCGCGCCCGCCCTCGTGGGCCAGGTAGGCGACGGACTGGCGGAAGTCATAGCCCGTGACGTGCATCACGAGGTCGATAGGACCCTTGCTCCCCTTCTCGCGGTCGTGGTTGTAGAAGACGGCCGCGCCGCCGTCGCGCGCGGGGTTGATGCTGATGTGCTCGCCGTTCACGCGCCACATCTTCTTATCGTAGCGGTCGCGCTCCCCGCCGAGCGCCCGCATCACGTCCGCCAGGTCGATCCCCTTGACCTGGGCGATCAGCTTCCCATACTCCTCCCGCATCGTCTTGTTGTCCTTCCTCAGCTCTGCGACCTGGCCCTGCACGGCGGCGAGCGTCGCCTCGGCGCGACGGGCGCGCTCCTCGGCCAGGCGGGCGCGCACGGCAACTTCGGCCACCGGCTCGATGATCTGCTCCCGCACCCGCGCCTCTTGCTCGGCCTTGTACCGCTGCGGGTCCATGACCACGCGGCCGGGCTGCTCGATCTCGACCCGCGCCGCGACGGTCTCGCGGGCGTTGCGCTCGGCCGCCTCCGTCCGCGCGTAGAGCTGCTGCATCGGGATATGCGTGCGCTTCGATCCACGCTCGCCGCGCTCCAGGCCGAAGTGAGCGACGGCCTGGTGGTAGTCGTCTTGCATCGCCCGCAACTTCCCTTTCCCGTCGAAGAAGTCCTTCGCCGATAGCCGATGGTCCGGTGTCACCGGCACGACCATGATGTGCAGGTTGGGCGTCTTCTCATCAAGGTGCAGGTGGGCCGCGACAACGTTCTCCGCGCCGTGCCGCTGCTGCGCCCAGCGGACGGTCTCCAGCGCCCACGCCCGGATCGCGTCCCGGTCGTGCGGGTCGAAGTGGTCAGCCGTCGTCGTCGCCATGTACTCGACCGCCCGGATCGCGTTATCCCGTATCTTGCGCTTGATACCTGCCGCGTCGATCCGATCCCGCACGTCGGCCTGGGCGTCGCCGCTTCCTAGTAGGCGCTCATTCTCGCCCCGTCGATCAGGGTCCGCGTTGGGTGTCTCGCGCCGCCGTTCGTTATGGTCGTCGGCACTCGCAATCTTCGCCATGGAGTCATGCTTGTGGTGCCGAAGGATTGCAAAGCCTGCCATCGTCATCCCCTTTAGAAGCCGGTCTGCCGGCCGGTCACGTCCCGCCGCAGCGGGCACATGGAGCCAATGTGAGGAGCGCCAGCGACGAAAATTGGTGTAGTGTGTAACACCTTGCAGGTAGGGACCTCTCGCAGCCCGGCCATACCCCCCATAGCGCGTGGTTGGTGGTACTGCTACTGGTTGGAAAAGAAGGGGCGGCAACTAGATAGGTAGCATAACTACTAAAGACTCGAGCCCGGCGCGTCGAGACCATCACGCAGCCCCCTCCACAACGTACTCGACGCGGGCGGCCGGCGCGTCGGTGCGCGCGAGGGCGGCCGTCACGCGCCCCGCGAGCTTGCCCTCTAGCCACGCCTTATCGAACGGATCGGGGACCGCGACGCGGAGCCGGCCGCCCTCGTGGGAAAGGGCGCGGGTCCGGGCAAACCAGCGATTGAAGTTCTCGGGGGTGAGCACGACGGCCAGCTCGGAGAGCACGCCGCGCCAGGTAGGGTCCTCCTCGGTGATCGGCGCGGGCAGGGCGCCGGCGCTAAAGCTCGCGGTCGGGGCGCGCGGCGGGATCGACCGACGATGGGAGCGCGGGGCGTGGCGAGCTGCGGAAGCGCGCGTGTGCGGGGGCGGCGCGGGATCGAGCAGGTCGGCCAGGACGGCGAACAGATACGGCATGGCGTTGGGACGGTCGCCCTCCCGCCGCATCCGGGTGATGCGGTCCTGCCGGGCCTGGGTCCGCCCGGCCGCCTCGTCGAGCGCCGCGAGGAAGCGCGGGAGGACGAGGCCGGCCGCCTCGTACAGGGTGCGGGCGCGGGTCGCGCTCGATGCAGGGGCCTCGTCGCCGAGCGCCTGGCCGATGGCCGCGACGTGGGCCGCGAGCGCATCGTCATCCGGTACGGCCGGCGCAGGTGCGGAAACGCCCGTTTCCGGGGATCGCGGGGCGCGCGCCGGCCCTTCTCTTCCAATCAGTTCAGGCAGTCGCGGGGCGTGTGTCGCAGGGCGAGGCGGGGTCGTCGTCGCGCTCGTCGCTGACGGTGATGCGTTAGTGGGGGTAGGGGGTATCGAGTCGAGATCGAATACGTCTTCTTCGATTGGGTTTACTTGGGGTGAAAGATTCTTCGCCCCCCTCAGGCGCGATCCTTCGCCCCCCTCGCCGGTCGATGTGCCGTCGCTGGTAGGCCGGTTGTCGGTTCCGCTATTCCTCGCCCCTGCACATAGCGGCCCCTGTTCCGCGCACGCGACGCTCTCATGGTTGAGGGGGGACAGCTCCGGGGCGGCGGCGTTGTCGAGGAGACCGTCGAGCCGGGCTAGCCCCTCCACGGCCGCAAAGAAGGGCCGGAGGTCGTAGCTATTGGTCCGTTGCTGGCCGTGATTGGAGAGCCGGGTTTCTATGTGCAGGAAGCCCTTGGCCTCCAACGACCGGAGGTAGCCCTGGATTGTGCGGACGGTCTTGCCCATGCGCGCCGCCAACGCCGCCTCGCCGGGGTACGGAGCGCGCGCGTCCCACCAGTAGGTGCAGAGCTGCGCGATCAGGACCATCTCGGCCTCGCTCACGCCGAGCCGCGCGTAATACACCCAGGCGTAGGTCGGCAGCGCTGTGTAGCCACCGGTGAGCAACCACGCGCCGTAGCGCTGCACCAGGCGCCGGTCGCTGGTGTCGAGGGGCGGCGGTGTACTGTCCGGCCTCGGGGGGTGGGCGTGTGGTTGACATGCACACACCGTTCCCGTATGATTGGTCATAGGTACTCCTTGGAAGCGTAAAGCCTCCCTGCGAGAGCCGGGAACCCTTGGATAAGGTTCTCGGTCCCGATCTAGCGGCCTGGTAGCAGCGTCAAAATGAGCACCAGAACCGCACCTTATAGGTGACAAACGTGGCCCACTTGGGGAAACCCGGTGGGCTTCGTGCATGTCGCACGATGTTTGTGCTATGACATCGCAAACTTCTCCATGATGCGCATCATAGCGCATCACATCGCGTGCCCGCAACGCGAACAGCAACGATGGGACATCAGTTCTATGATCGCGCGCCGCGGCGCGCGTCCTCGATAGCCGCGATGCGCGCGGCGTGCGCGGCCACGTCGTGGGTCGCGGCGGGCTCGAATTGCGCGTAGTCCCGCACGTCGTCCGGATTGGCGTGCGCGGGGCAGAAAAGGATGGCGTCCTGGCGGGTCGTCCCCGTCCGCCTATTCGTGACCTCCCGGCCCTCCACGTAGGCGCGCATAATGCGGACGTCGGGGTTGACGCGTAAGGGCAGGGGGATGACGGCCGCGCCACAGGCGTAGCAGGCGCAGGCGTGCCCCCAGCGGCGTTTGCGCACGAGTCGACGGTAGACGAACTGCTGCATGGTGATCATCCTCCGTGTGGTCACGTCGTCGTCATATCGGGCCGCGCCCGGGCGCGCCCGACCTTCGTCGTCGCCCTAGCCCCTGCTGTCGAGCAACGCCTTGCCCAGCTTGCCCATCGCCCACACCTCCAGTCCCGTGGCCACGAAACACCCGACGATGCTCGCCGCCGCGACGACGGTCATGAACGCCTCCAGGGCGATCGAGCCGGTGCGCCCCGCGTCCACCATGGCCGTCGTGGATAGCTGCATCAGGACGAGGCAGAGCAGGCCCTGCATGCATCTCCTGAACGTCACGCCGCTCGCTTTCTGGACCTTCGGATCGTGAATATTCATGCGACCTCCTCCCGTCACGGCCATCCGTATCGCCCGCACGCGCGCGGGGGCTGCGCGCACAATCAACTCGTCGATGATGAGCCAGCCTTCGCGCACGACGCCTCGGACGCCGCCCTGGCCATAGGCGTCGACATACCGATCCTCGTCGTCCTGCATCCGCACCGCCCGTCGCCCGGGCCGGCTCACATCGGGGTCTAGAAGTAGGAGGCGCCGTTCGACACTCAGCATGAGCGCAACGAGCGCGTGGTCCCTTCCCTCCCTGTCCATCATGCCCCTCCCAGCGGGGCCGGGTCCATTCGCGGCTCCCCCAGTCGCGTCCGCGCGGCCTCGCCAACCCGCGCGAGTTGGATGATGCGCTCCGTCTCGGCGGCGAAGACGCGCGCGCCCAATGGCGTGAGGCTGAAGTAGCGCCGTGGGGCGTTCGCGTTGACGGCCGGATCAACGCGGATTTCGCCCTCGGCGACAAGCCCGGCGTCGAACATGTAGTCGAGGGAGCGGTAGAGCGTTCCTGTCCCGAAGCGCATCCGCCCGCCCGTCGCCGCTTGCACGGCCTTGATAATGCCGTAGCCGTGCCGCTCGCCGTCCACGAGCGCGAGCATAATTTGATACACGGCCGGTGTAAGCGGCAGTAACGCGTCGCTATCAGGTCCCAGCACCATGGGTTCCGTCTCCTCCACCCGACTGCATCGATATATCCGCACGAGACTTGTCCGATACGGATATATTAGCGCAAAGTGGATGCAAAGTCAAGCCGCTAGGATAGCCTCGCGACTTGTCCCGCCACCGCCTCCCATGCTATGATTGCGCCGGCAGCGGACATACTGGCTTCATTCTACCATCGCTATAATACGCTGTCAACGTATTTATCGTCTCATTTTCACCAAAAGAAGATAGGCCATGCGGAGAGGGGAGGGCTGCGGGCGGCCATGCAACTCAGGAACCGGCTGGCCGAGCTGCGCCGGGATCGCGGCTGGACCCTCCGTGCGCTGCGCGAGCGCGTCCTGGAGCGCACCGGCGCCGTCCTATCCATCTCGTACCTCTCCGAGTTGGAGCGCACCGACGCGCTGCCCTCGCTGGAGATGCTCGCCCGCCTAGCTCGCGCCTACGACCTCTCGCCCCAGGACCTGCTCGCGCCGGTCGATCTGCCCGCAGGCGACCCCGCGCTGGGGGAGGCGGGGGGCGCGGCGGGGGGCGCGGCGGGGGGCGGGGACGCGCTGGCCCAATATCCGCCCGGCCTGCGCGCGCTCATCGCGCGGGGGACGGTGACGCCGGAGTGGGCAGGGACGCTCGCCCGCATCGAGTTCCGCGGCCAGCGGCCCCGCTCTGAGGACGAGTGGCAGGCCATCTACGGCCTCCTCAAGGTGTTCCTCGACCCGGCGACGGCCGGCGAGGCACGCGCGGTCCCCGCCGCGGACCTGGCGGGCGATGGGGACCTGATGGGCGACGCGAGCGGCGGGGACGAGTGAGACAGCGGAGAGGAGAGGGCCGATGGACGCGCTGGACACGATGGACGCGTGGCTCACGCCCCGCATGCTCAACGAGAAGATCCGCGCGCTCGTCGCCGACGCGCGGCGCCGGCATGGCATCCCCGCTGGCTGCGCGGGCGCGGTCGCCTGCGCGCGCCTGGGCCTGCGCCTGCACCACTCTCCCCTCCCCGCGGGCGCCGATGGTCTGCTCAGCGGGGATCGCGTGGTCGTCGACGACACGCTCCCCCCGGCGCGCGTCGAGTTCACCATTTTCCACGAGATCATGCACCACCTCCTCGACGAGGATGGCGCGCTGATCGAGTACTACACCGCGCGCTTGCGCCACGACGAGCGGGCCTACCGCGCCGCCATCGAGCGCTGCTGCCAGCAGGGGGCCGCCGAGTTCCTGCTGCCGCGTGCGCAGGTCCGGGCGGCCATCGCCGCCGACGGGTTTGCGCCCCAGCTCGTGGGCCTCCTGGCCGACCAGGCAGGGGTCTCCCTCGCCGCTGCGGCCATCCAGCTCGCGCAGTGCGCGCCCGTGGAGTGCTACGTCGTCCTCTGTAGTCCGGGGCCAGCGGGGCTCGTTGTCGAGTATGCCCCCACGAACGGGCGCTACCCGCTCGCGCGCTCCACCCCGATCCCCGCCGACCACCCGCTCGCGCGCTCCTGGCGGGCGCGGGAACCGGCGGCGGGCTGGTCCTACGTGCCGTTCCCCTCGGGCAAACGCGTCCCCTGCCACTGCGAGGCCACCTACCGCGCGGGTCGGGTCATCGGCGTGCTGGCCCGCGAGCGGCCCGTCCCCCGCACGCAGTTGGCCCTCCCCTTTTAAGGGTCACGGGGCTGAGAAGCCGGATGAGGTCAACGTCGCACGCCCGGTTCCGAATGCCGAAGACACGTCATGCGCGCGATGGAGGCACAACCCATTGAGATAATAGAACGCATGTACTATAATGGCCCCATCACCACCCCTTGTCTAGCGAGAAAGGAGGCGCTGCCATGGCCCTCGTCCCGTGCTGGCAGTGCGGCCAGCCCTTCTACGCGTCGTGCCACGACGCATCCGGTATTGACGCCCTGTGCCCATACTGCGCGTTCGCTGAGCCCGCTAAGTCTGTGACAAACGCGCCTCCCACGGCAACGGACCCACCTGTCCATAGGCCGATGGGGGCCGCCGCGCCCCTGTCACCAGCCGTGTCGAGGGATAGTGTGCGCGCGCATTACTCTGCATCGCCGTCACACAGGGGGCGACGATGACCGGTGCGCTGGCGAACGAGCGCGCGGTGCGCCTGGGCGTGGAGTATCCGGATGTGACGCGGTTCCTCACCGCGTACTGGCCGACGCACGGGACCGACGATGCGACGGCGTTACACGCGATTCTGTGCACCGCACGCGCCGTCGACGTGGCGTGGTGGAGGCGTGCGCTCCTCGTGTTCCTCCTCTCGTCCGCGGATGACGCGGACAAGGCGGCGTGCGTGCGTGCGTCGGCACACCGCCGTTTTCAGACAGAACGTCCTGAGGAGGCCATGACGTGGCTCGGGACGATTGCCGTAGCATTGTTGGATATCGAGAACTACCTCGCACGGTAGTCCTGCCGGTTAGGAGTGGCGCGCGCCACAGCGCGCCGAAGGAGAGTATGTCATGATTCGTCAGCCCTCGCTGCCGGCGCGTCACCGTCCCATGGCCATCAAAGTACCTGCCGCCGGTGTCGTTTCACCCCGCCCCGCCCTCCGACTCCGCTGGTCATGGTTCGTTTTAGCCGCCCTTTTCCTGGCGCTCGCCACCTTGCTTGCTCTTGCCGTTATGCGCTAACAGCACTGGTGCGCACACTCACTCCGAGGTCGATCCACCCTTGCCAGCGTCTAAGCAGGTGCTCACAAGTTTGGCTTGGCCTACTTGCAGGCGGTTGCGTGCGATCACGGGCGCGAAAACGTGCCGAACTTATGGTCAGGTGCTTAGCACTACTTTGGCGTGATGCCATTTTGCCGGCTCGGCCCCCGGCATAGTAACTGGTTGTGAGTTGCGGTGAACCGCACAACCACCGTTAGATGCGATGCTAACTGGTCAGTGTGACTGGCGATTTCGGAAGTCGCCAAAGTAGTGTTAGTGGTGCATCCGGTAAGTCCAGCGCGCTTCTCGCTGATGCGTGGAACTCCCGTCTGTGGCGTCCCACCGCGGGATTGACGCGTGGTGAGCCGCGGCGTGGGCTTGACGGAAGTGTTGCCTATTTACCAGATGGACCACTTAGTGGTCCATCCGGCAAGTCCACTCGCGTTTTCTGGACGCCTATGATTACCGCCGATGAACGTGATACAGGCGGCACGACGCCTATTTGATCGACAAGCGGATTACCTGGAATGTGCAACTCACTTACCGGATGGACCACTTAGCGTGTCCTGATACTTGTACACTGCATAGCCTCGAATGACGTGCGACGGTCAACGCGATTTCGCACTGATGCGATCATGCGATTGTGCGTTTTAGGGACATTGAGTTGTACCGCGTTGTTTGCATCGTCCTGTGCTGCGTCGGTGGCCTCGACTGGCTCGATGGAGAGGCGCATCCCGCGCCCGCGCCTGATCTCAGGCGGCGGGCCAGGACCGCCGAGCATACCGTAGCAGCGCGCCATGTGCTCATGACAAAGGCGGTGCATCGCCTGTATCAAGTGCATTTTGATAGGAGCGGAGCCAGGCGATCACGTCGGGGTAGCGATCAACCGGGATGTTGCGATAGCTCGTGACCCGAAACCTCCTGTGGAGTTCCCCGAAGAGGGCCGCGAAGGGGTTGAGCTTCCCGCTCGCGGCCGCGCTCTGGCGGCGTGTCATCTCGAACGCGATCGCCTTCACCATCTCTTGCACCTCGGCCGCCTGCTCGTCGGTGATCAGGTTGCCCGGAGCCAAGCGCGCGCGCACGGCCTTGAGTTCGCGCAGCGTCCCGCCCATGACCTCGGCCGCCCGGTCCACCCGCGCGTCCGTGCGAGCGCTCAGTTCTTCGACCGCGGCGATGCGTCGATCGAGCCCCACGACACGCCCCTCCACGGTCCCCAGGCGGCGCTCGTGGATGATCTGTTGCTCCGCCATGCGCGCGATGGCGAAACCCATCTCCCGGATCTGCTCAAGCGCACGGATCGTGTCGTCTGTCTCCGTCGCAACGGTCGTCCCGCTTGCCGGCATCAGGCCCGTTTCCTGCGCGAAGGCCTCCCAGACGCGCTTGCGCACCCACCGTTTGTAGACGCGCAACTTCTCGCGCAGGTCCTCGCGGACGCGGCTGGGCTCGATCATCGCCAGCCAGAGCGGGACCCCTTCCAGTTCCAGGCACTGCATCGTCTGCGTGCCGCCGGCGGTCTTGATCTTCAATCTCCGCAGGCCCTCTGCCAGCACCTCGTCCCGCTTGAGGCGATTGAACTGCGCCGAGTAGCCGATGCCCAGGCTGTCGCAGATCGGTCGCAGCGGCAGATAGATGCCGTCGGACTCGACACGCGCCGCCAGGACCTCGTCACCGTCCATCAGCATGACCTGGCGCTGCTCGACGGGGACCACGGCCGCCGCCACTGAGTCCGCACGGGTGACCTGCTCGCGTGGTGTCTCGCCCACGTTTCCCACTCCTTACTCAGGTTGTTTACGACAAGGGGTATCGCTCAACGATACCCCATACGCATCAAGCTAAGGATTAACCAGGAGAGCCCCTTTGGCATGCTGAGGATGTAGATGACCTCGCATCCCCTAAAGGAGCTCTCCGATGACCACAGTACCACAACTGGCCGAGACCCTGCAGGC
>JAABUM010000668.1_pt1 | contig 57621 bp, 60 predicted proteins | sample 5559161 | NCBI WGS metagenome assembly JAABUM01 (sample SAMN10711868, study PRJNA513369) | rock metagenome | isolation source: Antarctica rocks | place: Antarctica: Victoria Land, Siegfried Peak nord
TCGCTCTGCCGCTGCCGGCCCACTGACCGCGCACTCCCGCCCCTACGAACCCAACGGAGAAGCCGGCGATCAGGCCGGCCGCTTCCGCCTGCCCAAAAACCAGCAAAGATCAAATCAAGCCCGAGCGCCTAAACGATCTTCCACTCGGACGGCTACCGAAAGACCGGGGCTAGTTGTCCGAAACGGGCTCCAGCTTGAGCGTGGAGGGGCCGCCGGTCCGGTCCCGGAGGCGGGGGTGGACCTACCTGGGCAATTCCGGAGCGCGGAGATCACTGACGTGCTGCTGTCGTCCCGCGGCCTGCGCATCAACGACAAGGGCGAGTTGCAGAAGGCGGCGGTCGCGAGCACCTCGCCGACGCGGCGCGCTGGCAGGCTCGTCGAGACGTTGAAGCCGGGTGCCTGCTGCGAGGCGAGCACCCGACGCGTCCGGCACCGCGACCTCGTCGGTCGCGGTGCTGGAAGCGTCTGCCTATCGCGGCAGCGGCGTTCCTGCTGCGAGGGAGCGGAGGGTAGGGATCGACAGGGTGAGCGCGTAGAGCGCGCCCTTGGTCGTCACGAACCGCTGCGTGGGCAGGGTGCCCGTTGGTCCACCGGTCACCGCAAGCTGCACGTCTCCCGCTGTGCCGATCACCGGGTCCGGCCCGGTGGGTCCGCTACCGGGGAACCCGGCGTTGTTGACCCAGGACTGCTGGATGAACTCGAACTGCGCCTCCAGCGAGGTGACGTAGCAGTGGAACGCTAGGCCGCGCGGTTCGCCCGGCGCATACCCGTCGGCGTCGATGGGGCGCCCGAAGGCGATGCCGCGACGCATCAGGCGGGGACCGGTCGGGGCGCCGGCGCGGGGGTTGGTCTTGCGGATGTGCGCGGGGCAGGGTGTGACCGCACCACTGGCATCCTGTGCGAAGTCGAACGCGTTGTTGTCTTGGCCGTGGCCGAGGGTCGGGTTCGTGGGCAGCGCGAGCGGCCTCCCGTCGGTCTTGCGGCCCATCCAGAGCTCCGCGAGACGTTCCGGGGTCGTCGCCGGGGTGGTCTGCGGGGCCAGGTTGGCAAGCTGGGCGCGCCAGCCGGGGACGTCCTGCTCCAGGCGGCGCATGACGTGCAGTGACCCGTCGGCGAGCCACGCCGGGGCAGGCCGGGGTGTCCCGCTGGTGGTGGGTTGACCAAAGACGAACTCGCCGGGCTGCACCATCTTCGTACCGGGGTGATCCAGGCGATCGCCGCTGTTCGGGTCGCTGTCGTGGAAGCCGATGACGCCGGGCTGGCTCATCCCGTCCTTGAAGCCGAAGTGCTCATGGCCCTTGAGGGCACCGGGGAGGGCCTCCCCGTCCTGTGTGAAGACGATCGTCGCGCCGTGGGTGCTGTCGAGCAGGTCCAGCGACTGCTGCTTCCCCGCGAGACCGACCGGAAGGTCGGCCGCGACGATCACGATCGCGTGGACGACCGGCCCGGCGGGTTGGCCGAACAGCCATCCCGCTGGCGCGGACTGGCCGCTGTCACCGAGCCTGTCGGCCTGCGTTGCGGGGCCCTGGACCAGGCTTGTGAATCCGGCGAGGTCCTGGTCGAGGGCGGTGGAATCAGCGGCGAGGTGTCGGACGCCGGCGGCAGTCAGGGACAGGCCCACCCAAACGGTGTGCATGTCCTCGGGGTCGTTTCCTCCGTTGGCCTTCCGGGCGGTCGAGAAGGCGACGTTCCAGTCTTCGACGTCCTCGGTGACGGCGACGTCGCTGACTACCCCCGCGAGCCATTCCCTGGCCTGGCCCACGTCGCTGGGCAGCGTCACGAGCCTAAACGCTTGGTGGTCCTTGTTGAAGGCGGCCAGGACGTTGCCTTGGATGGTGCGTGAGTGCCGCAGCGGCAACTTGGGCGCGGGTACCGGGGCGGGTGCCGGAGGTGTGGGCGGGACCGGGACCGGGTCGGGTGCCGGAGGTGTGGGCGGGACTGGGGCGGGGTCGGGTGCCGGGGGTGCGGGCCTCGGAGGTGCGGGCGGGACCGGGGCAGGGTCTGGTACAGGGGGTGCGGGCGGGACCGGGGCAGGGTCTGGTACAGGGGGTGCGGGCGGGACCGGGGCAGGGTCGGGTACAGGGGTTGCGGGCGGGACCGGGGCAGGGTCTGGGGTTGGGGACGGTTGGACAGGCTCGTAGGGCGACTGCGTCATGGCGATCTCCTGGGTTCGGGCCAGGCGGTCGCCCGGCTGCACTGTTCGACAAGTCAAACGATACTTCAGGTTGTTCGACACGTCGAACACTGCGGGCGGTATGGCTGCGGAGGGCGTAGTCAGCCCGCAGCCCGGCGGGTGGCGGCGCGATGGGCCACTTCCTGGCACCGGTGCGATTCAAGCGCATTCGGGCGTACTGGACGCTCACGCCGTACAGGACGGCGACGTCCTCGTCTGTCAGACAGCGCCTTGCTGACGCGAAGGCAGCATCGGTGGTCAGGAGTAGCTCGTGACCGAGGCGTTCGGCTTCCTCCTCCATGTCCGGGTCTGCTGCCCTGCACCCGTCGGCGTTCACGAGCACCTCGGTGAAGCGGTGCTCCCACAGGACGTGGGCCATCTCGTGCCCGAGGCTCGCCCGTCGTCGCGGCTCGGCGTGGGCGTCGTTCTCCAGGATGAACAGACCTGTCCCGACGGGCACGAGGGCTGCTGAGAACACGCCGGAGGCGGCCTCCATCACGTAGGCCCGGGTCTCTGGCGGGCAGGTCGTCAGCTCGCCGACCGTGAGGATCGGAATGCCGTACTCGGCGGCGAGCAACCTTGGGTCGAGGACATCGTACGGCCCCAGACCGATTTCGGCCCGCACCGCCAGGGCGCGCATCTTGGCGGCTTGCTTCGTCCTCGGCGGCACGGCTAACGGGCGGCGCGTGTGGCCTGGAACTGCTCGACTGCGGCCTGGAACAGTGACTGGAGGTGCTCGGCATCCTCGCTGGTGAGGTCCTTCCGGGCGCGCAGCAGCGGGGCCAGCGACGCCACCAGGTCAGGTTCCGGCGCGTCACCGTCGATGCGGGTGATGAAGTCGTCGGCGGGCTGTCCGAGCCACGTCGCGAGCGCGGCGAACGCCTCCACATCCGGTCGGAGGCCGTTCGCCATCCTCGTGAACGTCGACGGACTCAGGTCCAGCTCCTTCGCGACCTGCCGCCAGGACATGTTCCTGTCGTCTTTCGCGATCGCGAGCGCCGCGTATAGCGCGGCGACGTCGATGCGCCCCGGTCCTGCTGTCATAGGGTCCGCCTCCCTGCTCGTTTGCCACCTCGTAATCCACGCTGTCCGTTTGACAAGTAATCCACGCTGTCCGTTTGACAAGTCAAACATACACCGACTGACCTGCTGACACGAGGACCCAGAAGCGTGAGTGTGCGACCCCTGTTCGCTGTCCGGCGCCCGCTTCACGCGGTTCCTGCCAGGCCGTCCTGGATCGTCTTGTAGACCTGTGTGCGGGCCCAGGCGGTGAGGACTTCGCGGAACTCTGGCTTGTCGAAGAACATGCGGAAGAGCTCGTCGTTCGCGGCCTGCCGGTCGATGATGACGTCGCCGAATTTCGGGTCGAACACGAAGCCGAAGTTCTCCTCCGTGTTGCCCTTCGCGACCTCGACGAGTTCGGGGTCTTCGGCGGCCGCGGCGACCTGCTGGTTCCACAGGACCTGGTCGATCTCGGTGAACGCGGTCCCGAACCGGTCGTTCAGCAGGTCGATGAGTGCGGACAGCCGGACCTTGTCCTTGACGGTCTGGACGCCGCTGCCGTCGCCGCTGATCCCGGGGACGCCCTCACCGTCACCTTCGTTGAGCGCGAGGTCGTGCTCGCCGCTCATCTGCGTGCGTATGTGGGTCAGGACCGCGCTGTCGCTGATGTCGACGTCGCCGTCCTCGTCGACGGTCTTGGGGAGCCGGCTGACCAGTACCTTCCCATAGTAAAAGAGCTCCTCCAGGTCGGGTCTGGTGAATGGGACGACCTGCCCGAGGAACGCGTACGTGCGGACGTAGTCCCGCAGAGCGGTCCGGAAGTCCTCCCGGTCCTCGAGCTGCGGGATCCCGAGATACCGCTCTACGGCCGGGTCGGTCTTGGCGTACAGGGCCGCGTGGGCGTCCTTCTCCGACGCGAGGAGTGCCGCGACCATGTCCCGCATCTCGGACGCGTCGATCACGCCGGCGTCCACGATCCGCTGCTTGAGGGTGAACAGGACGTTCGGGTCGGTCGGTTCAGTCCACGACATCTCGTAGAACGGCCTGAACGCCTCCTGGACGTCCTCGGCCTTGTTTGCGAAGTCCAGGACGAAGGTGCCTTCCTTGCCGGGGGCGGTCCGGTTGAGGCGCGAGAGGGTCTGCACGGCCTTGACGCCGTCGAGCTTCTTGTCGACGTACATGGTGTGCAGGAGCGGCTCGTCGAAGCCGGTCTGGTACTTCTCCGCGACGATCAGCACCTGGTAGTCACCGACCGGGAAGCCGTCGTCGTGGCTGCCCTGGAACCGCCTGGCGGTCTGGCCCTCTGGGATGGGCTTGCCAGCCGAGTCGAGGTTCATGCTCGGCTCGGTGTACTCCTTCCCGGGAAGATCGGGGTCCTGGACCTTGCCGCTGAACGCGACGAGCGCGTGCAGATCCCGGTAGCCCTTCTCCTTGATGTACGCCTCGATGCTCTGCTTGTACCGAACCGCATGCAGGCGAGAGCGGGTGACGACCATGGCCTTCGCGAGCCCGCCGATCTCCTTGCGGGTCACCGTCCGGAAGTGCTCCACGACGATCTCGGACTTCTGCGCGAGGTTGCTCGGGTGCAGGGCCACGAAGCGGGCGAGCGCGGCGTTGGCCTTGCCCTTGTCGACCTCCGGGTCGCTACTGCTCAAGCCGTTCGCGAGCCGGAAGTACGTCGAGTACGTGACGTAGTTCGCAAGGACGTCGAGGATAAATCCCTCCTGGATCGCCTGCCGCATCGAATAGAGGTGGAACGGCTCCAGCCGGTACCCCGAGGCCATCGCCGAGTCGGGCACGCGCTCCCCGAACAGCTCGAGCGTCTTGGCCTTCGGGGTGGCCGTGAACGCGAAGAACGACAGATTGTCCTGCATCCCCCGAGTCGCCGCCGACGCCCGCAGCGCCACGAGGCTGTCCGTCAGCGCGTCCTGCGGGTCTGCCGATTCCTCGAGGGCGGCGTCGTACTTCTCGGCGGCGTCCCAGATCGCCTCATCGACCGTCCCGCCGCTGCCGGCGACGTGCGCGTCCGCGCCGAGGACGGCTTTGAGATCCTTCGCAGACTCCCCCGACTGCGACGAGTGGGCCTCGTCCACGATGACCGCGAACCGCTTGCCCTTGAGGTCGGTTGCGGCCTTCGCGATGACCGGGAACTTCTGCAAGGTCGTGATGATGACCTGCGCCCGCGAGCCCTCCAACGCTTCCGCAAGCTGCGCGCTGTTCTTGTCGATCCGCTCGACCACCCCGGGCGTGTGGTCGAACTGCCAGATTGTGTCCTGCAACTGCCGGTCCAGGATCACCCGGTCGGTCACTACGACGACCTTGTGGAACACCTTCTCGTCCGGACCGAGCCCGAGGCCGGTCGCGTGCTCGGTTAGCAGCGACGGGTCCGCAGGCGTGTGCAGGGTCGACAGGCGGTGGGCGAGCCACGCGATGCTGTTGCTCTTGCCCGAGCCGGCGGAGTGCTGCGGCAGGTAATTCCGCCCCGGGCCGTCCGTCGACGCGTGGTCCGCGAGCCGCAGGACCAGGTCCCACTGGTGGTAGCGGGGGAAGATGACCTTCCCGCGCTTCGCGGCCGTGCGGCCCCTGCCCGTGGGCTTCTCCTCGTGGACGAACCGGGCGAGCAGGTCCAGCCAGTTGTCCCGCTGCCACACCTGCTCCCACAGGTAAGCGGTGCGGTAGCCGTTCGGGTTCGGTGGGTTGCCCTTCCCGCCCTCCTGGCCCGGGCCGCCCGAGCCCTGGTTGAACGGAAGGAAGCGGGTCTTCTCACCCTCCAGCCGGGTCGTCAAGAACACGAGGTCCTGGTCGACCGCGAAGTGCACTACCGTCCGGCGGTCGAACACCAGGTCCTTCGGATTCCGGTCGAATCGGTACTGCCGCTTCGCATGCTCGACCGTCTGCCCCGTCACCTGGTTCTTCAGCTCCGCCGTCGCGACCGACAGGCCGTTCACGAGCAGCAGCAGGTCAACGGTGTCCTTGGGATTCGACTCCGAGTGATGCACCTGCCGTGATACGACCAGCCGGTTCGCGTCGTACAGCGCGAGCAGATCCGGCGTCAGCGCATGCGCCGGCTTGAAGAACACCAGGCGGATCTTCACGCCCAGGTCCTCGACACCACGACGGAGCACGTCGATCGTGCCCCGCGCGTCGATTTCGGCCGCTAGCCGCTTGGCGAACTTGGCCTGCGCCTGCTGCGCGCCGCCGTGCAGCCCGACGAGCCGGTCCCACGCCTTTGACTGCCTCGCCCCGATGAACTCGAACAGAACGGCCGGGTCCAGGCCCAAGTCGCGCCGGTAGTGAGGCGCGCTGCCCTGCACCAGCCCCTTGCGAGCAGGTGCGACTCGATCGCTGACTCGAAGGCGCCCTCGCCTTGCACGGATGCCATCAAGCCACGCTCCTGGCGGTCGTCGCATCGAACTGACCGGTCACTGCAGCGGTCACGAGTGCTTGCTTGCGCTCCGCGATGAGGTCACCGCTCTGCTTCAGGAGCGCCCTGGCTTCCGCTACACGCTCCGCCTCTTGCCGCACCCGCCTTCCCAGCGCTGCCTGCACGTTGCTTGCCGGGGTCGGGATGGCGAGGCGTCGCAGCTCGAAGATGTTGAGGCCTTTAACCATCGCGCCGGTCGCGCGTTGCTGCATCTGTGACTGGACGCTCGGTGTCTCCAAGACCGCCTTGAGCCAGTCAATGTCGCCGTGGGCCGGCGCGATCCGGGCGCTGTCCTGGGTGAGGTTGGCCCCGTTGAGCACGCGCGGGACCTTCTCGACCTCGCCGTAGCTGCCGCGTATTGAGATAACGAGGTCGCCCTCGCGGACGCGGCTGCGCGCGTACTGCTGGTCGATCTCAGGCGAGGTCCGCTGCAGCAGGTCGGGGTGCAGGCGCCCCGCGGCGACATCACCACCTTTGACGATGGGCACCCCGCCCTCGTGGTTCGGACCGGGCAGCACAATGCCGTACTGGATAGGTCGCAACGGGTCGCACAGCCAGGCAAGCGGACGCACGGGGAAGTTGGCTGCCTGCTGTACGAGGACGTTCTCGATCCAGGCCAGGTGCCTTTCGCGGAGCAAGTGCGCCTGGGTCTCGCGCAGGGTGACAGCACGGTCGAGGAGGGCGACCCGGTCGTCCAGGAAGTCCGCGATTCGCCGCTGCTCATGTAGGGGCATGGCGGGCACCTGCAATCGCTGCATGCGCTCGGACCCAAGATGCCAGATGCCAAGTCCCTGCGACGCTTCTGCGTACATGCCCGAGCCGAACGCGAACCGCGACCACCAGTAGAGATAGCGGGCGTCAGTGCCTTGGCGGGGGCGCAGGCGGAGGAGCGTGTTCTGCATGGCAGCCCCGGGTACCTCGCCGGCGAACAGCGCGGTCTGGCCGACCTGATCCCGGCTGCCAGAGGCTTCGGTAATCAGTACGTCCCCAACCGCAAGGCGGTATCGGGCGAGCTCAGCCGGCTCGAAGTGCATGTGCTTCACGTCGTGCAGCCGCAGGAAGCCGTCTCCCACGTTGGCCGTCCTCAGGTAGGGAACGACGTTTGTGCCGGTGTCGCTGTCGGGTGTGCGCATTTTGCCCAGGACGACATCGGCGACGGCTCGCAGCGGTCTCGTGCCGGTCACAGCAGAGCCTGTGCGAGTACTTCCTTGATCTCGGCCTCGACTCGGGCGATGTCGGCGTCGATCTCCGCGAGCGGCCGCGGCACGGTGTACCGGTAGAAGTGCCGGGTGAACGGGATCTCGTAGCCGATCTTGGTTTTGGTGGTGTCAACCCAGGCATCGGGGAGGTGCGGAAGGATCTCGCGCTTCATGTAGTCGTCGACGTCCTCGGTGAGCGGGACGTTCTCGTTGTCGCGAAGGTCGGGATCGGGGACGGCGCCCTTGCGGTTGCGCCGGGGCTGGCCGTCCTCGTCGAGCTTGGGCCGTTCGACGGTGATCCGCTGGTAGCCGAAGGCGGCGTTATCGAACACCTTGACCCGCTCGTCGCCGGTGTCCACGGCGTCGTGATAGAGCCGGGTGACCTGCTCGACGTGCTCGTCGGTGAGGTACTTTCGCTTGTCGCCCAGACTCCTGCGCATCTTGGCCCACTCGGCGCGGGCGTCGAGCAGAACGACCTTGCCCTTGCGGGCGTCGGCCTTGCGGTTGGTGACGACCCAGAAGTACGTGCTGATGCCGGTGTTGTAGAAGAGCTGGTCGGGGAGGGCGACGACCGCCTCCAACATGTCGTTCTCGATGATCCAGCGGCGGATCTCGCTCTCGCCGCTCCCGGCTCCGCCGGAGAACAGGGGGCTGCCGGAGAACACGATGGCGATGCGGCTGCCGCCCTCGGCCGCGGGCTTCATCTTGCTCATCAGGTGTTGGAGGAACAGGAGGCTCCCGTCGCTGACCCGGGGGAGGCCCGCGCCGAAGCGACTGTTGTGGCCGAGCTGGGTGTGCTCGTCGGTGAGCTGCTTCTGAATCCGCTTCCAGTCGACCCCGAAGGGCGGGTTCGCGATCAGGTAGTCGAACCTCTGGCCTGGGAACTCGTCCGCGCTGAGGCTGTTTCCGAGGCGGATGCGGGACGGGTCCTGCCCTTGATCAGATCGGACCGGGCGATGGCCCAGGTCTCCGGGTTGAGCTCCTGGGCCGAACACCTCCAGCCGGGCCTTGGGATTGAGAGGGGCGAGGTGCTCCTGCCCGCCGGTGAGCATGCCGCCGGTCCCGCATGCGCAGTCGAACATCGTCCGGACGGGGCTGCCGCCGCACAGGAGGTCGTCGTCCTCGCTGAACAGAATGTTGACCATCAGCCGGATGACCTCACGCGGGGTGAAGTGCTCTCCGGCGGTCTCGTTGCTCATCTCGCTGAACTTCCGGAGGAGCTCCTCGAAGATGTAGCCCATCGCATCGTTCGGGACGGCGTCCGGGTGCAGGTCGACGTCGGCGAACCGGCTGACCAAGTGGAACAGCAGCCCAGCGTTGTCCAGGCGGGTGATGTGATTGTCGAAGCCGTACCGGTCGAGGACCTCGACCGCGCCGGTCGAGAACCCGGCGATGTAGGTGCGGAGGTTCCCGGCGATGTTCCCCGGATCGTCGAGCAGGCGGGCGAAGTCGAGCGGGCTGGTGTTGTAGAACGGCTGGCCGGCCGCGCGGAGAACGAGTGGCTCGACGTTCTCGATCTTCCCGGCGAGGTCGGCGGCACGGGCGATCACGGCGGCCTTCGTCGGTTCAAGGACACAGTCGAGGCGGCGCAGGACGGTGAGCGGGAGAACGACCTGGCCGTACTCGTGGGCCTTGTAGTCGCCCCGGAGCAGGTCCGCGACCGACCAGATGAAGCCGACCTTGTCGGCGAACCCCTGCACCTGCGTCATCCGTGCCTGCCTCCTGTCGTTGGTAATTTTCCTCGGAACCTACGGGCCCAGCCGACGCTTCGAGCGCTCGTCGGAGGCTTCCAGAGCCACCTGCTTGGCCCTGCTCGCGCTCATGGATGACATCGCGCGCCGGGCGGGGGAGCAGAGTCTGTGTTGTGGTTGGACCTGAGTTTGCTAGCGACTTCGTCATCTGTTCGACGACATGGCCGCTGCTTTCCGCGCCGCCCCGCACCGGCCGGCATCGAGGTCACTGACCCCACCCCAAGAGCATTTGGCGGACGTGGAGGCCGTTGCCGTCTGCTACGGCTGGCTGCTCCGAGTTACCCGCACCAGCGACGCTGCGCACCGGCTGATCGAGGACGGCTACTCCGCGGAGTTCACCGCTGATCAGGAACATTTCGGAGCAAGCCACAAGCCGGCCTTCGGCCTCAAAAGGCCGAACGTACCGGTCCGAGTCGCGACGGCGCGCGGCTAAGACGATCACCGCTGAACGGCCCGGCTACAAGACAGAACCAAGCACCGGCCTGCTGGTCATGCCGCCGGCGAGCGCTTGGCAGCATGTTGGCAGCATCCTGAGCTGTTGATGTGTCAGGCGAACCGCCTGCAGCCCCGTGGCCTGCGGGTTTATGGTGCGCTCGGAGGGACTCGAACCCCCAACCTTCTGATCCGTAGTTCTGGGCGAAGGGGTCCGAGGACGTCCGCGGTCGGCCATCTGCGCAGGTCAAAGTGCCAGGGAGGTCCAGGGACGTCCGCGCGGATCCGACTCAATCCCACCGCGTGGCTACATCGCTGGCTACAAGAGACACGCCGGCGGCGCGGGAAACGGTATGCGCCGGGCCCGGCCGGGCTGGGACGAGGTGTCATGCTCGTCAGCCTGACCCCTACTCTTAATCCGCGGGTTGGGGGTTCAAGTCCCTCGCGGCGCACCCGGGCCCTTGATGACTACCTGGCTGCCGTGCGGCCGGCGGCGGCTCAGCCGTGAGCGCGCTGCCCTTGCAGGCGAGAGAGTCGACGAGTGCCAGCGGGGTCAGCTCGACGGTGCCGACACAGCGCTGTTGCTCGTCGCCCGAGAGTCCGGGCTGCAGGGCTTCCTTGCGACCGACGTCCCGGACAGCCGGCGACGCACCGCGCAGGCGGAGTGCTTCGCGGCACTCGAGGCACCGGAGCGTCAGTCCTCGTCGCCGGCAGTGGACCGCCACAGACGCACTCGGACGACCGGGAGGCGAGTTGAACTCCACCTTCACCTCCACCTCCACCTAGCAACATCGCAGGTCACAGGCTCGTGCGGTCTTCGTCCCTCGCGAGAAGGTTCGTACCGGGTTACGTCCGGGTCACAGTGCAGCCTCGTCACAGCAGACCCTTCGGCGACTTCGAAGCACGAGGCTGGCCGGGACCGGCGAATCTCGAGGCGTCAGTTCGCACAGGTAGATCGAGCTCCTACCCTTCAGTGATTCTGAGGTGAATGTCTTGCGGCTTCGACGGAAGGTGCGGGCGACAAAGCGGTTGTCGTCTGCCCTGTCGCCGAGCGCGTGAACGAATCTGGCTGGTTAGGACCAGAGGACCCTTGGCCATCACATCAGCGAGCGGCCAATGCGCTCTCCTGGGCGCGCTCTCGCGGCTGGTGGGCGAAGCCAGGTCGCTCGAGCAGCCACATATGGGGAACGATCACCTGCAACGCTCCGGGAGTAGGTGCTCGCCTCGGCGACGGCAACTGCGCCGTAAAAGTCTTCTCGACCGCAGGAGACTCTGAAGAGACGGCCAAGGTGGTCCGGCGTGCCGTCGATCAGTGTCCGCATCGCATGGAAGCGCAATCGGTCGAGAAGCCTCGCCAGGCACTAGCGCTCGCGGCGACAGCGATCACCTCAGCAGCGCGCCTGCTGATGTCAGCAGAAGCCATGCTGGAGAATCCGGCACGCCGACAGCAGGTTGAGGATCTACTCGCCCAGTCGGAGTACTTGGCCGAGGAGGCGGATCAGGTGCTGACGAGGGCGCTGGACATGGACCTCGCGGCAGACCAAGCGCTTCATGACGCGGCCAAGACCGTGGGTCTCGAGGCGCCCGAAGCGGCGGGCCGCGGTGCCGAGGAGGTGCTAGATGCGGCAGCAGCGCGTCTTGTGACCGCGGACCTGCATCTCGCGGAGCTGCTGGCCGAGGCAGCCGAGGAGCTGCGCATGCGTCTGAGTGACCTACAGGCATGGCTCGGTCGCCTCAAGCACCTCCTGTAACCTGCCGATCCGAAGCTGTTGGCAGGTGCCAACACCTGGGGTATCGTCTCCTTGCAGCATCGTGTTGCCACACCACCACATAGATCGAGGCCCTAGGTGCTCATCTTCCAATTCGCGCTGGATGTCGAAGGCGTGGACGTTTTTGATGACGACGAGACGATGGAGCTGCTTGCTGAGCGACTTCCGCACTGCCATTGGTCAGTTGTGGATGGACAGACTCGGCTCATGGCCTTCATCCAGGCCGTAGAAGCGGTGGATGCCGTTCTACGAGTTCAGGCCAACCTTCGTTGCTTGGTGCCGGGCGCTCGAGTGGTTGGTGTGGTTGAGGATTACGTGTCAATTTCCGACATTGCTCAGCGCATAGGCGTCAATCGCGAGGCCGTCCGCCACTGGGTAAACGGGACCCGTGGCTCGGGAGACTTTCCGCGCGCACGTTCGGTTGTTGGCGGGAACGTGAAGATTTGGGATTGGGCGGCTGTCAACGCTTGGCTGCAGGATAATTTCTGCCTTGGCGATAAAGCGCATGTGCTTACTCGGCGGGAGATCGCGGCCGTGGAGTTGGCCCTTGAAGACACGCTAGCGACCCACCCCCTTCCGACGGAAGGACCCACACGCGCTGGCGTACGCCTAGCTTCCATGCAGTGGAAGTGCAGCTCAGCAGACTGGCAAGACAGCGAGTTCGGGTCCATCACGGCTAGGGCCGCCGTCAAGCCTGTGCAGAGCGGCTGGTTGTTAATTGCCTGACGAGACAGCAGAAGAGGGGCTGCGCGAGTTCGGCCCTAGACTTCATGGTCCTGAGGCTGCCTCCCCGCCGACGAGTGAGTTGTTGGACGAAGTGGCAACCCTGCTGACACGAGCCGCAATGACGAACGTGCGGGTCACAAATATGTCGGCTCGACTGCACCAAGATGCCGCTTTTTACACCACGTCAGCTGAGGCGAAGGTGGAAATCGACAGCGCATTCGCGGTTCGTCGAGGTGCGATGGCGAACAAGTTCACCTACTCTCTTGACCTGGTCGAGAATGAGGAGTTGCTCGCCTCCTTGGGCTTCACGGTCCTGGTTGAGTGGGACGTGGATGAAGACTTCGAACCATCTGCGGCTGCGGCAGACCACATCTGTAACAGCACCGGATACTTTGCGGCCTACCCTTACGCCCGCGAGTTGGTTCAGTCTCTCAGCACCCGCTTGCAGCTAGATCCCCTTGTCCTTGGAACCCTTGCCCGAGGCACGAAGCAACCGAGTGGGATCTCTGCTGTCCATCGATCGTCGGCGCCGCCTGAAGACGAAGCGGTTGACCGGTCCTGAGTACCGACTGAGACGCGCTCGGCGGTCCCCTGGATACGTGCGACTTGACCACCTCCCGTGTTTCGTGTCAAAGTTCCTAGTTCGTCGACTGGCGCCACGTGGTTAGACTAGCGATTTACGATAGTCAGATTGTTATTGACGCTTACAAGAATGGTGAGACTCTTGATGGTTGTAGTTGCGCGCTAACGTCCGCAACTGCACAAGAGTTTCTTCTGATGCAATCTGGCCAAATTGCGACTGAACATTCAGGTGCATCCGCATTCCGGAGGTCAGTACGTCTCACTGACGGCGCGTCCACCTGTGCTGCGCCGCGACAGCCCATATAGTAATCGGCGCGAACGCGCAGGTAACAGTCGCTTTCCAAGCCCGACTCCCGCGGATTTCCTGGGCAACACGCTCTGGTGCCAGTTGGAGCGGCTGACCCGCCGGGTACGGAGCAGGACGGGGGACGGGCCAGGTCGCTCGCGCGCGATTCGCCGCCAGCTACGACCAGGGCCCCGGTAGCTCTCCGAGGTGCCGCCCGCGGTTCGCGACACAGCCGGCTCCCATGGTCAGCGCTCGGCGGGCTGTCGCGGATCACGCGCCCGCCACGGGTACGTCCCCGGTGCTGGCGCGACGCCACGGGCCTGCGACTTCCCACTCGCGAGGCCAGGTCCGGCGCTATCTGAGCGAGGGTCTGGCAGGTCTGGCGGACTGGTCTCACCGGCCGGGGTCGAGTCCGTCGCGGACGTCGGGGTCGGTGGAGGCCTCGACACGACGACCACGGCGACCATGTCCTGTGCCGGGTGATGCCGGACCACGGCGACCAGATCGCGTGGCGACCACGATGTCGGCGGCAAGGGCGCTACGCCTCCGCGGCAGAGCAGGTAGCGCTGGTAGGTCATCAGGTCGCGGTTGACCGCGGGCGCAAAAGCACGGCGACGCTGGCACTTGCTGCGGTGCCTTCGCCCTCTGGTCCGATGCCGTCGTTGGAGCGGGCCTTGACGGAGACGCGCTCGAGTTCGACGCCGAGGGCGTTGGCGAGGTTGCTGCGCATCTGTTCGACGTGCGGACGCAGACGTGTAGACCCGAGCACAACAAAGCTGTCGACGTTGGCGACCTCCATGTTCGCCGCTTGCACTGTCCTGGCGAAGTGCACGACGAAGTCCAGGCTTCGGGCATCCTCGGCGTCAGGGTCGTCCTCAGGGAAGTGTGTGCCTAGGTCGCCGTCTGCTAGTGCGCCCGCCAGTGCGTCCACCAGGGCGTGAGAGAGCACGTCGCCATCCGAGTGGGTGTCGAAGCCAGCCGTTGCCCCCTCGATATGGACTCCGCCAAGGACCAAGCGCTTACCTGCGACGAGTCGGTGAATGTCGTGGCCGAACCCCACACGGCAACTGCAACCGCGGTCCATGTGTTGCATGCTCCCAGAGTCGCAGGTCGCCGGGGCCGGTTGGACCGCCGGCGACATGCGGCTAGCGTTAAGTACGTGGAGTCCGTCGAGTGGGCGCGGGACGTCGCTGCTGACCTGCTTGCCCCCCTCGGGGATCGATGGTTACACGTGCAGGCTGTGGCGGCTCGGGCCGCCAGCGTTGCGCTGGTGTTGCCGCGGGAGATGCGTGGTCTGCTTGTCGCCGCTGCATGGCTGCACGACCTGGGTTACGCGCCGCAGCTCGTGGACAGCGGCTTCCACCCGATCGACGGCGGCCAGTATCTGCTCGGGCAGAAGCCGGCTGACCTTGCTGGGCTGGTTGCACATCACTCCTGCTCGCACATCGAGGCCGAGGAGCGGGGGCTGAGCGGGCGGCTCGCTCCCTTCCTCGAAGGACCTCCACCCGTGGCTCAAGCCTTGACCTATTGCGACATGACTACCGGGCCGGCTGGAGAGGCATTCACCCTCGAGCAGCGCCTTGAGGAGATCGAGTCGCGATACGGCTCCGGGCATGTGGTCGTCAGCTCCGTTAGGCGCGCTCGCCCGTGCCTTGAGGACGCTGTCGAGGAAACGGAGCGGCTACTAGCGGTTGCTCAGCCCTCGTAGATAGTCGCGGTTCTCCAAACGGAATCGAAACTCGCTGCGTAGGTGTCGAACATGCTTCCCCCGCTCAGCTGGTGAAGATGCAGGACAGGACTCTTGTAGGCGTTGCTACCCCACGCGTGGGTGTTGACGAGCATGTCGTCGTCGAAGCGAAAGATTGAGTTGTAGAGGGTCGTCGCGTGTAGGCGCACCGCGTTGTCGTGCTCGACGAGCAGCGGCTGGTAGTGACCGAGGGCCATGCGCACTCGAGCCGCCATGCCGTCCCCGATGCCCTCCTCTTCACCCCGAAGGCGCACCGCAGGGCTGTCGGCATCACCCAGCAGGATGCGGACCTGGCACCCATCTGTGGCCTTGCGGACGAGCGACGGCACGAGTCCGGGGTCCTGCTCAGGCAGGAACAGGCCGGCGTAGGCCAGGACGTCCACGCGTTCCGATGCCGACCCCGCGAGGTCGCGCCACAGGTCGACTGGCACGCTTGCCCGATGCGGGTAGATCGCGATGACTTCGGCGTCCGCTGTGGCCGCGTCTCCTGCACCCTTGGCGGCTGCAGCGGTGGGCCAAAGGTAGTCGCTGCGCACTTCGAGGTGCCGGGCTAGCGCCTCGCGATGTCGCAAGTGCGGAGTCCGTCCAGACAGCCATCGCTCAATCGTCTTAGGGTCGACCCCGATCGCCTCCGAAAGGTCGCGGGTTGAGCGCATCTTGCGGGCCACGGCACTACGTAGTCGGTCGTTTCCCATTGCACCTCACGGACGCCTAGGGACGTTCCAGGACGTCTCCACAGTAGGGGACGTCTTCAAATTTCCATTGAACGGGGTAGAGCCGTCCCCGGTGACTACCTGAATCTCTGCCTGGACGGATGCGAACCCCCACAGACAACGGAGACCAGGATGAAGAACCTGCCGATCGACACCTCAGGGATGACGTTGCTGTGCGCTGCGCCGCCGGTAGCGGTGGTGGACGTCGAGTCCAAGCGGCCGAAGGCGGACGAGAACGGGAGGCCGCTGTTCAACGTGCAACTAGTGGTGCTGCACAACGGCGGGGCGGAAATTCTCCCGGTCCGGCTGTCGGGTTCACCGTCGAGCCAGCTGGAACAAGGCATGCCTGTAACAGTCGCCGGACTGGTAGCAACGCAGTGGGCGATGGGCGACCGGTGCGGAATGTCCTTCCGCGCTGACCACATCGATGCAGCACGTCCAGCCCAGGCGCCGCCGTCGGCTAGTCAACGGGTCGGGCAGTGAACCAGGCTGCGCCCCTACTGAGCGCCGTCGGCTCGCCCTCGCCGCTCCCGATGCTTGGAGTCCACGGCCCGAGGCCTCAACTCCACGCCGCCGCGAGCCAGGCATCGCTGCGCACGGACGTCGCTTCCTCCCTCGAGTACTGGCCGCTGTTGGGCGACGGCCCACGCTGGCAAATCACTCGACTGGCAGGCCGACTATGCGCTGCCGGCCTTGCGGCGACAAGTTCGGCACGAGACTTCGGATCTGGCGTGACTGCAATGGCCTCCACGTCCCACGCCCTGGCAGCCTCGGCCAGCCATCCGCCACCCCGCACGATCTTTGCGGCTTCATCGTCGGCGAAGACCATGACGAGCGTGCCGGTGGGGGCGACGAACCGGCGGACCGTGATCCGCTTGAGGATGTCCTGAGCGACCTTGCGGATCTGACCCCCCCTTGGGTGCTCCCTATCGGCCGAACGCCTCGGCGTAGATCAGCGGGTCGGGGCAGTAACCGTCGCAGTCGAACTTGGCTCCGTTGGGAAGCCGAGTCTGTGCCTGAGACCACACTCGATGGACCAGGCCGACGCTGAGGTGCTCGCCGGTCAACTCAAGAATGCGTATCTCCGCTGTACGTTGCACCGCGCTGTCACTGGCATGGCCGGTGAGGGGGTCTGGTTCGGCAGGACTGTCAGCACGCATGCTCCTGGTGCAGCATTACGCCGCCCCGGCAGGTCTCGGCCTGGGCTGCAGGATCTGGACGGGTGCCCTGCGATGGGCGTCGGGTGGGGAAAGAGGCCGGCTGCTCAGTACCCGATGTTTGAACAGGTCAGCGGTTTAGAGCCTTCTTGGAAGGCTCGCCGTGGCTCGCGAAGATTCTCCGGTCGGCCCGGGCTGGTTTCGGGGCTGGTTGTCAGCGTTGCCGGCGACGAGGATGAGGCTGGCCGTCCCGGTAGGACACCGAACTCCTCTGTGGTGCCTGCGAGCCTGTAGGTCAGCATGGTGGCGGAGGGCTGCCACGGGAACCGTGGAATGTTGCCTTCGAGCACGAGCATCAGACTTCTGAACTTTCCTGCCCTCCCCGGGACGGACGCCGGTTTTTCGACGTGCGAGTCAACAGGGAGATGGTGGTTGTGGATCTTGTTCACCCCCGGTGCGCGGGGATCGATGTATCCAAGCGTGACGCGAAGGTCTGCGTTCGGGTCGCCGGCGCCGGCCGAGCGGGGCGACGTCGACGGTGACGACGTGGGGCTCGGTCACCAGCCAGGTGCTCGCGTTGCGGGACCACCTGGTCGGCGAGCAGGTCACGGCGGTCGTGATGGAAGCCACCGGCGACTACTGGAAACCGTTCTACTACCTGCTCGAGGACGGCCCGTTCGAGGTGCTGCTCGTCAACGCCCGGCACGTCAAGAACCTGCCGGGACGCAAGACCGACGTCTCGGATGCCGCGTGGCTGGCGCAGCTTGGTGCCCACGGGCTGGTCCGTGGCTCGTTCGTGCCACCCGAGCCGATCCGTCAGCTCCGGGACCTGACCCCGACCCGGACCACCATCACGCGGGAGCGCGCCCGTGAGATCCAACGGCTGGAGAAGCTGCTGGAGGACGCGGGGATCAAGCTGTCGTCGGTGGCCACCGACATCAGCGGCGTCTCCGGCCGCGCCATGCTCGAGGCGTTGATCGCCGAGCAACGACCCGGCCGAGCTGGCGGAGCTGGCGGAGCGCAAGCTGCGGCGCAAGATCCCCGAACTGACCGAGGCGCTGACCGGAAGGTTCGGTGAGCACCACGCCTTCCTGTCCGCGAAATACCGGCGGATCGCCTCCCGCCGCGGGCCCATCAAGGCGCTCGTCGCCGTCGAGCACGCCAGGCTCCTCGCGATCTGGCAAGTGCTCACCAACGGCGTCGCCTACGCCGACCCCGGCGGCGACTTCTACACCCGCCGCAACCCCGACAAAACCAAGAACCGCGCCACCGACCAGCTCCACAAGATGGGCTACACCGTCACCCTCGGCCCGCTGCAGACCACCGTGGCTCAGTGAATCTTCGCATCAGGGGGTTGGTGTCATCTGTTCGCGCAGACACCTGTTACGGTCCACGCCGGCTGGAGGCTATAGGACCAGTTCGTGACGCGACCCATGCCGGCGCCCACGTCCAGCTCTGCTGGCTAGCGCTGCTGCTGATCCGGGTCGTCGAGAACGCCACCGGCGACACCTGGCGCAACACCCGCCACGAGCTCGACCGGATGCATCTGGTCACCCTCGCCACCCACCGACGGGCGCCTTGCGCAGCGCACCGCCATGACCCCTGGGCAGAAGGCGATCCTCGCCGCCCTCGCCCTCGCCGAGCCACCCCGAGTCTTCGACTTGACCCCACCCAAGCGCCTGACCGGCACGCCACAGCCGACCGGCCCGTAGTAACACAACCCCGGTCCCGCCTGCCCGCGTCCTCGCAGGACAACAGGCTGATCGGCGCAGGCGCGTGGCCACGATCTGCGGAAGTCCGGTATCGAGTAACGCGAACGTCTCGAGCTGTTTCACCTTCACGCCCGGGTCGCCATCGGCGAGCTGACCCGCGATGGCCACCACCACCGAGACCTGGTGGCCAGCGGTCGAGGCGCTTCTGCGGCTGCGGGTCACCAAATTCAAGACCGAGGGCTACAACACCAACATCAAACATCAAGCGGACCGCCCGCGGCTTTCGCAGCCTGGCCAACTACCACCGCCGTGTCCTGCTCGCCAACGCAGCCGCCGCGTGACCACTACCCCCCGAAACCACCGATTCACGCTTCACCGTGAAGAGCCGGTTATCGGCGAGAAGGTAAGGTCACCGGAAACCGGCGGTGACCCCGCCGTCGACGGAGTAGTTCTGGCCCGTGACCCATGTGGACTCGTCCGAGGCGAGGTAGACGGCTAAGTAGGCGATGTCGTCGCCCAGGCCGGGACGGCGGATCAGATGCATCCCTAACTGGAACGCCCGCAACTCGTCGCCGACCGCGGCGTCGGTGGCCGGCGTTTTCACGAAACCCGGCGAGATGGAGTTGGCGCGGATCCCGTCTGGTGCACCCTCCGCGGCCAGGGTCTTCGTCAACGCGACCACGCCGCCCTTTGCGGCGGCATGCGCGGCCTGCCCCAGCGGGGCGATGCCGCGCAGCGCGGACATCGAGGCAGTGTTGATGATCGATGCGCCACCGGCCTGCAGCAGGTACTTCCAGGCCGGCTGAGTGGTGTGAAAGATGATATCTAGTTCGACCCGCATCACGTGGCGCCACGTCTCGAGCGTCATCTCGGCAAACGGCGCGAACCCGTACCCGGCGGCGTTGTTGTAGAGGACGTCGATGCCGCCCAATCGCTGCGCGCCCTGTTCGATCCACTTCTGGGCCGCAACTGGGTCGCTGATGTCTACGGTGTCGCCGTGGACGTCGAAGCCGTCATCCCGCACCTCCGCGGCGGTCCGTTCCGCCGCGCCAGGCTGTATGTCGCAGCCGAAGACGCGGGCTCCTTCGCGGGCGAACATCGCTTGCGCCGCCTGCCCCTGACCCCCGGCCGTTCCGGTGATGAGAACGCGTTTGCCTTCCAGACGCACGGTTACTCCTCTGCTCGATTCGGCTCAATCGGACGTGGCTAGCGAGCGGATCATGTCGGCGACGAAGTCGGGGCGTTCCTCAGCCGCCCAGTGCCCACAGCGCTCGATCACGCCACCCTCGGCGTTCGGGGCCACCGCCTGCACTGACCGCAGAGTGAGCGGTCCCAGGCAGGCTTCACCGCCGAAGGCTCGCACCGGAATGTCGAGCGGCGTGTGGGCCAGCTTCTCTATCTGCTCGCTGGTGGCGAAGAAGTCTCGGTAAACCCCAAGCCCGGCGCGCAGCGCTCCCACCTGCGCGATCGCGGCAACGTACTCGTCGAGGTCGGCGGCACCGATAGCGGACGGGTCGTAGGCGAAGTGCTCGAAGAACCACCGCAGATACGGACGTTCGTTCCCCCGGATCAGCAGTTCCGGGAGGTCGGGCACCGACTGGAACCCCATGTGCCACAGGAAGTTGCCCTCGCCGACCGGCACCATGGCCTGCTCCATCACGCCGACGCCGGGCAGCGCCATCTCGACGATGCCCAGCGCCTTCACCGACTCCCGGTGCGACGCGGCCAAGGCATAGGCGAAAACCGCCCCCCAGTCGTGACCGACCACGGTCAGGTCATTCAGTCCTAAGTGCTTACGCAGCGCCGCCAGGTCGTCCGCGATGGTGGCGGCGTCGTAACCGCCGGTGGGCTTGCCGGAGTACCCGAATCCTCTGATGTCGGGGGCGACGACTGTGTAGTCGTCGCTGAGCAGGGTGATCACATGGCGCCACTCGAACCAGGTCTGCGGCCATCCGTGCAGCAGCATCACCGCCGGTCCGCTGCCGCTGGTGACGTAATGCAGCTTGGTGCCGTTCAGCTGAACCGAGTGGTGCTCGAAATCGCCGGTCACAGACGGTCCTTCCTGACTTCATGGAGAGCTGGTAGGCCAAGCTCAGCGCTCGGGATGCGCGGTGTGCCAAAGGCGGGCGGTTGTGGTGGCTTCGTAGACCCGCCCGTTGGGATATGGAGACCAGCTCCAACGCAGTCCCCACGGCGAGCGGAAGAAGATCCATCCCGTGCCTTCACCGGCTTCGGGTCCGAGCCCGGGCTTGAGCTGGCCCATGATCTGCAGGGCATGCTCACGAAGACTCGGCCAGCGCCGCCTCCATGTCGTCGACGTAGAACGCCAGATGATGGCCGCCCCAGTCGCTCATCCTCGGCAACTCGTGTCGTTGCTCGGGTGCCTCGTAGTGGAACAGCTCCAGGTTTGAGCCTGAACCGCACCGCATGAGGGCCATCGCCGGGATCCGGGCCCGCGCGTCCAATCCCAGTTCGTCGGTGAACCATGTGCCGTCGTCGGCGAACGGACCCATGCGGTACACCAACTGGCAGCCCAGCACGTCGGTGAAAAACGTGATCGCCTGTCCCAGATCGGGAACGGTTAGACCAACGTGGTCGGTGCCGCGCAGGCCGGGAACACTGGGTATTTGACGCGCTGCTGATTGGGCTGCTGGGGTCGTCTGCGCCGGCATAAGATCAGCCGGTGCCGAACACAGCGTTGGCCGCGGCCTGCCACGCCGGGTCGGACTGGTCGATCAACGTCGGGTTCCCGTCGCACCACTGGAAGCAGTGCTTGAGTTTGCTGATCTTCCAGCCGTCGTCCGTGCGGGTGAACGAGTTCTCATACCACCCGTACTGCGTGTAGTGGTCGTCTCCGGTTCGGTTCGGGGAACGGTGGCGGGAGATGTGATAAAAAATCCCGTTCGCCGCGTCGCCGTCGATGTCGATGTGGAAGTTGGTGTAGCGGTGCAGTACGACGAGCCGCTCCAGGCAAGCGCTGGCAAATTCGGCCCAGATTCCCGGGGTGGTCGTCGCCGGGGGCATCCCGGTCAGATCGAAGAAGTCGACCTCGAACGGATCGGCCAGCGTGGCGGCGTACATGTCCCAGTCGTGCAGGTCCAGCCCCCGCCCGAAGCGGAGCATGACGTCGCTCACCAGCTGACGGTCCCAGAGCTGCCTGACCATCTCGTCGGTGCTGGGAAATGTTGCGCTCATGTGAGCTGCCTTTCCTAGGTGGGCATGGGACTTGCTGGGCATGCCAACGATCGCGGCCGGAGCGGGCACCTGGACGAAGCAGCCAGGAGCTGTGCCCGGCCGGCAGATCCAGAGCGTAGGTGTATGCACTTTGGCCGTCAAGACCTGTGACAGGACGATGCACACACACCCGTAGTGCGCGCGAACGGGATGATGAAGTCACGCGCTTGTTGCCATTGCGCTTCTGCGGGTCAACTGCATACAGTCTGGGCGTCGTCACATTGCCTGCCGAGGAGACCGATCATGAGTCACGACGTAGCCCAAGTTTTTGGCAGCATCGACGCGCTCGACGCGGACAAATTCGTCGCCTACCTCACTCCGGACGTGGTGTTCCGCTTCGGTAACGCCGAGCCGGCGAAGGGGCGCGAGGCGGTCAAGGAGGGGGTCGAGGGATTCTTCTCGACCATCGAGGGCCTCACCCACCACATACTGGACGTGTATGAAGACGGTGACACCACCATCGCCAAGATCGACGTCGAGTACGTGCTCAAGGACGGCCGCCACGTGACCGTGCCCAACGCCGACATCTTGAAGTACGACGGCGACCTGGTCAGCGACTGGCAGATCTACATCGATCTCGCCCCGCTCTTCGCCTAAGCGCAGCCGTGATCACACTCACCGACATCGCCTACGTCCGCTCCGGCGTCGCTGACATCGACACCGCGGTTCGCTTCGCCACCGAGATAGTCGGTCTTGAACTCGCTACCCCGACTGAGCCGGGCGTGGCGCACCTGCGCGCCGACCAGCGTCACCATTGCCTGGCCCTGGTCGAGGGAGCCTCGGGGATCATCGCCTCGGCCTTCTCCGTCGCCGACTCCGACGCCCTGGCGCTGGCCGAGTCCGAACTCGAGCACGCCGGGTTCTCGGTACGGCGCGGCTCGCCCGCACAGGCCCGTTCGCGACGGGTTCGTGAGTTCATCGGCTTCGACGACCCGTTCGGCAACCGGTTGGAGCTGGTGAGTCAGCAAGAAATGGTGACCCGTCCGGTCGCCTTCGCCCGTACGGCCGGAATCACCGAATTCGGCCATCTGTGCCTGGACGCACCCGACGTGCACGAGGCCTACCGGTTCTGGAACACCCGCTTCAACGCCCGTGTCTCGGACTGGTTGGGTGACGGTGCCTGCCTGATGCGCATCGATCCGGTGCACCACAAGTTGGCCGTCTTCAAGGGCGACGAACCGGGTCTGTGCCACATGAACTTCCAGGTGGCGACGATCGACGACGTGTTCCGCAACTGGCACTTCCTGGCCGAACACGGCGTCACGATCGAGCAGGGACCGGGTCGGCACCCGCAGTCGACCGCGATCTTCCTTTACTTCCTGGGTCCGGAGGGCTTCACCTACGAGTACTCCTTCGGGGTCGCCCGAATCGAGGACGAGGACGCCTGGGTTCCGCGTACCTTCGACCCGACCGAGCCCGGCTCCATCGACATGTGGCTGGGGCCGATCAAGCGGGTGTCCAGCCAGAAGCAGCTCCAGACCGACAGCATCGGGGTCCGCAGCTCGTGAGTGCACCGTCCATCCCCGCTACGTCCCCCCCGCAGTCGATCCCCGCCCCGCGCTCGCTCGATATCGGCGGTGTCGCCACGGCGGTCATCGACACCGGCGATCCGGGTCAGGCGGTCGCGCCGCCGGCGTTGCTGCTGCACGGCTCGGGCCCCGGAGTCACCGCGACGGCTAACTGGCGCCCCGTCATACCGGCGCTGAGCGTTGGCCGCCGGGTAATCGCGCCCGACCAGTTGGGCTTCGGTGGAACGGCTACGGGCGAGCCAAGAACGTATGGACGTCAGGCGTGGACGGACCATGCACTGGCCGTGATCGACGAGCTCGGGGTCGGCGAGTTCGACATCATCGGCAACTCGATGGGCGGCGCGATCGCGCTGTCCATCGCCGCCGCCCGTCCCGTGGCGGTCCGCCGCATCGTGCTGATGGGGTCGATGGGCGTGGCTATGGCACTGCCCGCCGGGTTGAACACCGTCTGGGGCTACACCCCTGGAGTGGAGCAGATGCGCGAGGTCATCGGCCTGTTCGCCTACAACCGGGCGCTGGTCACCGACGACCTCGTGCAGATGCGGTACCAAGCCAGTCTCGATCCGACCATACGCGATTCATGGGAGGCGATGTTTCCCGAGACCCGTCAGCGGTGGGTGGACGATCTCGCGCTGTCGGGCGCCGAACTGACCGCGATCACCCAGAAGGTGCTGATGGTGCACGGCCTCGACGACAAAGTGATTCCCTGGCGCACGTCCTCGGCGGTACTCGTGGACCTGCTGACCGACTGCCGGTTGCACGTGCTGTCCGGATGCGGGCACTGGACGATGATCGAGAAAACGGCTGACTTCCTTGCCGTGGTGGAGCCGTTCCTGTCGGCCTGAGTCTGAGCTCCCGGGAGGCGCCTCAGCTGGCGGCTGGTACCCGCGCCGGGCGTACTGCCCGGCGCACCGTGATCGCCACCGCGTGCGGCACGGCGACCGGCACGTAGTTCGGCGCGCAATCGGCAAGCACCCGCAACGCGGTGCGCTCGAGGTGGTGGGCCATGCCGTTGAGCGCTCCGCGCTCGTCGCCCGCCGTGATGGCGTCGAGCATCTGGGTGTGCTCGGCGTCACCGGCCGCCTGCCAGCTCGTCGGGTCGGACAGCTGGTAGATGCGTATGTAGCGAATGGCGCGATCGGCGAGTGTGCCCAGCTCCCGTTGCAGCGACTGGCCGACACCGGCGGTGAACACCCGGTGGTACTTGGTGTGCGCGGAGAACCACAGGGGAAAGTCGCCGGCGCTCGAGGCGCGGTGCATGGTGGTCAGCAGTTTGGTCGCCTCCCGGCGACTGGCGGGGCCAAAGTTGTTTACCGTCATCGAGACGGCGAGGGTCTCGAGTAGGATCCGGGTGGCGTAGATGTCGTCGAGTTCCTGGGTGTCCAGTCCGGCCACTCGCGTGCGCTGGTTCGGTTCGATTTCGACCAGTCCCTCCTCCTGCAACATCCGCAACACCTCCCTTAGCGGCGTGCGGCTGATGCCGAGTTGCTCGGCCAGGGACACCTGGGACAGCTTCGTCCCGGGCACCAACGTCCCGTCGAGAATGCACTCACGCAGATAGGCGTGCACATAAGGGATCGCCTGCCGGGTCTCAGCGACCTCGACCTTGCGAATGTTGGGAATCACGACAGTTCTGCCCATGCGTTGATCCTTCCACGCTGCTGGTTCTCACCTGCATACAGTTGTCGGGATCACCCTTGACTTGACCCGAGAACTGTATACAGTTGTCAGATGGAGGGTACGTCCGCGGGGTCGATCGACCTTTCCCGCATGCTCGGGCGCGACTACTGGGTGATCATGTCGAATCCGGCCGCCGATACGACGGCCGATGCGATCAGCGAGCGGCTGCAGGAGCATGTGGTCTGGTTGCTGAGCCTGGAAGACCAACACGTCTTGCTGGTTTCCGGACCGTTGCTGTCGGGTCCGGGCGTTGGGCCAGGCTCCGGGATGACTGTGCTGCGCGCCGATGACGAAGCTGCGGCCCGGCGGATTGCCGAGCAGGACCCGTTCGTACAAGCCGGCCTGCGAACGTTCGAGGTACATCGCTGGCGCCTCAACGAAGGCAGCGTCTCGGTGCGGGTGTCTTTGGGCACCGGCCGTTACGACTGGCACTAGCTCATCCGAACCGGGGCTCATCCGCAACCGGCTCATCCGCACTGGCGACCAGAGAGGAATCCGATGTATCGAGTTGGCGTGATCGGGTTGGGCAAGATGGGTCTACCTATTGCCCGCAACCTGATCGAGCGCGGGTTCGAGGTCATCGGCTACCGCCGCCACAGTTCGCCCGAGCTCGTCGTGGCCGGCGGTGTGCTGGGGTCGTCACCGGCCGATGTAGCGGCGCAGGCCGACATCCTGCTCTCGATCCTTCCCGACGGTCTGGCCGTCGACGAGGTGGTGGGCGACAGCAGCCGCGGCACCCTGAGCACGCTGCGGCCGGGCACCGTGCACGTCGAGATGAGCACCATCGACGTCGAGCGCAAGCGGGTCATCCGGGACCGGGTTCGTGTGCACGGCGGTGATCTGATCGACTGCCCGATCAGTGGCAGTCCGGGCATGGTCGCGCCGCGTCTGGCGACGACGTTCGTGTCCGGGGAACAAGCCAGCATCGACCGGGTCAGTTCGGTGCTCGACGCGATTTCCGGTCGCTGGGTGTATGCCGGTGCGTTTGGGGCGGGGACCCACCTGAAGTACATCACCAACCTGCTGGTCGCGGTGCACACCGTGGCCACGGCCGAGGCCATGGTGCTGGCCCGACGCAGTGGCCTGGATCTCGACCTGGTCCAGCGGGCCGTCGACGACTCGATCGGCGCCTCCGCGATCTGGAAGCAGCGCGGTCCGATGATGCAGCAACGCACGTGGCCGGTTCCCGCTCCCGGCCCGATCGACACCTTGTACGCGATTCTCCAGCAGATCGAGACCCACGCCGACGGCGTCGATATGGACACGCCGATGTTCTCGTCGGCTAAGACGGTGTTCGATAAGGCCGTCGCTGATGGATGGGGACAACGTGACATCGCAGCGGTGCACGATCAGTTCGACCCGGATATCGGCATCGAACCTAGGGAGGGCTGAGGCATGTGGTCGCTGGCGACATACCAACACCGAGACGAGATCGACACCGCGATCCTGCGCGATGACGGCACCCTCGTTGCACTGCCGGAGCTCAAGCAGTGGACGAGCATGCTGGAGTTACTCGACGATTGGGCGCAGGCAGCCCCCATCCTGGCCGGTCTCGACATCGACGGTGCCCCCACGGCCGACTATGACACGCTGCTCGCGCCGGTGCGCTGGCCGCGAAAGGTCATCTGTGCCGGGGTCAACTACCGCCGCCACATTCGCGAGATGGGCGGCGAGGTTCCAGGCCCGGACTGGACGCCGTTCTTCTTCATGAAGCCACCCACCACCACGGTCATCGGTCCGACCGACTCCATCACCGTCCACTCGCCGGCCGCGTTGCGCTATGACTGGGAAGCCGAGCTGGCCGTCGTGATCGGCATCGGCGGTCGCGACATCGCGATGGAAGATGCGCTGTCGCACGTGGCTGGCTACTGCGTGGCCAACGACGTCACGGCGCGCGGGAACCACAAGCGGACCAACGTTCCGATCGAGGCGTTCGTCTACGACTGGTTCGCCTCCAAATCGATCGACCAGTCACTTCCGATCGGACCCGGCATCACGCCGGCCTTCCTGATCCCCGACCCGCAGGACCTGCACATGCAGCTGTGGGTCAACGACGAGCTGCAGCAGGACGAGTCGACATCGGACATGATCTGCAGCGTCGCCGAGATCATCGCCGCCGCCAGCAAGATCGTGACCCTCGAGCCCGGCGACGTGATCCCGACGGGCACTCCCTCGGGCGTAGGCGCTGGTCGCGGCCTGCACCTCCAGCCGGGCGACGTCGTGCGCACCACCATCGACGGCCTCGGCACGCTGGAAAACCACATCCTCTGATCCACGAAGGGAACGAAATGATCTACGTATCGCACGTCCGTCCGGTGAACGTGGCCGGCGAGCCTCACCTGACCCGGGCCGCCGTCTGGGACGGTCTCGTCCTCAAAGCCAACAACGCCCTGCCCTTCGTTCCGAGCATGACCTTCTGCAACGTGGTGGCTCGCCACGGCGACACGGTGTTCGACCGGGAGATAGATTTCCGCGGGCAGCGGTTCACCGAGCGGATCACGCTGCAGGAGCCCAACCGAGTGGTTTTCACGCGTATTGCCGGCCTGGTGTTGGGCACCATTGCCAACGAGGTCGAAGGCCCGGATGACGACCTGGCTTTGCGCTTCTCCTTCGCCCTGTTGGTCGAGGACGCCGAAGGCGGGTCGGCCGCGGAACGGCAGTACGCCGATTCGATGACCAGTGACTACCTGAAGGCGGTCGAGGCCACGCTCACGGCCATGCGCCGCATTGCGGCCGGCTCAGAGTCGGTCTCAGCATGACCGCGCGCTTGGACGGGCGGGTCGCGGTGGTGACCGGCGCCGCCAACGGGATCGGTCGGGCGTACGCCAACCGCCTTGCGGCTGAGGGGGCCACGGTCGCGGTGCTCGATATCGCCGACGCCTCCGCCACCGTGGCCGAGCTCGAGGCGGTCGGGGTCAAGTCGGCGTCGTTCGTGGTCGATCTGGCCGACCCCGACCAGGTGGCCGAGGCCGCCCGACAGGTCACCTCGACCCTGGGTGACGTGGGGATCCTGGTGAACAACGCCGGCATCTATCCGAACCAGTCGTTCGACGATATGTCGATTATCGACTGGCGGCGGATGTTCAGCGTCAATGTCGAGTCGATGTTCCTGACCAGCAAGGCGTTCGCGCCGGGGATGAAGGCGGCGGGCTGGGGCCGCATCGTGAACATGACCTCCAACTCCATCGGCCTGGTGATTCCCGGGTTCGTCCACTACATCGCGGCAAAAATGGCGGTCATCGGCCTGACCCGCGGCCTGGCCACCGAGTTGGCCGAGTACGGGATCACGGCCAACGCGATCGGGCCCTCGTTGACCCGCACGCCCAGCACCGAGGCCGGTCCGGAGATTTTCTTCGAGGTAGTTCCGCAGATGCAGGCGATCAAGCGGCTGCAGATGCCCGAGGACCTCACCGGGACGTTGGCCTACCTGGTCTCAGACGATGCCGCGTTCGTCACCGGGCAGACGTTCTACGTCGACGGCGGCCTGCTGCGCTCGAGCTGATCTTGGCGAGCTGTCGCCGGCAGGGCCGGCAAGTCCGCCGAAGATGAACGCCGGCAAGAGTCTGCCAGAGATGATAGAAGGTGCACACACATAATGTCGATGTATCGGCAAGGCCGAGACCTCGTAGAGGCCGCTCAGGCGATGTCGGCTCTGGGTCTCGTCACCGCCTATGGGCACGTCTCCGGCCGGGCGGGCGCGGCAATGGTGATCACGCCGGCGGCCGACCTGGGCTTGATCACCGATGGCGACCTGGTCGAGGTGTCGGTGGACGCCCAGAGCCTGCCGCCCGACGCGCCGGCCGAGGCCTGGGCTCACCTGGCGGTGTACCGGGCCCGCGGCGATGTGCGCTCGATCGCCCGCGCCCAGCCGGCTTCGACGCTAGCGGCAGCGGCAACGGCGACGGCGATTCCGGTGCTGTACGGACAGGCGGCCTGGTTGGGCACCCGAATCCCGGTGCACGACAGTGCCCACCTGTTGCGCACCGCGGCCCGCGCCCAGGCCGCGGCGGCAGTGCTCGACGTCGGCGAGGCCCTGCTCCTGCGCGGCAACGGCGCCCTCACCGTCGGCAGCACCCCGGCCGTCGCAGTCACCCGGATGTGGCTGCTGGAGGCGGTGTGCACGGCCTGGCTCGCCGCCCGGGCCTGCGGTGAGGTTACGGTGCTCGACACCGAAGAGATCGCGGCGTGGCGAGCGGTCGGCGAGGAGCTGCTACCTCGGTTGTGGCGTTACCTCCAGCGCAGCATCACGCCTGACCACGAACGGGGCGCGGCGTGAGCGACCAGTCAGGCGCCAATCGCAGCGCGCTGGATATCGGGTCGATCGCCGACCGCCTGAGGGCCGCATACGACGGCCAAAGCATCGATCCGCTTACCACGACCTATCCCGGACTGACCATCGACGACGCCTACGCCATCCAGCAGCACCAGACCGAGCGCCGGTTGGCCGCCGGAGCGGTTCTCTGCGGGTTCAAGATCGGGCTGACGTCCGCGGCGATGCAGAAGCAACTTAACGTCGACCAGCCCGACTACGGGCATCTGTTCACCGATATGATTCACCCAGCCGACGCCTCCATCGTCACCAGCGTGTTTCTGCAGCCGCGGGCGGAGCCGGAGATCGCGCTAGTGCTCGGTGCGCCGCTGACCGGGCCCGGACTCAGCGTGGCGGACGTCCTGCGCGCCACCGACTACGTGATGCCGGCCATCGAGATCATCGACAGCCGGATCACCGATTGGCGTATCGGGCTGGCTGACACCATCGCTGACAACGCGTCCAGCGGGGGACTGGTGCTGGGTACGCAGTCCACGCCCGCTGCCGGGTTGGATCTGTCGATGCTCGGGTGTGTGTTGCGCCGCAACGGGCGCATCTCCTACACCGGGGCGGGTGCGGCCGTCATGGGCTCGCCGCTCTACGCCGCAACCTGGCTCGCCAACACCCTCACCGCCCGCGGCGCCCGACTCGCGGCCGGTCACATCATCCTGACCGGCTCCATGACCGCGGCGCTGCCGGTAGCAGCCGGCGACACCGTCACCGCAGACATCGACCGGCTCGGCTCGGTCACCGCGGTATTCGACTGATGGGCGGTATTGAACTGATGAGAAGGACGGATCTGTGAATACCAAGAGCATCGCCGCGATCGTCGGGCCGGGAAACATCGGCACCGACCTCATGTTCAAGCTGCTGCGCCACAGTCAGGCGGTCGAGGCCCGCTACATGGTCGGTGTCGACCCCACGTCCGACGGACTAAAGCGGGCCGAGCGACTCGGTCTGGACGCCAGTGCCGGCGGCGTCGACTGGCTGCTCGAGCAGAGCCCCCGCCCTGACGTCGTCTTCGAGGCGACCAGTGCCCGGGCCCACGCGGCCAATGCCCCGCGCTACGCCGAGGCCGGCATCCGGGCCGTCGACCTCACCCCGGCGGCGGTGGGACCGTACGTCTGCCCGCCGGTCAACCTGCACGTGAATCTGGACGCACCCAACCTCAACATGATCACCTGCGGCGGCCAGGCCACGGTGCCGATCGTCGCCGCCGTCAGCCGTGCGGTGGAGGTCGTGTACGCCGAGATTGTGTCCTCGATCGCGTCCCGGTCCGCCGGTCCGGGCACGCGCGCGAATATCGACGAGTTCACTGAGGTCACGGCCGAGGCATTGACCGACGTCGGCGGAGCCCATCGCGGCAAGGCCATCATCATCCTCAACCCGGTAAACCCGCCGATGATAATGCGCAACACAGTCTTCTGCGCGATACCCGCACACGCCGCCGAAGCCGGTCCCGACCGTGATGCCATCGAAGCCAACATCCACGCGATGGTGGAAACCGTGCAGCGCTACGTGCCGGGCTACGCCCTGCGCGCCGACCCGCAGTTCGACGGCCCGACCGAACGCTGGCACGGCATGGCCCGCGTCGGCGTCTTCCTGGCAGTGCGCGGACGGGGCGACTACCTGCCCGACTACTCGGGCAACCTCGACATCATCACCGCGGCCGCCGCCGAGGTCGCCGAGCTGCTCGCCGCGCATACGGGCGCCCAGACGCAGCCGGTGACGGCGTGAGCGCCCCGAGCGTGCCCGGCACCAACGCAGGCGCAAGCATCGACGTGCACGTGCGGATCACTGATTCCACCCTGCGCGACGGGTCCCACGCCATGGCCCACCAGTTCACCGAGGCGCAGGTGCGCGGCGTCGTGCACGCCCTGGCCATCAGCAACGTCGAGGTGATCGAGGTATCGCACGGCGACGGGCTCGGCGGATCGAGCTTCAACTACGGATTCTCCCGCGTCGACGAGTTCGACCTGATCGCCGCCGCGGTCGAGGAGGCCCAGGCCGCCAAGATTGCCGTTCTGCTCCTACCCGGTCTGGGCACCGTTGAGGATCTGCGGCACGCCCACCACGTCGGCGCCTCGGTCGCGCGCATCGCCACCCACTGCACCGAGGCCGACGTGTCGGTGCAGCACTTCGGAGCAGCTGCGGACCTGGGCATGGAGACAGTGGGTTTCCTCATGCTGAGTCACCGCATCAGCCCGGCCGAGCTGGCCCGCAACGCCCGCGTCATGGTTGACGCCGGCGCCCAGTGCGTCTACGTGGTCGACTCGGCCGGCGCGCTCGTGCTGGCCGATGCCCAGGCCCGGGTGCAGGCGCTGCTCGACGAGGTCGGCGGGCAGGCCCAGGTCGGCTTCCACGGCCATCAGAACCTGTCGATGGGGGTGGCCAACAGCGTGCTGGCTGTCCAGGCCGGCGCACGGCAGATCGACGGCGCGTTATGCGCTCTGGGCGCGGGTGCAGGGAACGCGCCGACCGAGGTGCTGGCCGCGACGTTCGACCGCCTGGGCATCGACACCGGTGTGCACGTTGCCGACATCCTGGCCGCCGCGCAGAACGTTGCCCGGCCCATGATCCCCCGCATGCCGGTGGCCGATCAATCGGCCATCGTGCAGGGCTACGCCGGGGTCTACAGCAGCTTCCTGCTCCACGCCGAGCGGGCGTCCGAGCGCTACGGCGTTCCGGCGCACGAGATCCTGCAGCGCGTCGGCGAGGCCGGCTACGTCGGCGGCCAGGAAGACATGATTATCGACATCGCCATCCAGCTGGCCGAGAGGATCGGTGCGGCGCAGTGAGCTGACCGTGCCGAACGACAGCCGGACCGAACCAAGATGAGGCGCAGTTCCTTGTATCTAACGATGATCAACACCTTGCGTCGGCGCCAGTCCGTTCCGCTGCCGCTGTTTTATGAGTACTGGCGCGACACCCACGTCGGTGTGGCCGCCCGCCTGCCCGGGATCGACACGCTGCGCACCCACTGGGTCGACTGGGACGAGGGACGTCGGTGGCCGGTCATCGACGGGGTCGGCTCCGAGCTGGCCGAGTCGCTGCGCTTCCAGGGTATTCCCGAGCCGTGCTTCACCTCGGTCGAGGATGTGCACCGGTTCGGTGCGTCGATGGGTCCCTTGATGAGCGATGAAATCAACATCTTCGAGCGCACAATCGGTTTCCGCTCGATGGGGAACAACTCGGTGACCCTCAAGCAGGACGCGCTCCAGGCCCCGAACGGTCCGCTTCCCGGGCCGAGATACCTGCTCTTCATGCAGCAACGCGACGAGCTGCCGTCGCCGACATTCCGCGACGGCGTACGCCGCGTCGGCGTGGGCCTAGCGGCCAGTGCGCAGGTGTCGAAGGTTCGGCTGCACCTGTTGGAGCCCTACGACGACACGAGCGTCTTCCTCGACGCCGGGGCCGACGCCGTGTCCCACGGCCTGGCCGCCCGCGACCAGTACCAGGCCGTAGTGGAGATCGGCTTCGACGACATGGCGGCGCAGGAGGGCTTTCATGCCGGCGAGCAGTGGATAATGCTCCGCGATCAGCTGCGCGAACTGTGCCGCAGCCTGCACCCGTTTGCGATAACCCGGACCTACACCCCGAAGCTGGACGGCCGGCTGACCCTGTCCGGCCTGCGGGGCGCCGCGGTAGTGGACCAGATCCGTGCGCTGGCCGCGGTCAACCAGGTGCAGCCCGCGACTCTGGCACTATTCGATGGCGCCGACGTCGTCGAAATGCAGCTGTGAGTCGGGATGCAGCTGTGAGACCTTGCGGCACGGCACCGCCATGGCTGATTTAGGCGGCGGGTATGCAGCCGAAGCGGACGTCGGCTTCCTCGGCCAGGTAAGCCGGCAGTTCGGCCAGCAGCGCCCGGTTGTAATCCATGTCCAGGTGGGTCTGAAAGGCGGCGGCGTCGACGTAGGCCTCGTAGAAGAAGAACCGGTCCGAGTCGCTACGGTCGCGGGCCAGGTGGTAGTCCAGGCATCCCGGCTCCGACCGCGTCGGCTCGACCTGGCGCAACAGACGCGACTGCAGGTCGTCGGCGCGCTCGGGCCGGGCGTGGAGCAGTACGAACACGACGTAGGGTTCGGTGTCGCCGGCACCCTGAGCGGGCGGGTTCTGCAGTGCGCGAACGGTCATCGAGTGCGCCTCTCTTCACTTCGAGCTGGGCGAGGACAGGAACATTTGCGACACCGCCGGATTGCGCTGGTTGTCGGCGCCCATGGCAGCAATCGTGTCAGCGACGTCGACGCCGCGGACCCCGGCCAAGGTGATCTTGCCATCCAGTTTCGTGGTGATGCATCGGTCGACGCGCACGCCGTGCACCGCCGCACAATGAGCGGCCAGCTGCTCGGCGGTGTCCAGCCAGCTCGGGGATTGCGTGAACTCGGTAAGTGCGTCCTCGTCGGCGACCACGATCTCGAAGGCAGCCTGGTATTGGCGCTCGAGCGGCTTGAACATCCCGACGCCAGGATGATCGAGGGTCAGTTCCACTTCCTCGAACAGGTGGTGGCGCAGCTTGAGGACCACAGGCGACTTGGCGTAGGTCGCCATCAGCCTCTGCTCGACGAATTGACGCAGTTGCTCCACCGAGACGTCGCTACGCCGGCGGAGGAACACCAGGTGGCGCAGCAGCCCGTCCCGGCCGTCGGGGGCCGGATCGTCGAGCCGATCCACGACAGTGGCGGAGTTGCCGCCCATGCTGCGGTAGGCGATCTGTTCTTGCAGAAAGTTGATGCCGTCTTCCATCTGCAGATCCGAGTACTTCTGGAACTGCGCGAGGTCGTCGAATGTCGGGAACTCGGCTTCGGGTACGCCGTGGAACTCGTCCTCGGGAGCCGGGCGCCCACTGACCCCGGGCAGGCTCGGCCAGAGCTGGCGGTCGAAGGACACCACGTGCAGCCAGACGCTACTGATGCCAGGAAAGCGCGGCGGAAGCGTCACGTGCACGTTGAGCCAGTAGGAGTAGAACTCCTCGAGCGAGATGCTGTCCTTAGCCCTTAGCGGGAGGACCAGGGTCAGTTCGACCCCGGCCCCCCGAGCTGCGTGATCGACGGCCGACGGTTCGGTGAGTACGTCCATGGCTCCAGTCCTGGCTCTCGACGATTACCAGCCGCTACGTGCGAACTTCACCCAGCTACGGGGTGAAGGTGATTCCGCAGCCACGGCAGTCGGTGAACGGTTTTGCTGCCGCCTGCGGGTTGGACAGCACGTTCTGGATGAACGTCTTGAACTCGACCGCGTTCAGGCTGGGGTTGTTGATGCGGGCCGTCACCTCGTCGGAGTTGGCCTTGGTGATCGCGGTATAGCCGGTGTCAATCCAGCCGTTGGGCAGGGGGGTCTTTTTAGCGATGTGGCCGAGCAGGATCGACGCCGACAGGTAACCCTCGGGCCAGCCGTTCTGGGAGATGATCGACGTCATGATGCCGCTCTTGACCGCCGCAATGTTCTCCGGACTGTCACCGCTGGTGGCGCCGATCAGGTATTTGGCACCGCTATCCTTCTTGAGCTTGATCAGGTTCGGGACGTCCTGGTCGCACTCGCCGAAGAACCCGAGCGCGTTGGGATTCTGGGCGATGATGCGTTGCCACGAGCCGTAGTTCTTCGTCGGGTCCCCGTCGACCGGGATGTTGATCTTGAATGTGACACCGGGTTGCAGTTTCTTCATCGTGTCGACGAAGCCCTGCTGCGGGGCGATGAGAACGGCTAGGCCCGGCACGCAGATCCCCCCGACGAACTCGCCGGAAGCCTTGGCCGGCATCGCCTTGGCGAATTCTTGGGCCAGGGCGACACCGAGGGCGTACTTGTTCGGGCCCAGGTGGGTGACCGCCTTGGACCCTGGGGACTCCAGATCGATGGTAATGCTGGGCATGTCCGCGTGGTCGATCGGCACCTTGAACAGGTTGCCCGGGAACGCGGCCACAATCGCCCCGTCGGCGCCCGCGGCCACCGCGTTCTGCAGATCCTTGATCGCCTCAGTAGGGTTGATGTCGGCTGGTCCGACCCAGTTCACCGACGCACCGGCTTCGCTCGCGGCGAGCTTGGCCCCGGCCGCCTGATTCTGGGCCAGCGGAGCGCGGTACAGAGTGTCCAGGATGATCCTCTTGCCGGAGGCGTACTTGCCCGAGGGAACGGCTGCGCTGCTGCCCGAGCTGGTGGTCACCGTACCGCTGCCGGTGGAACCGGTCGACGCTGGTGAGCTGCTGCCGGAACTCTTGCTGCTGCTGCCGCAGGAGGTGCCCAGCAGCGCCACGGCGACTACCGCAGAGCCGAGCAGCACTCTGCTCGAGTTGTCACGCGATCTCATAGCTTGACTCCTGGATGTCTGTTGCGTGGACGGAACCGGACGTGGCGGAGCTGGGAACGGTTGATTGATGTGGCCCGAAGTGCGTGGTGTTCACAGCCTCGGCGAGTACGTGCTCGGTCGCGGTAGCGGGGTCGATCTCCTGTTTCACGCGCCCGGCCTGGAACACCACGATGCGGTCGCATACGGCCTGGTACTCGATGAACTCAGTGGAGTTGAACAAAACGGTGACGCCCGATCGCGCCAGTGCGCTGATCAGCTCGTAGATCTCGGCCTTGCCGCCGACGTCGACTCCGCGGGTCGGATCGTCGAGCAGCAGTACGCGGGGGTTCACTTCGAGCCACTTGGCCAGCACGATCTTCTGCTGGTTCCCACCCGACAGGGAGTTGGCGGGCAGGTGCGTGGAGTTCGTTTTGATACGCAGTTCGTCGACGCGGCGCTGTGCGCGTTCGTGCAGGTCGCCCTGACGGAAGAACGGCTTGGCATCGATGGCCATGCGCACCTGAGCGATGTTGTCGCCGATGGAACGGTTCATCATCAACCCGGCCTGCGTGCGGTCGGCCGGCACGAACGCCACGCCGGCGCGGGCGGCCGCGCGAGGATGGGCCGGCGCCCAGGTCCCGTCCGCCAGGGTCATCGACCCGGTGTCGGGGCGCAGATCGCCGAACACGGTGCGCAGCACGTCTTGCTGGCCGGCCCCTTCCAGGCCGACCAGGCCGACGACTTCTCCCTTGCCGAACTCGAGGGACACCTCGTGCAGGTGGTCACCGGCGGTGACATTGTCCAGGCGAAGCGTGATCGCTCGATCCGACGGAGACCGTTGCTTCCCGCGACCGGCGGCGATGCTCTCCTTGCGGCCGAGCATCGCCTCCACTACCGAGGAGATGGTCAGATTCGCGCAGGTGTCGGTGAGGACCAGCCGTCCCCCGCGCATGACGCTGATGCGGTCGGCGAGGGCGAAGACCTCCTCTAGACGGTGCGAGATGTAGATGAGTGCGGTGCCGTCGGCCTTCAGCTCCCGGATGAGGCTGAACAGGCGCGCACTCTCCGCGGCGTTCAACGCCGAGTTCGGTTCGTCGAGGATCAGCAGCGAGGCCCTGCTGAGCAGCGCCTTGGAGATCTCGACCAGCTGCCGTTCGGCCAGGCTGAGATCAGCGACTTTGGCGCTGAGGGAGAAGTTCAGCCCGAGTTTGGCCACGATGGGTTCCGCGCGCCGCCGCATCGCCCGCCGGTCGACCCGACCCAGCCGCCGCGGCTCGCGACCCATGAACAAGTTGGCCAGTACGTCGAGGTCCGGAAACAGGCTGAGCTCCTGAAAGACGATGCTGATGCCGGCCTCGCGGGCCTCGGCGGCACTGCGGAAGTCCCTGGTCTTACCGGCCAGGGCCACCGTGCCGCTGTCGGCCCGTTCGACGCCGGCCAGGATCCGCATCATCGTCGATTTGCCGGTGCCGTTTTCGCCGAGCAGCGCGTGCACCTCACCGGCGTGGACCTCGAGTGAGGCGCCCTGCAGGGCCTTGACGCCGCCGTAGTTCTTGCGCAGATCATCGGTTGCGAGCAGGGCGGTCGCCAGTGCGGACACCGGCGGTTCTGTTTCGGGCGGTGATGTTTCGGGAGGGGATGGGGGAGTCACGAGCGGGCCCCGACCAGCGCCCGCCGGCGCACGATCGCGTCGAAGCCGACGGCGACGACGATGACGACGCCGGTGGCCAGGCTGCCCCAGTTGGCCGGGACGCCGAATTGGGTGAGGCCACCGCTGATGGCACTGATGATGAATGCGCCGATCAGCGCGCCTGGAACGCTGCCCGAGCCGCCTGCCAGTCCCGTGCCGCCGATGATGGCGGCGGCGATGACCGACAGCTCGTAGCCGGTGCCGACGCCGGGATCGGCCGCGCCGAAGTAGGCCAGGGTGAACACGCCCGACAGTCCGCACAGGCCCCCGACCATCATCGTGACGGTGAGGCGCAGCCGATTGATGGCGTAGCCGGTCAGGCGCGCGGCCTCTTCGTTGGAACCGACGGCGCGTATGGCGAAGCCGAATCGGGTGGAGCGGAACACCACGGTGAGCACAATGCATAGGGCGACGAACAGCCAGATGATCGCCGGTACCTGGAGGTAGTTCGTGCCCAGCCACCGATAGAAGCTGCTGTCGGTCGGTTGCCCGCCGATCGGGGAACTGTTGGTGACGACAAGAGCTGTGCCGAGGTATGCGGTCAGGGTGCCGAGGGAGATGATGATGATGGGCAGCCGGAAGAGGTTGGCCAGGATGCCGTTGATCGCTCCCAGGGCGACGCCCAGCGCGATCCCGATGACCGCGCCCAGCCACGGGTTCAGGCCGTCGCGGACTATCACCGCGGTGACGACGGTGCACACCGCGTAGTTGCCGCCAACCGAGATGTCGATCTCGCGCATGGCCAGCAGGAACACCATGCCCAGCGCGATCGTGCCAAAGAAGGCCGATTGCTGACCGAGGTTCGTCAGTGACTGAACACCGACGAAGCGGCGATGCGGGACGGCAACGACCAGCACTACCGCGGCCAGCACCAGGATCACACCGGCTTCCTGGACGCGCAGGATCCGGCTCAGCGGGGAGCGCCGGACCGTCCCGGTTACCGGAGCGTCGGTCCGCGGCTCTTGAGAGAGTGTGGTCATGACCGCACTCGGGCTCGCCTGGTGACGTCTGTCGGATCGAAATCGATGCGCACAGGCGAACTCCCGTCCTAGTTGCGGTTGCGGCTACTGGCTATGCACGGTGCGAACGACGCACGGACCGCACCGGTCGTCGACATGGGTATAGGAGCGCCAACCCTTCCCGGATGCCATCGCCTGACGTGGAGTGGCGGTGTCAGCTGGTGGTCTTTAACTGTATGCAGTTTCACATCCGAGTCAACTCCCGTGACCGGATCGAGCGAACTGTATGCATGTTCGGCGGGCGCGCCGGATGGGGGGTTGGTCAGTTCTTCAGTGCAGAAATCGTCTTCGTCCGAGTGCGGACGGGCATCAGCCCGCGGCGGGCCCGTCCTCGGCGTCGGGAATGAGGTTTCCGACCAGGCCGGGTTCGAGGTAGCCCGTGGAGCCGAACTTCTCGACCAGTTCGGCGTTGCGGGCGAGGAGTTTCGGGATGCTCATCTCCAGGTCGAGCTTGGCCAGGAACGGTTGGCGGGCCGGAAGGCCGGTGTGCCAGTACACCTCGCAGCGGTTGTCCTCGGGGTCGAAGAAGTAGATGCCGAAGGCGTTGCCGTGGGTGACGACCATGTCGAAGCGCACGTCGTTGTCTACGAAACGCTGGTGGAACTCCAGTAGCTCGGGCAGCGTGTTGACGCGGAACGAGACCTGCTGGATCAGCAGGTTGCCCTCGTCGGCGCGACCGACGCTGCGTCCTTCGACAAGCTGGAACTCGTGGTGCTCGAACCCCGGCCGGGCGCTGAAGAAGCGCATGCCCAGCGCGGCGTCCTCGTCGGTCACCGTGAGTCCCAGGATGTCGCGGTAGAACTGGGTGCACAGGTCCAGGTCGATGCAGAAGACGCCGAAGTGGCCTAACTCAGCAATGGGCATGTGGGGAGGTTCCTTTCAGACGGTGTGACGTGCCGGAATCGCGGGAGCCACCGGGCCGGCCAGAGGTTGCCAGACTGTATCCACTTTGGCTTGTGAGTCAAGATCGATGGCGCGGATCCGAGCACCATTCTCGACAACAGAACTGATCGGGAACGGGCACCGGGCCGTCCGACGGATGGGTGACCATGGCAGCAACGACGTTCGCCGTGCCGCACGTAAATCAGGGAGCTGCTAGTGATTGAGCTGCGAAGGACGGAAGCGATGACCGGCGCGCAGGCCACGATCGAAGCGCTGAGCCGTGAAGGCGTTCGGTATGTCTTCGGACTGCCCGGAACGACGATCATGGATTTGATCGATGCTTTGGGCGAACACACCGACATCCGCTACATCGCGGTTCGCCACGAACAGGTCGCCGCGTTCATGGCCGACGGCTACGCCCGCGGTTCAGGCGAGCTGGGCGTGTGCATGGCCTCGCGCGGGCCGGGCGCGGCCAATCTGTCCATCGGCATTCACAATGCCCATGCCGAGGCGGTGCCCGTGGTCGCCTTGGTGGGGCAGGTGCCGGATGCGTTGATGCATCGCGACGCGTTCGAAGAGATGGACCTGCTGACGTTCTTCGCGCCGGTGACCAAGTGGGGCATCGAGATACACGAGCCGGACCGGGTACCGGAGCTGGTACAACGGGCCTGCCGCACAGCGGTGTCCGGACGCCCCGGCGCGGTGCTGGTCTCGGTGCCGCACGATGTCCAGACCCGATCGATCCCCGCGCCGATCTTCCAGCCCCGGTGGCGGACGTCGGCGGCGGCGCCGAACCCCGTCGACCTCGAGCTTGCCGCGCAGCTGCTCAGCACCGCCGAACGGCCGGTGATCGTCGTCGGCGGGGGGGTACCTAGCCACGACCCGCACATCATCGAGCTGGCCGGGAAGCTGGCCGCCCCGGTGCTAACGACGTGGTTGCGCAAGGGCGTGTTCCCCAGCGGTTCCGACAACGCGCTGGGTGTGCTCGGCTATGGCGCGGTACCCGTCACCGAAGCCGTGGCCGCGGAGGCCGATGTCGTACTGGCGCTGGGCGCCAAGTTCTCCGAGTTCAGTACCAACAAGTGGACCCTGTTCGATCACCACGCGACGTTCGTCCACGTCGATCTGGACGAGCACGTACTGGGCCGCGTCTACGTACCCCGGGTGGGCATCCAGGCCGACGCATCGCTGACCGCTCGCGGCCTCGCCGAACTCGTCGATGCCGATGCGACCGTCGCACGCACCAAGCGGCTGGCTGAAGTGCGGGCTCTCTACCTGGAGCAGACCATCGCTCCGCCCGCCTCGTCGCCAACAGGAACGGTCTCCTCGCGGGCGGTGCTCGACGGGTTGCAGGCATTCGTCGACGTACCGGACTCCGTGCTGGCCGCCGACGCCCCCGGATTCGGGACCTGGTTACACCGGCACATGACGTTCGACCACCCGAGATCCTTCTACGGCGCGGCCGGCGGCAGCATGGGCTGGGGATTTCCGGCCGCAATGGGCCTCAAGCTCGCCCGCCCGGATGCGCGGGTCGTCGTCGTGGCCGGCGACGGAAGCTTCTGGATGGTGGCGCAGGACGTGGAGACCGCGGTGCGCGAAGGGATCGCCGTCGTCATCGTCGTCATGAACAACTTCGCCTTCGGCAACACCCGGGACCGGCAGCGGTTCGCCTTCGGTGAGCGCTACAACGGCGTGTTTTACAAGAATCCCGACTTCGCGGAGTTCGCTCGCATGTTGGGCGCCCACGGCGAGCGGGTCGACTCCGACGAGCAGTTCGCGCCGGCCCTGCGACGCTCGATCGCCGCCGGCCGGCCGGCGATCATCGACGTCATCCAGGACCGGATGGAGGGCCTCCCCCCGGGCCTCGTGCCGCCCGGAGTTCCACGCCCCTGAGCGACGCCCCGGGCGACCACGACATCGCCGTCGAACACCAGCGCGGCATCAGCGCGGTCAACCTCGACGAGCTGCCGGTTTCGGCCCCGACCGCGCAGCAGAACTCTGGCTCGCGCCGCTGTCCGCCGCCGGCCACCTGAGCTTGGATGGGGACGACGATCCGCGCTCGACGACGGTGGCAGGAGAACGATGACCAGCATCCCGGTGACCGTGCAGGTGGGCATGGTTGCCCCTGCCGTTATGAACGTTCCCCTCTGGGCCGCCCAGGCCGCCGGCGAGTTCAAGCGTCGTGGCCTGCTCATAGACAGCCGCATCATCGGCTCGACCGAGGGCACCACGAACGCGTTGCTTGCCGGTGATATAGACGTCGCGCTCGGTACCGCCGATCCGGCCCTGACGGACCCCGACCGGGTACGCATCCTGGCCGGGCTGGTCGACCGGCCCCCGCTGTCCCTGGTCTGCCGGCTCGGTCTCACGGGTTTCGCCGACCTGCGCGGCAAGTTCTTGGGCACCACCTCGCTGCGGGAAGGCACGGTGCAGCTCATCCAGGCGATGCTGGGCGAGCACGGCCTGCACTACCCCGGCGACTACTCCTTCGTTCTTGCCGGCGCCCATCCGCAGCGGTGGCAGGCGCTGCAGGACGCCACGATCGATGCGGCCATGCAGCTCATGCCCTTCGATTTCATCGCCCAGGACGCCGGCTATCCCGTGCTCGGCCGCGCCGAGGACGTCGTGCCGGAGTTCGCCTTCAGCTCGGCCTGCGTTCGGGCCGACTGGGCCGGCGACGGCGCGAACGCCGATGTCGCCGAGGCCTTCCGGAACGCGCTGCTGGCCGGGGAGAGCCTCGTGCGCGCCGATCGCGACCGGGCCGCGGCCATCATCGCGGAGCAGGCGCACATCAGCCTCGACTACGCCCGGCGGTGCGTGCACCGACTCGTCGACGACGGCGTAATGCCCGACGGTCTGGTGCACTCCGAGCGGGCCCTGGCCCGGACCCGGCAGGCGATTGCCGACGGCGCGGCGGTGGCCGCCTGACATGGCACAGATCGTCGCCGGCATCGGCGTGCCGCACACGCCGACGTTTCCCTCCACGGTGGCTGTCGATGACATCACCAGTGAGACGTCGCGGTACTACCGGCAACTGGCCGATCAACTGGCCGACGTGCGGGCCGACGTGTTGTTGATGTTCGATTCCGACCACCTGAACACCTTTTTCTTGGACAACATGCCGCAGCTGAGCATCGGCGTGGCCGGCTCGACCAGCGGACCGAACGACGCCACCCCAGGGCTGCCGGCGGTGAACCTCGCCGTGCCCGAGCCGCTGGCCCAGCACGTGCGCAACTCCTGCGTCGAAGCCAACTTCGACGTCGCCCTCACCCAGGAATTCACTGTCGACCACTCGATCCTGGTGCCGCTGCACTATCTCCGCCCGCAGGCCGACATCCCGTTGCTGCCGGTGTTCATCAATGGGCTGGTCCCGCCGTTCCCGCATTCGCTACGGTGCTGGACGTTCGGCGCAGCGGTGCGGGCAGCCGTCCAGAGCTGGCCCGACCAGCTTCGCGTGGTCATCATCGGCAGCGGCAGTTTCTCCCTCGAAGTCGGAGGTCCGCCCATCAACCCCGACTCCGTCTTCGGTGTACCGGCACCGGTGTGGGCCGAGCGCATCTGCGAATTGATCGCGGCGGGGGACACTCAGCAGCTAGTTTGTGAGGCCACCCAGGCGCAGATGCTCGCGGCAGGCAACATCGGCGGCGAGCTGCTCAACTGGATCGCGATGCTCAGCGCGATCGACGGCGGCACCCCCGAAACCCTGCAACTGCAGCCGCAGTTCGGCCACGGCTACGGCTTCTGGAACCTGACGTGATCAGTCCTGGGCCGCCCGACGCCCCGGTGGCGACGTGAGCGCGTACGAGGTAGCGAAGTTCTGCCGGAGCTGCCTGCGCGACACTAACCTGCGCGCCCTAGCCCGCGCCGATCCGCACGCCGCACTTGATCAGTTCCATCTGAACGGCGCTGAGCGTACCGCGCTGCTCGCCGGTGATGTCGGCGCGCTCTACAGCATGGGTGCACCGGCGTTCCTGCTCTCCTACCTGCCCCGGTGGCAGATCTTCGAACTCGACGTCGCTACGTATTCGCAGCGCATGCGAGCCGCCGCCCACCCGCCCGCCCTGCCGGGCACGACCGGCCGGGGCGCACGGGAACAGACCGCCAGCCACGACCGTCCATCCGACGACGGCAGCGACAGCGACCATGAAGACAGCGACCACGATGACGAACCGGCAGCGCACACGATTGGTAGACCATGAACGAGCTTCGCAAGACCGTGGCGACGTCGTCGCGCATCCTCGGCAACTCCGGCCACGGCGACCTGATATGGGGGCACTCGTCGGCTCGCGACGCCGAGAACCGCGGTGTCTGGATCAAGCAGAGCACATGGGGTATGGAGGAGATCACGCCGGAGCTAGTGCACCTCGTCGACAGCGCCGGCCGGGTGCTCGAGGGTGACGGGCCCCGTCACAGCGAGTACCCGATCCATACCGAGATCATGGCCGCCCGACCGGACGTCGGCGGAGTCGTGCACACTCACAGCCGTTATGCCGTCGCCCTGGCCGCGACCGGCCAACCGTTGCGCCCGGTCAGTCACGAGGGCAGCTTCTTCTGTCCGCCCGGCGTGCCCCGATTCACTCAAACCGCCGATCTGATCTTGACCCCGCAACTGGGCAAGGACGTGGCGACGGCGCTCGGGTCCGCGCCCGCGGTGTTCCTCGTCAACCACGGCATGGTCTGCGTCGGGCCCGACCTGCAGACGGCCACGGTGATCGCCATCTTGCTCGACCGGGCCTGCGAACAGCAGCTGCTCACCCATCAGGACGGGGGGTGGCCGACGTGGTCCGACGACGAGGAGTCGCTGGGCAAGCGCGCCAATATCTACACCGACGCGTCGATGCACCACGTCTGGGACTACTTGGTGCGTCGGCTGCCGACTGACTCAGGCTAGACAAGTGTTCTGACGTCCAGAACCGGCACGGCCCCGGCTGCGGCCGGCGCCTACGTTGAGATCACCAGCCTCTGACCGCGATGGGAACCGATGAGATGACGACCACCGTCGAAAGCGAACTGGACCAGCTCTACGCCGACTTCGCCAGGGCCAACATGACGCCGCTGTGGACCCAGCGCGACGACCTGATGACCGATTTCCCCAAGCCGCAGGCCGTTCCGTTCATCTGGCACTGGTCGACGCTGTACCCGTTGGCGCAGCGGGCCGGTGAGCTCGTTCCGGTCGGTCGGGGCGGCGAACGTCGGGCGATCGCCTTGGCCAATCCGGGTCTGGCCGGCGAGCCCTACGCCACGCCGACGTTGTGGGCCGCGATCCAGTACCTCGGCCCGCGCGAGACTGCACCAGCCCATCGCCACACCCAAACCGCGTTCCGGTTCGTCGTCGAGGGCGACGGGGTGTGGACCAATGTCGAGGGTGACGCGGTGGCGATGCGCCGCGGGGACCTGCTGCTCACCCCGACGTGGCATTTCCACGAGCACCACAATCCGACTGATCACCCGATGGCCTGGGTGGACGGGCTGGACATCCCGCTGATTAGCCAGCTCGACGCCGGCTTCTTCGAGTACGGCTCCACCACGCTCGCCACCACCGCCACGCCCGGTGTCTCCAACAGCGAGCGGCTCTGGGCCCATGCCGGCCTGCGTCCGGTGTCGGCGCCGGTACGGCCCAACTCGCCGCTGATGGCATACCGCTGGGCCGACACCAACGCCGCGCTGCGCGATCAACTGGCGCTCGAGGCCGAGGGCCGGCCCGGCACCGTAGAACCCGGGCACGCCGCGGTGCGGTTCTACAACCCGACTACCGGCGCCGACGCCCTGCGCACGATCCGCCTCGAGATGCACCGGTTCGCCCCGGGTAGTGCGGCCGCGACGACCCAGGTCGTGGGCTCGGCGGTGTGGACCGTCTTCGAGGGCACCGGCGCGGTGAGCGTGGGCGAGGCGAACTGGTCGGTGCGCGCAGGCGACGTTTTCGCGGTGCCGTCTTGGGCGCCGGTGACGATCACCGCGCACTCGGAACTCGACATCTTCCGGTTCAGCGACGACCCGGTGTACGAGGCGTTCGGTCTGAACAAGATCGAGCGGAACGGACGATGAGGTACGCCACGGTTCGCCTGGCCGGAGCCACCCGCGCCGTGCGGATCGATAACGACGCCGCCGTCGTGCTCGATGCTGCAGACGTGGGCGAACTGCTGGCCCGCGACGGCGGCCTGGATGGCGCGAACCAGACCGGGCAGCGCCTGTCCCTGGATGATCTCGATTACGCCACCCTGCTGCCGAAACCGGAGAAGGTGCTGTGCGTCGGATTGAACTACGCCGCGCACATCACCGAGATGGGCCGGGAGCTGCCGATCTACCCGACGCTGTTCGCCAAGTACCCCAGCGCGCTCATCGGCGCCTACGACGACATCGTTCTGCCCGGCGAGTCCGACGCGATGGACTGGGAGGCCGAACTGGGCATCGTCGTCGGCGCGGCGGTGCGCCGGGCCACGCCCGAGCAGGCTCGCGCCGCCATCGCCGGCTACACGGTGGTCAACGACATCAGCGCGCGCGACTGGCAGTACCGCACCACTCAATGGTTGCAGGGCAAGAACTTTGAGGCGACGACGCCGGTAGGACCGTGGCTGGTCAGCGGCAACGACGACCCGGCCTTCGACCTGCGCTGTGACGTCGACGGCGATCTCGTCCAGCAGAGCAACACCGCCGATCTGGTGTTCGATCCGGTCGCCCTCGTGCAGTACGCCTCCACTATGTTCACCCTGGCGCCCGGGGACCTGATTGCCAGCGGTACCCCCGGCGGAGTCGGCCACGCCCGCAAGCCGCCGCGCTACCTGCACGACGGATCGGTGATGACCACCCGCATCGGCGGCGTGGGAGAGTGCCGCAACGTCTGTCGCGCCGAGAAGCAATGATCCCGACGAAGTCGATCGGGTGGATGCGCGATGGCGAGGCGCTGCTGGCTCGCACGATCGACGCCGCGGTCCCCTTGGACGCGCCGAGCCTGCTCGCCGGCTGGGACCGGGCCACGCTGGTCTCGCACCTGGCCAATAATGCAGTCGCCCTGGTCAATCTGGTGCGGTGGGCCGCAACCGGTGTCGAGACGCCGATGTACGCCACCGCGCAGACGCGTGACGACGACATTGCGAAATGGCGCTCGGCCGACGCGGTGGCACTGCTGGGCCATGTCGGGCACACGCGTCAGGCGCTCGACGAGGCGGTGAGCACCTTGCCCGACAGCGCCTGGGACCACGAGGTGCGCACCAACTCCGGCCGGATCGTCAAGGCGAGCGCCGTACCGTGGATGCGGGCTCGCGAGGTGTACATCCATGCCGTCGATCTCAACGCCGGCACCTCCATCGCCGACGTCCCGGCCGACATCAGGACGGCGCTGGTGGACGAGGTCGTGCAGTTGCTGTCGGGCAAACCGGACTGCCCGGTCCTGGACTTGCGTGCCGGTGAGCGACATTGGCAGCTGGGTGGTGCCGCCGATTCCGAGGCCGACGGCCGACCGATTGCCGGATCGGATCTCGACGGTAGGCGTATCGAGGGTGCGGACACCACGCTGTTGGCCTGGCTGATCGGCCGCTCGGGCGGCGAATGCCTGTCGAGCGCCGGTCCGCTGCCCGTGCTGCCCCGATGGTTGTAAGCCGACGTGCCGGCGGTGCCCGTCGGCTCGATCCCGACGTGCTGGACCCGGACGTGCCACTGATGCGGAGACCACGATGACCAGCAACGTGCAGGCCGACCGCTCGCTCTCCGGCGATCCGGCAACGGCGCTGCACGGGCCACAGACTCGCGAGCGCATGCACCACGACGATGTTGTCGTCGTGGGCGGCGGCATCGGTGGCCTGGCCACGGCACTGGCCCTGCGACGCAGTGGGCGCAGCGTGCGCGTGCTCGAGCGGGCGCCGGCGTTCACCGAGGTCGGCGCCGGCATCCAGCTCGCGCCGAATGCGACCCGCGCCCTCGACGCCCTCGGCGTGCTCGGCGACGTCATCGACGTGGGCGTTCTGCCGCGCCGGATGGTCATGGCCGACGCCGTTGGTGGCCGGGAGCTCACCGCGCTCGACCTCACCGACTTCCCGCAGCGCTACGGCGGCCCCTACGTCGTGCTGCATCGCAGCGATCTGCTCGGCATCCTGCTCAAAGCTGGTGACGAGGCCGGCGTGAGCCTGGAGACTGACGCCGTTGTGGAGGGCGTCGTCGACGACGGCGACCGGGTGATCGCCACCTGCGCCGACGGCCGCGAGTTCTCGGCCTCGGTGCTGATCGGCGCCGACGGGTTGCGCTCCCGATTGCGTCCCCTGTTTGTGCGTGACGACGTCGTCTGCTCGGGTTACGTCGCCTATCGGGGAGCGGTACCGATCGAACAGGTCGAGCGGCACGCGGACCTGCGCGACGTGGTGGCTTGGCTCGGTCCCGGCATGCACCTAGTGCAGTACCCGTTGCGATCAGGGGACCTGTACAACCAGGTCGCGGTGTTTCGCAGCCCGTCCTTCGAGCGCGGTGATCCCGACTGGGGCAACCCGAGCGAGCTGACCGAACGGTTCTCCGTCTGCTGCGAGCACGTGCGCGAGTCGGTACCCATGCTGGGCACCGACCACCGCTGGCCGATGTACGACCGGGTGCCGACCACGAAGTGGACGGCTGGCCGTATCGCGCTGACCGGCGACGCCGCGCACCCTATGCTGCAGTACCTGGCTCAGGGCGCCTGTCAGGCGATGGAGGACACCGCGGTGCTGGCCGATTTGCTGGTCGGACGCGACCTCGCAGACGGCGGTGCGGTCGCTGCGGCGCTCACCCGCTTCCGGGATACCCGCGCCCCGCGCACGGCCAGAGTGCAGACCGCGGCCCGGGTGTGGGGCGACATCTGGCACGTCGACGGAGTGGCCAAATTGATGCGCGACGAGCTCATGCTCGACCGCGACCCGGACGACCACCGACACATCGACTGGCTCTACGGCGCACCGCCGCCGGCCCCCCCGAGCGCGGCGTGACTCAGGAAGGGTGGCGGCGGAGCAGGTGGCGCCGGAGCGGATGGCGGCGGAGCGGGTGACCCAGCGACGTAGTCAGCCGGCAACTGTGGTCGAACCCGACGCCGCGGTTCCGCAGTATCCGATCGAGTCGGTCGGCAACGCGCTCAAGCTGTTGCTGATGTTTCGTACCAAGCCCTACGTCCGTCTGTCCGAAGCGCGCGACGAGCTGGGCGTCGCCCACTCCACAGCTCATCGGCTGATGTCCATGCTGGTCTTCTACGGCTTCGTCCGGCAGGACGCGATGTCTCGTGCCTACGTGGCCGGTCCGGCTCTGGTGGACGTCGGGCTCTCGGTTGTGCGGTCCTGGGACATCCGGGCGACGGCGCACGACCTGCTGGAACGGATCCGCGACGAGCTGAACGAAACGGCCAACCTGGCCCAGCTCGACGGGCGGACGGTGCGCTTCTTGGACTCGGCCGAGAGCACGTTCGCGCTGCGGGTCGCCAGCCGCACCGGCGCCCGGCTGCCGGCATACTCCACCAGCATGGGCAAGGCTTTGCTGGCCGAGCTGTCTACCGAGGACCTGTATTCCCTATTCCCCGACGAGCAGCTTGACGAGCGGCCCACCGGTAAGACAATCACCTTGCGCTCGGATCTGGAGGCCGAGCTGGCGCGCGTGCGCCGGCGGGGCTACGCCGTCAACACCGGCGAGAGCGAGATCGGTGTTAGTGCCGTCGGAGTGGCCGTTATGCACCCGACCCGCGGCCAGGTCGCCGGGCTCAGCGTCTCCGCACCGGTAGCCCGTCTGAGCCCGACACACATCAGGACGGCGGCGGCACTGCTGCGCGAGTGTGCGCAGGAACTGAGCCGTCGACTGCTCTGACCCACGGGCGTCCCGCGCTCAGAAACCTCCATTCAGCGGCACCGACGTAGCGCCGCCTCCATCCCTACTCTGCATCGAAGGAGGCACCGGTGTCCGAGAATGCCTACTTTCCCGAGGCCCACCCCGCTGGGGCCCACCCCGCCGAGCGCGGGACCGGCAGCGCTGATGTGGTGGTGGTGGGCGCCGGCCCGGTCGGTCTGTGGCTGGCCGCCGAGCTTCGACTGGCCGGCGCCACGGTGACCGTGCTGGAGAAGCGGCTGGAGCGCTCGGCGCACTCGCGGGCGCTCACGCTGCACGCCCGCACGCTCGAGTTGTTCGCGATGCGTGGCATCGTCGGGCCGTGGCTGGACGAGGGCGTGCAGATCCCGACCACGCACTATGCGATGCTGTCCAGTCGGCTCGACCTGCGCGATCTCGACAGCGACTACCCCTTCGCGCTGTTCCTGCCCCAGCGGCGCACGGAGGAACTGCTCGAGGCGCACGCCCGCCGTCTAGGCGCCGACCTCCGTGCCGGCGTCGAGCTGACCGCGATCGAGGCCTCCGAGGACGGCGTGGACGTGCGCGGCATCGACAACGGGCGGCCCGTCGAGCTGAATGCGCAGTACGTGGTGGGCTGCGACGGGCGCCGGAGCATCGTGCGTCAGGCCGCCGGGATTGGTTATACCGGCTCCGACGACATGCCGGGACTGTCGACCGTGATCGGCGACGTGGTGCTCGAGATGTCCGACCCGCCGGCAGCGCTGACCAAACACACCGGCACCGGCTCCTTTTACGCAGTGCGGATCAACCAGCGTCAGCACCGTCTCATTGCCGTGGAGCACACCGGACCGGGTGTGTCGGCCACGAGTGCCGTCAGCTTCGACGACTTCCGCGACACCGTCGTACGGCTGACCGGGACCGATTTCGCCATGACGGAGCCGAGCTGGCTGGGCCGGGTCGGTACTGCGACGTTCCAGGCTGACCAGTACCGCAAGGGCCGGGTACTGCTGGCCGGAGACGCCGGTCACGTCCACTATCCGATGGGCGGCCAGGGGCTGAATTTGGGCGTTCAGGATGCGATGAACCTCGGGTGGAAGCTCGGTGCCGTACTGACCGGTGTGGCCGCGCCGGACCTGCTCGACAGCTACGAGTCCGAGCGCTTCGAAGTGGGCAAGCTGGTTATCGATGACACCCTGGCCCAGACCGGCCTGGTGGCCATGCCCGGGCGCGAGGGACAGGCGATGCGGGCGACGATGACCGCGGCGCTCACCGACAACAAAGCCCTGAACGCTCAGTTCGCCCTGGCCGTGTCGGGCCTGGGCGTCAACTATCCGCGCTCGCCGGGCGCCCCGTTGACCGGTGCCCGGGTGCCCAATCTGGTCCTGGAGGACGGCCCGCTCTACCCGCGCATGGCCGACGCCAGATTCCAACTGATCGGCGTCGAGGCCGACGGGCTGGCCGAGCAGCTCGGTGCAGCCGCCAATCGATTGACGGTGGCACCCGCGGCCTTGGCAGCCAATCCTGCGCCGTGGGACGAGGTTGGCGCGGTGCTCGTGCGGCCCGACGGCTACGCCGCGTGGACGCACGCGCGAGGCGCCGCCGCGAGCGCCGACGACGCCGTGTACGAACTGCTCCGATGGCTCGCCAAGTAGGCCCGTACGCGGCGAGTGACCGACGGCCGCTCAATTCTGTCGAGCAGAATCGACGCCCCGCAGCCGGCGGCGGCGGCCCGACCCACCCAGAATCGAGGCATGTCCCAGACGATGACCGGGCCTGCACGCAGCAACGACGCAGCCGGTGAGGCGCCGCTTGCGCTCGCGCTGATCGACGGACAGCGGGTCGGCGCCGTGTCCGGCAAGACGCTCGATTCGATCAATCCGGCGACGGGGCAGGTGATCGCCCGGATACCGCGCTGCGACGAGCGCGACGCCCAGCTCGCCGTTGCCGCGGCCACGCGGGCCGCGCCGGCCTGGCGCGTGACCGAGGCCGAAGACCGGGCGAAGCTGCTGCTGGCCTTCGCCGACGCGATCGAAGCCCGGGCCGACGAACTGGCCCGGCTGGATTCGACCGACAACGGCAGCCCTGTATTCGACATGGGCAACGACGTGACGATCGCACTGACCAGCATCCGGTACATGGCCGGGCTGGCCCTCGAGGTGAAGGGCGACACCATGCCGGCCCGCGCCGGTCGTCTGCACTTCACGCTGCGCGAGCCCTACGGCGTCGTCGTGCGCATCATCGCCTTCAACCATCCGCTGATGTTCTGTGCGTCGAAGATGGTGGCGCCGCTGCTGGCCGGCAACACCGTCATCATGAAGCCTTCTGAGCACACCTCCCTCACCGCGCTGGCCATGGCCGATGATCTGCAGCGGATCTTTCCTCCCGGTGTCATTCAGATCCTGCCTGGCCTCGGCGGCGAGATCGGCGACGCCCTGGTCAGCCACCGGGACGTGCGGCGCATCGCGTTCATCGGCAGCGTGGCCACCGGACTCCGGATCCAGGCCAGCGCCGCGACCACGGCGGTGAAGACGGTCACCCTCGAGCTCGGCGGCAAGAATCCCATTGCCGTGTTCGCCGACGCCGACCTCGACCTGGCCGTGGAAGGCATCGTGCGGGGGATGAACTTCACCTGGCAGGGCCAGTCGTGCGGCTCGACGTCGCGTTTGCTGATCCAACGTGAGTGCTATGACGAGGTGATCGCCAAGGTTGCGAACAGGATGTCGACGCTGCGCACGGGATCACCACTGGACCGCGCCAACGATAGTGGTGCGCTGGTCAACCGCCTGCAGCTGGACAAGGTCCTGTCCTACATCGACATCGGCAAGGCCGAAGGCGCCCGACTCGTTGTCGGGGGCGACCGTCTTACTGAGGGCGATCTGGCCGAGGGCAACTTTGTCAGCCCGACCTTGTTCGCCGACGTCGATCCGACGAGCCGGCTGGCCACCGAGGAGATCTTCGGTCCGGTGCTCTCGGCCATGCCGTTCGACGACTACGACGAGGCTATAAGGATCGCCAACAGTGTCGAGTACGGGCTGACGGCCAGCGTGTTCACGCGCGACCTCCGCACTGCGATGGCCTTCGCCCGCGACGTGGAGGCTGGCTACGTCTGGATCAACGAGTCGGCCCGCCACTTCACCGGCGCCCCGTATGGCGGCTACAAGAACAGCGGGCTGGGCCGCGACGAGGACTTCTCCGAGATCGAGTCATACACCCAGACCAAGACGGTCAACCTCCGCTTTGACGTCTGAGTCGACGCCGATCCGATGACGGCGACCGCGCCGCCGAGCAAGGCGATGCAGCTGCTGTCAACGTGCGACGTTGGCGGCCGCAGCGACACGCTGCAGATCATGGTGGAGGCCGGTCACGCGTTTGTGACCCACCCGTTCAGCGGTGGTTTCAGCGTGGTCGACATCCGCGCCCCGCGCGCGCCCCGCACGATCGCTTCCCGGCCCGCGCCGCCGCGGTCGATGACCCTGCACCTCCAGTCGCACGAGGGCATCATGCTGGTCGCGAGCGAGGCCGATATGTCCAGCCGGGCCACTTACCAGGACAAGGCCGATTACTTCGGGTCGCAGCTGGGCTACGACGCGGCCGACGTGCTCGGCGAATGTCGGCGTGCAGGTGTACGACGTGACCGATCCCCGCGACCCGGTTGAGATCGGCTTCTGCCGCCTGCCGGGCTTCGGCGTGCACCGATTGTACTGGGCCGGCGGCGCGCAGGCCACGGCGTCGGAGATGCCGCTGGGCCGTACCGACTTCGCCCTGACCGTACTGGACATGTCTGACCCGGTTCGTCCCACCGTGCGCAGTCGGTGGGCGCCGGCGGTGATGTCGGATCCCACGGTGATCGGGTCCGGCCGGATCGGGCTGCACCATGCAATTCTAGGAGGGACTATTCCGGGAGGGGCCATCTTTGGAGGGGCGATTCCGGGCGGGTCGAGCCCAACGGTCGCCTACGGCGCCTGGCGGGCCGGGGGGCTGCAGATCGTCGACGTTCAGGGCGAACCGACGTTGATTGGCGCGCTCTCGCCGCAGGCGTGGGGCGGTGGAAACACCCATACGACACTGCCACTGTCCAGCCGCGATCTTGTCGTCGTCGCCGACGAATCGGTGATCGACCGTGGTGGCGACGGTGTGCGCCGGATCGTGCTGGTCGATGTCGCCGACCCGCGCGATCCGAAGCTGGTGAGCACCCTGCCCGAGCCGGCCGAGCAGCGTTTCCGCGACAATGCGGCGGTGTTCGGCCCGCACAACCTGCACGAGAACCGCCCAGGAACATGGCAGAGCGACGAGGTGATCTTCGCGACCTACCAGAGCGCCGGTGTTCGCGCGTATGACGTATCCGACCCGTGCGCTCCCGTAGAAGCCGGGTACCTGATCCCGCCGCCACCGGTGACCATCCACGACCCGCGGACTCCCGGCGCCGCGCTGGTCGCCCAGACCGCCGATCTGCTTGTCTTGGACGACGGCATGATCATCGCCAGCGACCTCAATTCCGGACTGAGCATCATGCAGTACGAGGGCCGATGAGTCCGCTGCAGGCGCACAAGTGCCGGCGGAGCGCATGAGCACCGCCGGCTCGATGAGCGGGATGCGCGCTGACCCGACCCGCACGATTGTGATGATCTTCAACATGCAGAACGAAATCGTACACCCGCAAGGTCATATCGGTGCACGCGGCAATGCCGCCCGCGTTCGCGACCGGGGCGTGCTCATCCATACGGCGACCGTGTTGTCCGCCGCGCGCACCCGGGGACTGCCGGTCTTCTACGTTGGCAACGCCTACAACGGCGCCTATGACGGGCTGAACCGCAGCGTTAAGCTGTTCGCCGAGCAGGAGCGGCTGCAGCGGATGCAGTTGGGCAGCTGGGGTGCCCAGTTCCACGCGCAGGTAGCTCCGCTCGACGAGGACACCGTCGTCTATCACGCCGGGATCGGTTCGTTCGCGAACTGCGCGATCGGTGACCTCCTGCCCGCCGCGGAAGGCACACACGTCTACGTCGCCGGCGTCTCCACCCGGCTCGTCGTCGAGGCGGCGGTCTTTGAGCTAACCGACCGCGGGTATCAGGTGACTGTGTTGGCTGACTGCTGCACCGCGTCCGGCCAGGCCGCACATGATGACGCGCTGCAGACGCTGGCGCTGTTCGCCGGCATCGCCGACTCTGACGACTTCGTCAGGTCGGTTCGCGCCTAGGCTTGCTGGCACGCCGCGACATTCAACGACGAGGTGCGGCGCACACCGCACCACACGCCCGGCTCAGCGCGCCGCCTTCAGACGTTCTCTCGGCCGGCAACGACGGCTGCTGGTACGCGTCGGCGGTCGGGTAGCGCCAAGTCGATGAGGTCCGCCCGGATGTCGGCCACCGTATCGCTGAGCGCCGGTAACACACGCAGAATCTCGGCCTGCCTGAACCGCGTCGTCGGCGCTGCCACCGCGACGGCCGCAACCGCCGAACCGTCACTGCCGCGCACCGCCATCCCGAGCGCGCCCACGCCGCGCTCGCTCTCGGCACAGCAGACCGCGAAGCCCTGGCGCCGAATGACGGACAGGGTCCGGCGCATTTCGGCTCGTGCCCGTTCGTCGCTAGCCAGGTCGGGATAGAGCGCCACGACCTCGTCGAACGGCAGGTCAGCCAACAGAGCTCGGCCGACCGAGGTCAATCGCGCGGGCAGGCGAACGCCCACCCGGCTGCCGACGTGCAGGGACTGCGTCGACTCCACCGTGTCGATGAACTGAACATCGGGGCCGATTCGGATGACGATGTTGCTCGTCTCCCGCGTCCGAGCGGTCATCCTGATCAGATGCGGGCGGGCGATGCCGGCCAGGGCTGCGGTGGGGTTGGCTGCGTCGCCCAAACCGGCGAAAGCGCCCCCGGGTTGATATGTCCGGTCGGGAGCCTGCTCGACGAAGCCGCGGAACCTCAACATCGAGATGAGGCGGTGCGCGGTCGACCGTGCCACGCCCAGTTCGGTCGCCGCATCGCTCACCCGCAGCACGCCGTCGCGGCGCAGGATCATGAGCAACTGCAACGCGTTGTCGACGGACCGGATCGAGTACGTCGGAACGTCATTCTTCATGGCAGAACGATAGGCGGTTCACCCGGTAAACGCAAGATTGCGCTTGGGTAACGATCCGGTGGCGCCTCCTCACGGCTCGGCTACCTGCGCAATCGGCCGGCTGATCAGACCAGAACGGTCGAGTTCCGCTGTGCGCATCGCGATGGCCCGATCTGTGGACACGGCGCTGGGATGGGGATAGACCCAACTCATGACGACCCCGAGTCCTGCGATGAAAAACCACTAATGACCGACGGTCTGATGCTCGAGCCCGGTGCCGGGCGGGTCATCTCGGGCGGTGCGCTGCACGCGACGTTGAAGGTGGCCGGCGGCCCGAACGCGGTGGCGTCGACCTTCGAGATCAAGTTGGCGCCCGGGTACGACGTGGGCGCTCATGTGCACACCCACGGCGAAGAACTGTTCTTCATCCTTTCAGGTGAACTCGATCTGCTGGCGTTCGAACCGACAACGCGTACCTACGGCGACTGGCACGAGTGGGTGTCGCCGTCGGGCCAGCGCTTTCTGCACGGCGGCCCGGGCTCGCTGTTGTTCGTGCCCGCGGGATGTCCGCACGCGTTCGCCAATCCGGGCACGGAACCGGCGAGGATGCTCTTCCAGGCGGCCCCAAGTGGGCACGAGGACTACTTCGAGGAACTCGCTGCAATTCTGCGCGCGGCCGACGGGCCGCCAGACCAGGCGCTGGTCACCGACCTGCGCGCCCGTTACGACATCGAGCAGCTGACCCCGATCGGCGTCTAAACGTCGGCGTCTCCCCGGCGGCAGCCCGGCGACGAACGAACCTCCCCCGGCACACGGCGACGGGGACTGAATACCCCGTCTGGGTGTATGAGCGCATGACGAAGGTAGCGCCGGTGGGGAGTCGTGTGGCTGGGGGTTGATTCCCGACGGCGGTGTGGGGTTGACGGTAGTTGTAGTGGACGAGGGAGGGAGCCTGATCCGCTTCCCTGGATAAGGTCCGGAGAACCGGGTCAGGCTTCCTCCCTCGTCGATGCTGCTTGTGGCCGTCTCCCGGATGTTGGTCCTCGCCGCGGGAGCGCACATGCCGTCGGCCAGCTGAGCGACGGACTCGTGGACAACCGGTGCAGCCGGCGCGCCGCGACCGCGATCGCGAGGTTTGGCTGCCGCTATTGTCCAGACCCGCCGGGCGCGTGCCGGTCGTCACATCCGTCGCCGCCGCCACGTTGGCGGCGCTGCCGCGCGATGCCGCAGGCGGCGACGGCGACGGCGGCCGTTTCGGCGGCGACGGCGGGCGGTTCGACGGCATGGTCTGCGCGCTGCTCTGCCCGGGCTCGCCATCCCAGTTCGCGGCCGGCGCTGACGGCCCGCTCGAGGGGGGCGGTGTGTGCGGCGTCCCACACGTCTCGTGGCGTTGTCCGTTGCTCGGCAGTCGCAACCGTGCCTCGGACCCTGGCTAGCTCGGTCTCCAGCCGCCTGAGGGTACCGGTCTGCCGGTCGATGCGGTCGGCCAGGACCTTGCGCTGCGGGTCGCGTCGCCGCAGCTGGCCGTGTTGCTCGCGGATGCCGTCGAGGCGTTGGTCGGCCTCGAGCACGTGGGCCTCGAGGCGGGCTACTTCGGCGTGCAGCGCCGGCAGCCGGGCGGTGTCCGACGCTGGCCGCTGGCGTAGCAGCCGCGCGGTGTCCGCCAGCTCTGCTGTGAGTTGGTCGGCGTCGGCGCCCCACGCGGCGCTGTCGAGCGCCAGCCGCTTCGCCCGAGAGGCCCCGAGCGTCTTGACTGCCTGCTCGTACGCGCCGCGCATTCGCTGGTCGGGTAGGTCAAGCTCAGGGTCGCCGGGGGCCTGGCCCTCGACGAGGTACAGGCGGTTAGCCGCGCGGCCCCGGGACAGCGCGACGTAGCCGTCTTCCTGGCCCAGTCCGGTGCCCAGGACATGCCCGGTCGTGACGGTGCTGCCCTGGGCTTTGTAGACGGTGGTCGCGTAGGCCAACTCGACATGACCGGCGGCCAGGTAGCCCCGGTCCAGGGTCACGGTCTGCCCGCGGTCGAGGTCGATGACAAGACGTCCGTCGTCGAGGGAGGCGACCGTGCCCGTGTCGCCGTTGTCGAGGCGCTTGGCGGCCGAGTTGCGCAGCAGCATGACGCGGTCGCCGACCGCGAATGTCCGGCCGGCGGCGTGCAGCTCGTCGTGACCGAGCCGGCCGGCCTGACGCATGACGCAGCGGGCCAGGGAGTTGAGCTCTACCCGGTCGACGTTGCGCACAGCGGACATCAGCGTCTTTTCGATGCCGTGCTGGCGCGCGTCGGTCCACCAGGCGGTGACCATCGCGGCGCGGGCCGACAGGGCGGTGTCTGACACTGTGACCCGCTCGTGAGCTGTGTACGCCCGCAACGCCGCGGCGGGCACGCCTGCGGCGACATCAGCTAGCGCGCTGCGTTCCCACTCGGCGTGCTGCCGGCGGTTGACTGCCAGCGTGGCCGCGCCGAGTCTGCCCTGCAGGGCGC